>Ga0007795_10000189_pt1 | contig 16914 bp, 13 predicted proteins | sample CryBogmetaGMA1M_FD_60369 | JGI IMG/M metagenome (GOLD analysis project Ga0007795, IMG submission 60369) | Freshwater microbial communities from Crystal Bog, Wisconsin, USA - MA1M | ecosystem: Environmental > Aquatic > Freshwater > Lake | place: Crystal Bog, Wisconsin, USA | collected 2009-07-06
GATTTTGAACTCAAGGCCCCCCTTGCCGCTGATAGCAGCTTCAACAGCAGCTTCGTCTTCTGGAAAAACAATCTTTGGCTCAAGCGCGAGCTTGATGCCATTTTCCTCGATAATTTTGCGGTTGGTCTCGTTAACAAGATTTTGAACCACATCGCCCATTACTTGGCGGCCATAGACACGGCGCAAATGCTCCAATGGCACTTTACCGGGGCGGAAACCGTTGATCCGGACCTTGTCCTTCAGCGAGACAAGTTCGGTGGTAAGCCGCTCGGCGAGATCCTGCGCTCCAAGCACCACATTGAATTCGCGCTTCAAGCCTTCCGAGAGCGTGTTCGTAACCTGCATGATCTTCAAAGCCTTCGTTAACAAAACCGCGCGAGTAACGCGGCTAAAAAACTGTAATGGTGCGGGCGGAGGGACTCGAACCCCCACAACTTGCGTCACTGGAACCTAAACCCAGCGCGTCTACCAGTTCCGCCACGCCCGCAATCCCAAGAGAGTTTGAGCAACCCGAGAGAAGCCAAACCACCCCATATCAGGTAGAGGAACCGCGCTAAGCACGAACCCGTAAAACCCTTCAGGACGCGGCTCTATAGCACGGTCGACGAAAGACGCTAGCGAAAAAGCAACCGATCCACTTTACGCCGCGCCGCGCGGGGCAATCAGCTGCGCGATCACACCGCGCAAAGCCTGCGGCAAATCATGGGCAAGAAGCCCGGGGCCCACCGCTCGACCAGCTTCTGCATGCAGCCAAACTCCCGCGGCTGCTGCCTCAAAGGCCGATGCTCCTTGCGCCAAAAGCCCGCCGATGGTCCCCGAGAGCACATCGCCAGAACCCGCCGTCGCGAGCCATGGCGTGCCATTCTGATTGATTGCGGCTCGCCCATCTGGGGCGGCGATCACGCAATCAGGCCCTTTGAGGACCACAACGATACCAAGAAAGCGCGCCGCAGCACGCGCCCGACCGAGCCGATCTGGAATCGCTAGAATATCGGTTTGCGCGGAAAAAAGCCGCGAAAACTCGCCGTCATGCGGGGTAGCCACAACCTTTTCCGCGTGCCAAGGACCGAGCATAACCTTCAACGCGTCCGCATCGCCAGAAAAGCTCGTAAGCGCGTCGGCATCCAGCACCAGCGCCCGCCGGGCGGCGAGCGTCAGCGCAACGCATTCGCGCAAGGCTTCGCCAACCCCGTTGCCGGGCCCAAGAATCACCGCATTACGCCGCTGATCCTCAAGTAATCGCCCAAGGCCTGCGGCGCCATCCGATCCACGAACCATGATGTCAGTCAGTGCAGCCGCGTTAACAAGCAGCGCATCGCTTGGGGACGCGACCGTTACAAGACCCGCTCCAACGCGTGCCGCGGCATGGGCCGCTAGCCGTGCAGCACCTGTGCTTTCAACGCCGCCGGATAACACAATTAAATGACCACGGTTAAATTTGTGTCCCTCTTCATCTGGGTCCAGCAGGATATCCCGCCACAAAGCAGGCGTGTTCAAATGTGCTAAAGGTTGAATGATCTTCAACACATCACGTTCAATTCCAATATCGGCTAGCTCGATTGTCCGGCACAATTTTCGTCCCGGATACAAAATATGCCCGGGTTTTAACCGAAAGAACGTGACTGTCTTTCGCGCTTTAACCGCGCAGCCGAGAATTTGACCCGTATTGCCGTCAACGCCCGATGGAACATCAATTGAAAGTATCGGCTTGCCAGATTGGTTCATCGCCACAACAAGCCCTGCCGCCTCGCCCTCTAGCGGGCGGCTAAGACCTGCACCAAAAAGACCATCAATCAGCAAGTCTACCTCAGAAGCGTTGAATAGGCCGTGACTAAGAACCGCCCCGTCCCACATCGCGGCGACCGAGGCGGCATCCCCTTTGAGCGCCTCTTGTTTTCCATAAAGGAACACCGTCACCGAATATCCTCGACCTGCTAAAAGACGCGCGGCGACAAAACCATCGCCGCCATTGTTACCAGGTCCGCAAACGACCGCGATTCGACTGCCTCGCGCCACCATGCCCGCGGCCACCTCGGCCACCGCACGCCCGGCCCGCTCCATGAGCACAAGGCTCCGCGTACCCGCTTTGATACTAAGCTGGTCGGCCCATGCCATTTCAGTCGTTGAAAGGAGTTCATTCATATCCATTGGTCCATACCAACCCATGATCCCGAACCGGTTTAAGAATCGTTAGAATGACATCTCGAATTTTGCTTCATCCAGCATTTTCAATCAGCGAATAAATATTATGCGATTGCCTATATTTTCAGCAATATTTGCAAATTGCCGCATCATTGAAGCCGAATTCCCCGTGGCGCAAATTTAAGCAAAGTGCTAAATGCCGCTCGTCACCGGGTTCGAAAGTCGGTCCGGACGACACCAACTAACCCAGGAACTCGAGATGAAAAAAATCGAGGCGATCATCAAGCCGTTCAAGCTCGACGATGTGAAGGAGGCCCTTCAAGACGTCGGCCTGCAAGGGATAACCGTTACTGAAGCCAAAGGTTTCGGTCGGCAGAAGGGTCATACGGAGCTGTATCGCGGCGCCGAATATGTGGTCGATTTCTTGCCGAAGGTGAAGATCGAGATTGTACTGCCCGACGAGCTCGTTGAGCGTGCGGTCAACGCCATTCGCAATGCTGCCCAGACGGGTCGCATAGGCGATGGCAAGATTTTTGTATCAACGGTGGAGGAAGCGATCCGCATCCGAACCGGCGAGACCGGTTTAGACGCGATCTAACCGAAAACTGGGCGACCGCATATTTTTTCACGAACGAGAGTTCAACCACAAAGAGGATGCTACCCATGAAGACCGCCAAGGACGTCCTGAAGGCGATTAAGGACAATGACGTCAAGTATGTTGACTTCCGTTTCACCGATCCGCGCGGCAAGTGGCAGCATGTCACCTTCGACGTGACGATGATCGACGAAGAAATTTTTGCTGAAGGCACGATGTTCGACGGCTCTTCGATTGCAGGCTGGAAGGCCATCAACGAATCCGACATGACGCTGATGCCTGATCCATCTACCGCACAGATGGATCCGTTCTTTGCAGCCTCCACCATGTCGATCGTCTGTGACATTCTCGAGCCATCGACCGGCCAGCCTTACAACCGCGATCCACGTGGTATGGCCAAGAAGGCAGAAGCCTATCTGAAGTCAACCGGCATCGGCGACACCATTTTCGTGGGCCCAGAAGCTGAATTCTTCATCTTCGACGACGTGAAGTTCATGTCGGACCCGTACAATACGGGCTTCAAGCTCGATTCGTCCGAATTGCCGATCAATGGCGACACGGATTACGAAGGCGGCAATCTTGGCCACCGCATTGCGACCAAGGGCGGCTATTTCCCCGTTCCTCCGCAGGATTCAGCGCAAGACATGCGCGGCGAAATGCTCGCAGCCATGGCGTCCATGGGCGTCAAGGTTGAAAAGCATCACCACGAAGTCGCCTCCGCTCAGCACGAACTCGGCATGAAGTTCGATACGTTGACCCACATGGCCGACCAGATGCAGATCTACAAATATGCCATTCACAACGTGGCACAAAGCTACGGCAAGACGGCGACCTTCATGCCAAAGCCAATCTTCGGCGATAACGGCTCGGGCATGCACGTCCATCAGTCGATCTGGAAGAACGGCAAGCCAATCATGGCTGGCAACAAATACGCCGATCTCAGCCAAGAATGCCTCTGGTACATTGGCGGCATTATTAAGCACGCCAAGTCGCTGAACGCCTTCACCAATCCATCGACGAACTCGTATAAGCGTCTGGTTCCAGGCTACGAGGCCCCTGTGTTGCTCGCCTATTCGGCGCGTAACCGTTCGGCTTCTTGCCGTATCCCCTACACGACCAACCCAAAGGCAAAACGCGTCGAAGTGCGCTTCCCAGACCCGATGGCGAATCCCTACCTCGCCTTCGCAACCATGCTGATGGCTGGTCTTGACGGTATCACCAACAAGATCGATCCGGGTGCAGCGATGGACAAGGATCTCTACGATTTGCCACCACGCGAATTGAAGAAGATCCCAACCGTCTGCGGCTCACTCCGCGAAGCCCTCGCCAACCTCGACAAGGACCGCGCGTTCTTGAAAGCCGGCGGCGTGTTCAACGACGACTTCATCGACAGCTATATCGAGCTCAAGATGCACGACGTGATGCGCTTCGAAATGACCCCGCATCCGGTTGAGTTCACGATGTATTATTCCTACTGATTGAAACGGGGGCGGATTAATCTGCCCCTATTGATCGGTTCGCGAAAAATTGAGCAGGGCTCCGGTGACGGGGCCCTGTTTTTTTGACTCCCGTGGACATCGCTACCTGTCTGTTTCCTTTCCGTTCCCTTTTGCCACTTAACCATGCGATAAGTGCGCAATCCGAATCAGCAAGGCTTAGACGAACACAATGGCGATGTCCGACGATCTCTTTGGTGGCAATGCGGCACGGAAACTGCCCGAGCCGACTCCAACTCCAAACCCACGTGCTACCGCAGCGCCAAAACCCGCTCCCGTTGCCCAACCAACGTTCGGCACGCCCGGTGAGAGCGGCTACACAGCCAATTCGATTGAAGTGCTGGAAGGGCTTGAGCCCGTGCGTCGCCGTCCTGGCATGTATATTGGCGGCACGGATGAAAAGGCGCTGCATCATCTGTTTGCCGAAGTGATCGACAACTCCATGGATGAGGCGGTTGCGGGCCATGCTTCCGTCATCACGGTTGAGCTGGATGAGGCTGGGTTTATCACCGTTGGCGACAATGGCCGTGGCATCCCGGTTGAGCCGCACCCGAAATTCCCTGATAAATCCGCGCTCGAAGTGATCATGACCGTTCTGCATGCGGGCGGTAAGTTTGATTCGAAAGTATACGAAACCTCGGGCGGCCTCCACGGTGTGGGCGTTTCCGTCGTCAATGCGCTGTCCGACAAGATCGAGGTCGAGGTGGCGCGCGGCCAGCAGCTTTACCGGCAAGAATTTTCGCGCGGCATTCCGCTTGGGCCCGTCGCCTTGATCGGCAAGGTGCAAAACCGTCGCGGCACTCGAATTCGCTTCCATCCTGATCCGCAGATTTTCGGTGCCGATGTGAAATTCTCGCCAGCGCGGCTGTTTCGTATGGCGCGCTCAAAGGCCTATTTGTTTGGTGGGGTTGAGATCCGGTGGTCCTGCGCCCCCTCGCTTCTTGCCGGTACCGAACTACCCCCAGAGGCCGTATTCCGCTTCCCCTCAGGCCTAAAAGACTATCTCGCCACCGATATTGAGGGTCGTCCCGTTGTCACCGACCAGATTTTCTCAGGCAAAATCGAAAAGCAAGGCGGGCATGGCTCGCTCGAATGGGCGATTTCTTGGCTTGGCGGTGTCGATGACGGCTTCGTACATTCCTATTGCAATACAATTCCGACCGCTGACGGCGGCACGCACGAACAGGGATTGCGTATTGCCCTATTACGCGGGTTAAAAGACCACGCCGAACGCATTGGCCAAGTCAAGCGCGCGGCCAATATCACCACAGATGATGTGATGGTTACCTGCGCCGCGATGCTTTCCGTCTTCATCCGTGAGCCGGAATTCCAAGGCCAGACGAAAGATAAGCTCGCAACACTAGAAGCCTCACGCATCGTCGAGACGGCGATCCGCGATGCGTTCGACCATTGGCTAGCCGCATCCCCCAGCCAAGCGTTAAAATTGCTCGATTGGGTCGTAGACCGTGCGGATGAGCGCTTGCGTCGTCGGGCAGATAAGGAAATCGCGCGTAAGACGGCCGTACGCAAGCTGCGACTCCCCGGCAAATTGGCTGACTGCTCTAATTCGGGAGCGGCAGGATCCGAGCTCTTCATTGTCGAGGGCGATTCGGCAGGTGGCTCGGCCAAACAGGCGCGTAATCGGACCAATCAGGCGATTTTGCCCCTGCGTGGTAAGATCCTCAACGTCGCCAGCGCGACACGGGATAAGCTCGCCGCCAACCAGCAATTGCAGGACCTTTTGCAGGCACTCGGCTGCGGCATGGGCAGTCATTACCGTGACGATGATTTACGCTACGAAAAAGTGATCATCATGACGGACGCCGATGTCGACGGCGCGCATATCGCCTCGCTGTTGATCACCTATTTCTATCGGCAAATGCCGAAGCTCATCGATAACGGCCACCTTTATCTGGCCGTTCCGCCGCTTTATCGCCTCACCCATGGCGGTAAAACGGTTTATGGCCGCGACGACGCCCACAAGGACGAACTCTTAAAAACGGTATTCAAGGGTAAGAGCAATGTCGAAATCGGTCGCTTTAAAGGCTTGGGCGAGATGATGCCGGCACAGCTGAAAGAAACCACCATGGATCCATCCAAGCGTATGCTGCTCAAGGTTTCGATCCCGCAAGATGGCGGACAGGCGGCCGATGATTCGGTTGAGCAATTGATGGGAAACAAGCCCGAAGCACGCTTTGCTTTTATTCAGGAGAGGGCAGCGTTTGCGACGGATCTGGTTGATCTTTAGAACAAAAATATGATCCCATGCGGACGAGAAAAGACTTATCCTTTAGAAGTTTAAGGCGCAGCGATTGCGGAGGCTTTCATTGCGTGCCTTAAGCCGCTATGGGTGAAAGCAATAGGGCAAAAGCGAGCTAGCCTTCTTTTGGAGAGAGATGATCCGCGATGCGTGCCGTGCATGTTCTTAACGGTCCAAACCTCAACCTGCTGGGCACGCGGGAACCTCAAACCTATGGCACCGTCACGCTTGCCGATATTGAGGCCAGCTTGCACGAAAAAGCGAAAGTAGCCGGTGTCACGCTCACTTTCCGCCAGTCGAACCACGAGGGCGATCTGGTGGATTGGGTGCAGGAGGCGGGCAAGGCAGGTGCCGGCGTGCTCTTGAACGCAGGTGCCTTTACCCATACCTCGATAGCGCTGCATGACGCGATCCGCGGCTCAGGCGCAGTTGTTGTCGAACTTCATCTGTCGAACGTGTTCGCTCGCGAACCGTTTCGGCACCATTCCACCCTTTCGCCCGTTGCCAAAGGGGTCATTTGCGGTTTCGGGGCGGCAAGCTACACGCTTGCATTTGACGCCATCCTGCCGCATCTGCCCTAAGCTCGCGGACCAAACGGAGATATAAATGCCTACGAACGACCGGAAAACGGCCCCCAAATCTGCCCCATCGACCGATGCGATTGATACAGGGCTGATTAGCGAATTAGCCAAGCTCATGAACAAGTCGGATTTGAGCGAGATTGAGGTCGAAAAGGGTGATCTCCGGATCAAACTGGCGCGCATGTTAACGGTAGCTCCTGTAGCGCATGCGGTGCATATGGCAGCACCTGTTGCTGCTCCGGTCGCAGTCTCCGCTCCATCTGGTGCCGCGGCACCAACGCCTGGTCCGGGTGTTGGAAAAATCGATGCGTCGCATCCGGGTGCCGTAGCGTCCCCCATGGTCGGCACGGCCTATCGTCGTCCCTCACCCGACGCTAAAGCGTTTGTTGAGATTGGATCGAGCGTGAAGGCTGGCGAAAAGATTCTGCTCATCGAAGCCATGAAGACGTTCAACGAAATCGTCGCTCCACGCGCCGGTACCGTGACCGCCGTGCTTGTCGAAGATGGCCAGCCTGTGGAATTTGGCGAAGCTTTGATCGTCATCGAATAAAAGGCGGAACGGAACCATGTTCGACAAGGTCCTGATCGCCAACCGTGGCGAGATCGCATTGCGGGTGCTACGCGCCTGCAAAGAACTTGGCATTGCAACTGTCGCGGTGCACTCGACAGCGGATGCAAATGCCATGCATGTGCGGCTGGCGGATGAAAGCGTTTGCATTGGCCCTCCCGCCTCGCGCGACAGCTATCTCAACATCCCTGCGCTTTTAGCCGCGTGTGAAATCACCGGTGCGGATGCTATTCACCCCGGCTACGGCTTTTTGTCAGAAAATGCCCGCTTTGCGGAAATTCTCGAAAGCCATGGCATAACTTTTATCGGCCCAAAATCCGAGCACATTCGGATCATGGGCGATAAAATTGAGGCCAAGCGCACCGCGCGCAAGCTCGGCATCCCTTGCGTTCCGGGTTCAGATGGCGGCGTCACAGAAGACGATGAAGCGCTGCGGATTGCCAAAGAAATTGGCTATCCCGTGATCGTAAAGGCAGCGGCGGGCGGTGGCGGGCGCGGCATGAAGGTCGCCCGCACGCAGGACGATTTGATCGACGCGCTACAAACCGCACGGACCGAGGCAAAGGCCGCTTTTGGTGATGATGCGGTCTATATCGAAAAATTCCTCGAAAAGCCGCGTCACATCGAAATTCAGGTATTAGGCGACGGTAAGGGCAACGCCATTCATTTGGGCGAGCGCGATTGCTCCTTGCAGCGCCGGCATCAAAAAGTCTGGGAAGAAGGCCCCTCACCCGCGCTCAACCAAGAAATGCGCGCGCGAATTGGCGAGACCTGCGCCAAAGCGATGCGGGATTTGGGTTATCTCGGCGTCGGAACGATCGAGTTTCTTTACGAGGACGGTGAGTTCTACTTCATCGAAATGAACACGCGCATTCAAGTTGAGCATCCGGTGACCGAGATGATCACCGGGATTGACCTTGTGAACGAACAGATCCGTATTGCTGCGGGCGGCACCTTGGGCATTACGCAGGATGACGTTAAATTTTCAGGCCACGCGATTGAATGCCGCGTGAACGCCGAAAACCCTGCAACCTTCCGCCCATCTCCAGGGAAGATTGCCTATTACCACCCGCCAGGTGGTTTGGGCGTGCGCGTCGATTCGGCTGTTTATCAAGGCTACACGATCCCGCCGCATTACGATTCGCTGGTGGGCAAACTGATCGTGCATGGCCGTACCCGCAACGAATGTCTGATGCGGTTGCGCCGCGCCTTGGATGAGTTCGTTGTCGACGGTATCGAGACAACGCTACCGCTCTTCCGCACGTTGGTCCGGAATTCGGATATGCAAAACGGCCAATATGACATCCATTGGCTCGAGCATTTCTTGGCCGAAGGCGGGATGGACGGAACGCCGAGCACCTGACACACTAGGACGATGAGCCGTTGGAACACTGAAGCCGATACCATTACGCCTGACGTTTTGCTTCGCGCCTATGCCATTGGCATTTTTCCAATGGCGGAGCATGCGGATGATCCGTCGATCCATTGGATTGAACCGCATATGCGCGGCATTATTCCCTTGGATGGCCTAAAAATCTCATCAAGCCTTGCCAAAACCCTTCGTTCCAAACGGTTTGAAATCAGGGTCGATCATGATTTCAAAGCGATCATAGCTGGCTGCGCGGACCGTCCGGGCGATACCTGGATCAATGAACGCATACGGATTCTCTACGGTGCCTTGTTCGATCAAGGGCATGTCCACACCGTTGAAGTCTATTCGCACGATGGGTTGGTGGGTGGAATTTATGGCGTCAGCATCGGCGCGGCATTTTTCGGCGAAAGCATGTTTCACCGGGCGACGGACGCATCAAAAGTAGCCCTCATGCATCTGGCGGCACGGTTGATTGCCGGTGGTTACGCGCTCTTTGATACCCAGTTTCTAACGCCCCATCTTGCAAGTTTGGGCGGGATTGAAATCACGCGCAGAGCGTATCAGAGCAAACTGGTTCCCGCCGTCATGGAACGAGCAGACTTTGCCGCCCTCGATGTAGCTACCCATGCCAATGGTCACGACATCTTAGCCATTCTCCTAGGAACACGCCGAGCTGACTAACGATTCACTGCTTTTTCTTCGGCGCTGGCTTAGCGGGTGCCGTTTGCAGGGGCAGAGGGGCTGGTGCTTGAACGGGAGCCTGCTGGTTTAACTCTGGCGTCACCACGGTTCCGCCTTTGCAACCGATGAGCCAAACATCATAAATGGGGTGCTCAACGCCATGCAATCCCGGGCTTGAGGCGAAAACCCACCCGCCGAAAAGGCGCTTCGTGACACCCGCCACCGTGATTTCGTCAACTTCGACAAACGCCGTTGTATTTTGCTGCTGTGTGATGGGCCGCGTGAAACAGACCCTCGGCGTCACCAAAAACGCACCGAACTCGACGGTCTCGTCAATCGCCGCCTCAAAGGAAATGATCCTACCGGTTATCTTGTCGAGGCCAGAAAAAATCGCAATCGGATTGCTGATTTTATCGGCGAGCGCCACGTCCGGAATAGCCAAGGCGAACGCAGCAAAACACAGCGCCATTACCCGGATGTTCATGGTCCGGATTTTCATGGCCCAACCTATCATGATCATCCCGCTGACTACCATTGATTAAGACAATCCCTGCCCGAGAGCAGCATCAGCTGAACGGTAAACAAAAACCACTCCAGAAGATGGCGGAATATTCACCCCGCGCATCTTCTCTCTATCATGCCGTTCGGGGCGGATGAAAGGCTTAACGGCTCTTTTTATTCGCTTTGCGTTGGCCGCTGCTGGCTACTTTTTCTTGACTCACCGACGGTCCGTCACGGAGCAAAGCATCAACCCGCCGAATACGATCCATCCGCTTGGCGTTCAATTGCCGTGCCTCACGTACCTTACCAAGAAATGAGGCACCAAAGTCCTGCTTCATCTCCAAGGCTGCAATATTGGACTCCACCTGCGCCAATTCGCTATGAATTTCCTCCAATTCGGCTTGAATTGATTTCAATAATGGATTGTTTTCGCTTAATTTATTCCATTCAAATACGATCTCGTCATAGCGCTGCTTCAGCCCGCCTAAGGCTGCGCCATTCGACTCAAGTTGGAGCTTAAACGACACGAGTTGATCGACCAGTTCCCCCGGCGAAACACGCAGTAAAGGTAAGGCGGATATTCCATGGGCTTGGCCTGATGGCGCCATACGCGCTCGCACATCTTTGACAACCAACGCCATAGGCTCTGACCATTCATCGGCCGTTCTTTGCCGGAATAACGTCATTGACGGATACCACACCGTATCGCTCTCCCGCGCCAGCCACCGCCAATCGGGCTCGCGGCGCAATAAGACATGCACAGGGCGTCCCAAGGCACCCGCTAAATGGGCAATTGAGGTATCGACAGTAACAATCAGATCCATCGACATCATGATGGCTGCCGTATCGAGAAAAGCCTGCTCACCCGCGTCTAAATCATCCCCAAAATCGACAAGCGATCCCCGAAAGGACGCCCCATCGAGCTCTTTCAAAGGCGCGCCCTTCTGTAGATTGTAAAGCTTGACACCCGGAAGTGCAGCTAAGGGCGCAAACCCTTCGAGCGGCATAGAACGCCCCTTTTCTGCAGGTGAATCGGGGTTTCCACCCCAACAAATTCCAATTTTATAGCTCTTTTTATCAAGCTTGACCGCCCAGTCCTTGACCCGCTTCGGATCGGCCGAAAGATAGGGAATGCCATCGCCATAGGTCTTGGGATCAATCCCGTGCGCGCGCGGAATGTGCAGCAATGGCGTCCAACCGGTAGCACCATTCACACTTCCCGGCTTGTTGCTGGGCAGCAGATTGATCGGCAAATTCATAGTTCTAAGCAAATCGAACAGAATTTCATGGGTAACAAAATTGATTTCGACGCCCTGCTCGACCAGCGGTCTTAAAAACCGTGAGAACATGATCGTATCGCCTAAGCCCTGCTCGTCCATTACGAGGAGACGTTTAGGCGGCTCGCCACCCCGCCATCTTGGAAGTTCTCGACTGCCGCCATCCGCTGTTCTAATCCGGACCGCGGGCTGCGCGCTCATCAGCTTAAACCGAATATCAAAGGCGTCCCACGCCTGATCCCATTGTTCTCGCCGGAACAAGGTCAAGGCGAGGCGCGCTGCGGCATCGGTATGCTCGGGATCAATCGAGCGGATAAAGCGCAAAAGGATGAGCGCCTCGGTGAAGCGACCTTTTACAATCTCGTGTTCAGCAAGAGCAAAAAGGTGCGAAATTTCCGTCGCATTCGGCGCGCGTATCATGTCTTTTCCGTCATCGTGAGAAGTTAAAACCCTAAGCATCAACACTGACCTCCATTGGACGAAGGCCGATACGCTTACACAGGAACTCTCACAATCACTTCAACATAGAACGTCAATTTAGCGGAAAAAATTAACCGATTCGTTAACCCTACGAATAGGTTAGGCCTCAGGCTTCCAGGGCGTATAGTCGCCCGTCACCCGTGGACGATGCCCAGCTTTTAGGATTGAACCCTGCGGCCGCCACGCATTTACCGTACCGGTAGCATTAGCCTTATGCGGTAATTCCCAATCCCGCGCCGTGTAATTTTCATTCGATGGCGGGACATCAAGCTTGTGATGCATCCATCCATACCATCCAGATGGCAATCGAGACGGCTCAGCCTCGCCTTTATACACAACCCAACGCCTTACAATCCCAAGTGCCGGATCCTTCATCCCGCCCTTTGTCTGGTAATAGCGGTTGCCCGTATCATCTTGGCCCACCAATTCACCCTTGCGCCAAGTATGGAACAAAGTTCCCACCGTCGCCCCGTTCCACCAGGTAAAGATCAAAAGGAGCATATTTTTCATGGCCGTAAAGTCCAAAATCGGATGTGGAAATTGCGCGGACTATGGCGAGATGCGGGCCATTTGTCCAGTGGATGAAGGCCTCATACTCGGATCAGAAATCACACTCTAACCCAAAGGACTTGCTTTGCCGTTAACCCACGCAATGCTAAGAAGCCGCAGGTTAAGAAAAGCACGGACACGCTGGCGCTTCAAACGTCCGTGGCCCCACACAGATTGAAGGATAGGACAATGGCGAAGATCAAGGTCGCAAATCCGGTAGTTGAGCTCGACGGCGACGAAATGACCAGGATTATTTGGCACTATATCCGAGATAAGCTGATCCACCCCTATCTCGATATCGCCCTCGATTATTACGACCTCTCGGTAGAGAACCGTGACGCGACCAATGATCAGGTAACGGTTGATTCGGCCCACGCCATCAAAAAGCACGGCGTCGGCGTTAAATGCGCCACCATCACGCCAGACGAAGCGCGCGTGAAGGAATTTAGCCTCAAGGAAATGTGGAAGTCGCCGAATGGAACGATCCGCAACATTTTGGGCGGCGTTATTTTCCGTGAGCCGATCATCTGCAAAAACGTTCCCCGTCTGGTTCCCCATTGGACACAGCCCATCATTGTCGGTCGCCATGCCTTTGGTGATCAATACCGTGCCACCGATTTCAAAGTGCCGGGCAAAGGTCGCCTCACGATTAAATTCGAAGGGGATGATGGCACCGTGATTGAGAAAGAAGTGTTCAAATTCCCAAGCGCAGGCGTGGCGATGTCGATGTATAACCTCGACGACTCGATCCGCGATTTTGCCCGCGCCTCGCTCAATTACGGCATTCAACGGAAATATCCGGTCTATCTGTCGACCAAGAACACCATCTTGAAAGCCTATGACGGACGCTTCAAGGACATCTTTCAAGAAATCTTCGATGCCGAATTCAAAAGCCAATTTGCTACGCTGGGCATCACCTACGAGCATCGTCTGATCGATGACATGGTGGCTTCCGCGATTAAATGGTCGGGCGGCTATGTCTGGGCCTGCAAAAACTACGATGGCGACGTACAATCTGACATTGTGGCTCAGGGCTTCGGTTCGCTGGGCCTCATGACGTCAGTTCTCATGACGCCGGATGGTCAAACGGTTGAAGCGGAAGCGGCCCACGGTACCGTTACGCGCCATTACCGCGAGCATCAAAAGGGTAAGGAGACGTCGACCAACTCCATCGCGTCGATCTTTGCCTGGACCCAAGGGCTGGCCCATCGCGCGAAGCTCGATGACAACAAAGAACTGGCGCTCTTTTCGACAACGCTCGAACGCGTTTGCATTGAGACCGTGGAGACCGGCTTTATGACCAAAGATTTGGCATTGTTGGTTGGTGCGGATCAGAAATGGCTCTCAACGACCGGGTTCTTGGACAAGATCGACGAGAACTTGAAAAAGGCGATGGCATAAATAGGCCAGCACCCTTCGGTTTGTTGACCGTTTCTGCAATCTATTCAAACATGAAGCCCAGCAGCGATGCTGGGCTTTTTTTTAAATTAGGGGAACAGCCATGACCGAGGGCACCAAAAAGACCACAGGCGGCTGCCAATGCGGTGCCGTGCGGTATACTTTTTCCGGCAAAACGATCAATCCAAGCATATGCCATTGCCGCATGTGCCAAAAGGCCTTCGGTTCTTATTTCGCGCCACTCGGCGGCGTAAGAAACGACGACCTCATCTGGACACGCGGAAATCCCTCGATTTTCAAAAGTTCGCCGATCACCGAGCGCGGCTTTTGCCAGGCCTGCGGCACGCCCCTCACCTTCCGCTACATCCACGACGCCGAGACAAATATTGCACTGGGCAGCCTTGATCGACCGCAGGACGAGATACCCGTCAACGCCTACGGAACAGAAAGTGAAATGCCATGGTTTGACTGGCTCGCCACCTTACCCGCGCACGCGACGGAGACTTCAACGGCACCAGACCGGCTAAAGGCAATCACCTCGTTACAGCATCCGGATCACGATACGAAGTAGTCCAATTCATCAACCGATCGCCTGCAAGGCGGACGTTATCGCTGCGATCGCTTCCTCCGCTTTCGCTCCATCCGGCCCACCGGCTTGCGCCATATCGGGTCGGCCGCCGCCGCCTTTACCGCCCAATGCCTCCGAGCCAATCCGGACCAAATCAACCGCGCTAAACCGAGCTGTCAAATCCTGTGTAACCGCAACCACCAACCCAGCCTTGCCATCCTCGCCCAAATTAACCAAGGCGATGATGCCAGAACCAAGCTGAGCTTTCGCTTCATCAGCAAGACCTTTCAGGTCCTTCATCTCCACGCCTTCGACCGTACGCCCCATGAATTTGATACCGTTGATCTCGGTCACATCAGTGCCTGCGCCCGATCCGCCGCCGCCCATCGCCAGCTTTTTACGCGCATCGGCCAAATCGCGTTCAAATTTGCGGCGCTCATCAATCACTGCCGAAAGGCGCTCAACCGAATCTTGAGGTGTTACTTTAAGAAGACCAGACAGCTCTTTTAATTTCTTCGATTCTGCCACAAGATGGCGACGTGCCGCATCGCCTGTCATCGCCTCAAGCCGCCGAGTGCCAGCGGCAACGCCAGACTCCGACACGATGCTGATTAAGCCGATATCGCCCGTGCGGCTCACATGGGTACCGCCACACAATTCTATGGAATAGGGCGTGTTGGAACCGACCTCGACGCCCATCGAAACGACACGCACCTCATCGCCATATTTTTCACCAAACAAAGCGCGCGCCCCGCTCTCTTTCGCCTCGTCGACACCCATCAAACGGGTAATGACCGGATCGTTCTGCAACACCACGCGGTTAGCAATGGCCTCAATCCTGTCCAATTCATCGTCCGATATCGCTTTTGTATGGGAAAAATCGAAGCGCAAGCGCTCAGGGGCCACCATCGAGCCCTTTTGCGCGATATGATCACCCAGCACTTGCCGAAGCGCCTCATGCAGCAAATGGGTCGCGGAATGGTTCGACCGAATCGAACGGCGGCGAGCATGCTCGACCGTCAGCTCGAGGGCTGAACCCACGGTCACTTCGCCCTCTTCGACAGAGACGACATGTACAAACAAATCGCCGAGCTTCTTTTGCGTATCCGTCACGCGCACTTTCATTCCCGCACCGTTCATCGTGCCGGTATCGCCTAATTGACCGCCGCTCTCGGCGTAAAAGGGCGTTTGGTTCAAAACGATAAAGCCCGTCTTTCCCGCGCCAATGCTCTCGACGACTTTGCCATCGGAGACGAGCGCACGAACAATGCCCTCCGCCTGCTCCGTATCGTAGCCCAAAAATTCCGTCGCTCCCACTCTCTCCTTCACGCCGAACCAAACGGTATCGGTTGCCGCCTCGCCAGAGCCCGACCAAGCGGCGCGTGCCTTTTCGCGCTGCTTTTCCATCGCCAGGTTAAACCCATCGGTATCGACGCCAATGCCGCGCGCGCGGAGCGCATCTTGGGTCAAATCGAGCGGGAAGCCATAGGTATCGTAAAGCGTAAAGGCCACGTCTCCCGAAAGATTGTTGCCGGAGGATAGCTCGCGCGTCTCATCATCCAACATGGTCAGTCCGCGCTCTAGCGTCTTGCGGAAGCGGGTTTCTTCCAACCGCAGCGTTTCTTCAATCAAGGGCTCTGCGCGGCCCAATTCCGGATAGGCCTGCCCCATTTCGCGGATCAGCGAGGGCACCAAACGGAACATCGAGGGCTCACGCGCGCCTAGCAATTGCAAATGCCGCATCGCGCGCCGCATGATCCGGCGCAACACATAGCCGCGTCCCTCATTGGATGGCAAAACACCATCCGCAATCAGAAAGGAAACCGCGCGAAGATGGTCAGCAACCACGCGGTGACCCGCCTGCCCCTTCGGGTCAACACCAGTGACCTCGGCCACGGCTTTAATCAAAGCGCGCATCGTGTCGGTCTGATAATTGTCGTGGGTTCCCTGCAGCAGCGCCGAGATGCGCTCGAGACCCATGCCCGTATCAATCGAGGGCTTTGGCAGAGAGACACGTTCAGACGGGGTTAGCTGTTCGAACTGCATAAAAACGAGGTTCCAGATTTCGATAAACCGGTCTCCATCCTGATCGGCGGAACCGGGAGGGCCACCCGGGATTTTGTCGCCATGGTCAAAGAAGATTTCCGAGCACGGACCACACGGCCCCGTATCGCCCATCGCCCAAAAATTATCCGAGGTCGGAATGCGGATGATCCGCGAGTCGGGCAGCCCGGCAATCTTCTTCCAAAGCGCATGCGCTTCATCGTCCTCGTGATAAACCGTTACCATCAGCCGCGATTGATCGATCGCGTAATCTTTTGTGATCAGGTTCCAAGCGAGTTCAATTGCGCGTTCTTTGAAATAATCACCGAACGAAAAATTACCGAGCATTTCGAAAAAGGTGTGGTGGCGGGCGGTATATCCCACATTATCCAAATCATTATGC
>Ga0007795_10000190_pt1 | contig 16893 bp, 9 predicted proteins | sample CryBogmetaGMA1M_FD_60369 | JGI IMG/M metagenome (GOLD analysis project Ga0007795, IMG submission 60369) | Freshwater microbial communities from Crystal Bog, Wisconsin, USA - MA1M | ecosystem: Environmental > Aquatic > Freshwater > Lake | place: Crystal Bog, Wisconsin, USA | collected 2009-07-06
ATCAATGATCACCCCTGAAGGTTTGCCTGATTCAGTGTCACAAACCAGCGTCGCTAATCTCATGCCTCCGACGCAGGCAACCGGCGGCGAAGATCGCGATGAGGGCCCTAAAGGTCCGCTTTCTCCTGATGCGAAAAGCCAAGAAGGCGAAGGCCGTGGCGGCGAGGCGAAGGGACCGGCCGAAGGTGGTCAGGTAGACGATGCCGGTCAAGGCGCGCAAACTTCTGACAGCAACACGCAGCAGGGCCTTTCAAAAACGGGTGATTCGCAGAATACCAAAAACGCCGGCGGCAATGGCCTAACGGATGAAGCGCAAAAAAAGGCCGCTGCTGAGGCAGACCAGAAAAATTTTGACGATGTTCAGAAAAAAGTGCTCGACGCGATCAAGAAGGATGCCAACCTTTCAAAAATTGCGGATCAAGTTCAATTCGTAAAGGTGAAAGATGGCCTGAGGATCGAGATTGTCGATAAAGCGGACTTTTCGATGTTTTCCGTTGGCACGACCCGCGTCTTGCCGCGCGCTTCTGCCCTGATCAACGAACTGGCTAAGGCAATTACGGATCTGCCCAATGAAGTTGTCATTCGCGGCCATACCGACAGTCTCGCTTATTCGCTCGACAGCGAAATGAACAATTGGATGCTTTCGGCCGAGCGTGCGGAAAGCACACGCCAAGTGCTCTTGCGAGCAGGTGTTCCAGAGACTCAGATCGCGCGGGTTGAAGGGGTAGCGGATACCGAACCCTATTCAGCAACGGATCCGTTGGATGTTCGAAACCGGCGGATCAGCATGACATTGCTCTTTCGCGATGGCGAAAAAACGACTCCGACGCTGAAGGTGTCGCCATGAATGATAAAGCAGATAAAGCAACTCAGGCGGACGCGAAGCCCGAAATCATTTTTAAGAAGATTGCTGGCGGACACGGGGGGGCCCATGGCGGTGCCTGGAAAATTGCGTTGGCCGATATGATGACGGCCATGATGGCGTTCTTTTTGTTGATGTGGCTTTTGGGGGCCACAAATAAAGAGCAGCGTAAAGGACTTGGCGACTATTTTAGGCCGAAGACCAGCATTGTAACGCTAAGCGACAAAGCCGGAACAAGTGGCTTGATGGCCGGAAAGACCTTAGGTGATACGGATGGGTTCCCTGAGCCCGCTGTTGCGAATGGTATCCTTGAAGCGGTAGTCCCTGTTGCGTCAACGGAATCAACCGATCGAAACAAAGCTCCCGAAGGCGTGACATCGCAACGGGCGGAGAACGATGAGGGCGCCGGGAAATCGGGACAAAGCCAAGGTAGTAAGTCAGGTGGTTCGTCGCCTGACGCCGGCACCGGCGTGAAGGCCAAGGACTCAGAAGGCAAAAGCGGTATCTCGAAAACGGGCGATCTCGAAGGCAAGGGCAACGCTGATTCAGGAGATGCCGGTGGTGCCCAGACGAAATCCGCGCCAAGCGAATTGACTGAGGAACAGAAAAAGGCGGCTGCCGCCGCAGTTGACCAGAAAAACTTCGAAAAGATCGAGAAAGACATCAAGTCGAAGCTTCAAGCTAATCCTGACCTTAAAAAAATTGCCGGTCAGATGAAATTCGTACGGGATAAAGAAGGATTACGGATCGAGATCATCGATCAGGCCGATTTTGCGATGTTTGCCATTGGAACGATCAACTTCTTGCCGAAGGCACAGGAATTGATGGTGGATGTTGCAAAATCCGTAAAAGACATACCCAATAAGGTGGCCATTCGCGGCCATACCGATGGCTTTTCCTATAGCCAAGCCGATAAAATGAACAATTGGCGTCTCTCGGCGCAACGCGCGGACTCAACGCGGCGTTTTTTGGTTGCAGAAGGTCTCGACGAAAAGCGGTTCCTGAAGATTGAGGGCGTTGCGGATCGCGAAGCCTTTAACCCTGATAACCCGCTTGATCCGCGTAACCGTCGGATCAGCATCACGGTTTTGGCACAGTAAAAAACCGAGCAAATTTATGCATGAAGTGATCTATCTTGCCAGCGGCACGCCGCTTAGAGTAGGTGCCGCCGACCTTTTATGGGTTGGTTAGATCGTTTTGGGCTCAAACCCCTTCGATCACACGCATATCGCGGCTAACGGCATCGTGACCTAGCGCTTTGATCGCTTCTTGATACATTGGGCTGTCATAAAGCGCCATTGCGGCATCGAGCGTCTCGAATTCGATGATAACCGTACGCTCCATAACGCCATCTTCCATCGCCTTTGCGGCGGTACCGCGGGCTAAGAAGCGACCGCCCGCGGCAGCAATGGCCGGGCCCGCCACTTTGGCATAGGCTGCCAGCTGATCAGGCTTTGAAATAGACCGGTAACACGACACAACATAGGCCTTAGGCATTATCTTCGCTCCCTTTGAAGTTTATTCGGTTCAGTCGCCTGATTTGACCCTGACCGGTATCAAAATGCAAGCGAGTGTATTCGCTGCTCCTGATATGTCATCGAAAGTGCGGGCAGAAAAAAGCCCTCCTTATCCTTCGATAGAGAGGGCTTTTTGACCATATGGATGGTTTGTACGTTAACCCGTTGTGCCATCCGCTGCAGGCTGCGGGCCAAGCTTTGCCGAGAGATCGAGAACCGTATCAGCCACTTCAGAAACGCGTGGTGCCCCTTCGGAGCGGACCAGTTCACGTTGAAGGGCGCCGCGTTCTTTGCGCGCCATTTCGAGTGCACCTTCGGCAACGGCACGTGCCATGCGTTCCGTCTCAAGCGCTGCGGTCAACTCATCGACACGGGCCTGATAGGTTGCCCTGTTTGACTCGGCCATGGTTTCGAGCTGATCAATTCTGCCCATCAAAACGGGAATACGGTCATCAAGTTTTGCAAGCGCCGTATCGCGTGCTTTTAAATTCTTGGTGAGTGCGGTCGACCGCTCGATCAGGGTAACACGCGACTGTTCCAAATCACGCACCTGTCGCTCGAGGCTGTCAATCGTCGCTTTTTGTTTCGAGACGCGTTGCTCAAAACTGGTCAATGCCACATTGTTATCGACAAGCCTGCGCTCCGCATTGCGCAATTCGTCCGTCTTCGCGATCAGGGAATTGCGGGCCTCCGTCAGCAATCGCTCGCCGAGCGTGACGCGCGATTGCATCGCATCGACTTTCATCGTGAGCGAGATTTTCTCGGCCTGGAACTGCGCATTGGCTTCGTCCATTTGATCGGACAGTGCCTTGCGCTCATTCTTTGTCTCGTTCAACAAAGTACGCGTGTGGTTCAAGCGGTTACGCGTGGCCTCCAGGTCGTTTTCAACTTCGGTCAGGCGGCGTGAGGTACGGTTATAGTCCTCAACGCGGCCAGCAAGCGTCTCCGATAGATTGGTGTTTTCGCTCTCCAGCATCGCAACCGTCTCATTGAGCCGCGAAATATCGGCGTCAAACTGGGCAATCTGGGTGTCCTTCATCACGATCATGTCGCGCGCGGCTTGTTGATCGGTCTCAAGCGACTTCTGATATTCCATCGCATAAGCCAGCTGCCGCTCAAATTCGGCGAGTTTGCTGCGCGCTTCGGCAATATCTTGGGCCTGTTCAGATTTTGTCGACTCCAAGGTCGTAATTAATTCCCGCGATGAGCGAACATCTTGGGTCAGCGCCAAGCGTTCGGTCTCAAGGCCATCAACCTTGCGTTCGAATGCAGCGACATCGGACCGGAGAAGGCCAATTTTATCGCGGGCCTCCATCAAGCCACTGCGGAGACCGGTATTTTCGATCTTTAAGCCTTCGATCGTACGAAGGTTCCGCTCTAGCGGCGCGCTTAAGAGATCAAAGGCTGATTTGAGCTTTTCGAGCTCGTCAATCTTAGTTTGGGCGCTTAGGAACAGCAGGCGAAAAGTTTCATTTTCTTGGCCCAAGCGCTGGACCGAATCGAGCCCTGTTTCCGCCTCGGCGGCTTCTGTCGGCGCATCGAGAAGCGCGAAGGCCGCTTCTACGGCTTCGCTTTGCTCAAGGTCTGGGGAAGAGGGGTCACGCTTCCACAAGATATCAATAATATTGCGCATACGGTTGGCCCTTTGGAGCGGCGAAGCCGACTGGAATTAGGTTCAAAATGCAATCTATCAGTGTGAAAATATCAATACGCACTTTTTCAATAACAGTCAAAAAAACGAAAATTTCATCAACACACTTATAAGTTGTATAAACGAATTTAATTTAATGTTCCTGTCCGTCAGGGTTGAGCACAATGGACACTCGGAAGTGGGTTGGCTCTTGACTGTTAAGATCGCTTGATTCGAGGTAGAAAACGGTGATCTGAAAGAAGGGATTCGTAGAATGGCGGTTATTGTCTATGAGCCGCGTCGTTTTTTTGATGATCGCGGGTGGTTTTCGGAAACCTTTAATGCGCGCAGTTTTCGGAAATTGATCGACGATGTCACTTTCGTTCAGGATAATCAGTCCTTTTCTCGTGAAATTGGCACCCTTCGTGGCCTGCATTTCCAGATCCCGCCTTTTGCTCAGTCAAAGCTGGTCCGCTGTCTAACAGGTGCGATTCTCGATATCGTCGTTGATATTCGAAGCGGATCGCCGACCTACGGTAAGTGGCTCTCGTGTGAACTTTCCGCTGAGAATGGGCGGCAATTGTTTATCCCGGCTGGTTTCGCGCACGGGCTCGTGACGCTCGAGCCCGACACGCATATTGCGTATAAGGTTTCGGATTTTTACGCGCCAGAGGGTGACAAGGGCTTCCGTTGGGACGATCCGGACTTGGGTATTGAATGGCCGTTGCCCCCCGACGGCCCATTGCTGTCGCCAAAAGATCAGCTTTTGCCGCTTTTTAAAGATTTCGAAAGCCCGTTTTTATACGATGGTGTACCCATGGCGCTGACCATTCCGTCCGAGGCATAAGTTTTCCAGGAGATTGGATGCGCATATTAGTAACAGGCGGGGCAGGCTTTATCGGTTCGTGCCTTGTGCGCCATCTCATAGCTGAAAGCGAGCATGACGTGCTTGTTTTTGACAAGCTGACTTATGCTGGTACGTTGACGTCACTCGAAACGGTTCGCGCGCATCCCCGTTTTCGCTTTGTCCAGGCTGATATTTGTGACCGTGATTCGGTTTGCGTCGTATTTGCTGATTTTGATCCGGATATCATCGTTCATTTGGCCGCTGAAACCCATGTTGATCGCTCGATTGACGGTCCGCAGGCGTTTATTGATACGAATTTGGTGGGCACCAGTGTGTTGCTTCAAGAAGCGCTTCGACATTGGAGCGCGCTTTCGGATGATCGAAAGACACGCTTTCGGTTCCATCATGTCTCGACCGATGAGGTCTTTGGTACTTTGGGCGCCGAGGGCTTTTTTGATGAAACAACGGCCTATGATCCGCGCTCGCCCTATTCTGCTTCAAAGGCCGGTTCAGATCATCTGGTGCGCGCCTTTTGGCATACCTATGGCTTGCCAGTAACCCTGACAAATTGCTCGAATAATTATGGGCCCTATCATTTTCCAGAAAAACTTATTCCACTCATGATCATCAAGGCGCTCGGGGGCGAGCCTTTACCAGTCTATGGCAAGGGTGAAAATATTAGGGACTGGTTGCATGTTGAAGATCATGCGCGGGCGATTCGGCTCGTGTTTGAAAACGCTCAACCGGGGACGACCTATACTGTGGGTGGCAGTGCCGAACGCCGTAACCTTGATGTGACCCGCGCTATTTGTGCAAGCTTGGATCGGCTTCACCCAAAAGCGGGGAAAGGGTCTTATGCGGAACAGATCCAATTTGTAACGGATCGCCCGGGACATGATTTCCGCTATGCGATTGATAGCTCAAACATTATCCGAGAATTGGGCTGGCGGCCGCGCGAGACGTTCGAAACAGGCCTTGCGAAAACCGTTCAATGGTATCTCGAAAACGAGGCTTGGTGGCGCCCGCTTTTGGCGCGCGGAAACGGGGTAGGCCGGCAGGGATTAAAAGCGATATGAACCGTTTCTTGGTCATTGGGGGCAACGGGCAGGTTGGCACCGCGCTGCATCATCTGCCCTTGTCAGAGAATATCGTTCTGATTTCACCTAATCGTTCGGAGCTTGATGTCACAAGTCCCGAATCGATTGATGCTTTCATGGCTTCCGGACCATGGAGTGGTGTGATCAATCTTGCCGCCTACACAGCGGTTAATCGGGCCGAGGATGAGTTGGCCGCAGCTTGGCAAGCCAATGCGGAAGCTCCCGGTTATCTCGCAAAGGCCACGGCATTGCTCAATATACCCATAGTTCATGTTTCGACCGATTACGTGTTTTCGGGCGACCTTGATCGGGCTTACCGGGAAGAGGACGCGGTTGCCCCTCTTGGCGTTTATGGCGCTAGCAAAGAGGCGGGCGAACAGGCGGTTCGGTCAGGCAATGCTCGCCACGCGATCGTGCGGACGAGTTGGGTGGTTAGTCCCTATCGCACTAACTTTGTGAAGACCATGTTGCGGCTGGCCGAAGACCGCGATCAGGTGCGGGTGGTTGCTGATCAGTTTGGCGCGCCGACATCGGCGAAGGATCTTGCATCATTTCTTTTGTCGGTTGCGATGCGCCTATCCAGCGATCCGTCCGCGCCGACCGGAACGTTTCATTTTTCAAATCGCGGTGAAGCGAGCTGGGCGGATGTGGCTGAGGAGACCTTCCGAGTCTCCGCCCTTCACGGTGGACCAACCGCGAGGGTTGAACGCATTGCGACCGATGATTATCCGACACGGGCGATGCGACCAAAGAACTCCCGCCTTAACACTGCTTTGATTGGACAAGCTTTTGGGATTGTTCCCCTGCCTTGGCAGGACGCCCTCCGCGACATTGTTTTTGAATTGGTGAAGGGTGATCAGGTATGAAAGGGATAATTCTTGCGGGCGGAACAGGTACGAGGCTTTATCCTGCAACGCTTGCAGTGAACAAGCAGCTCTTGCCGGTTTATGATAAGCCGATGATCTATTTCCCACTGTCGACGCTGATGCTGGCAGGGATCAATGACATTTTGCTGATCTCATCGCCCGAGTTTATTGGCAATTATGAGCGCTTGCTCGGTGATGGCTCGGCGTGGGGTATTCGCCTATCCTATGCCATTCAGCACGATCCGAACGGACTGGCGCAGGCCTTCGTGATTGGGCGTGAATTTATCGGCCAAGACCAGGTCGCGTTGATTTTGGGCGATAATATTTTTTACGGCGCAGGACTTGGTGAAAAGCTTAAGAAGGCTGCCTCCCAAACAAAGGGGGCAACGGTGTTTGCCTATCATGTCGAAGATCCGGAGCGCTATGGTGTTGTCCGTTTCGATCCTGCGGGCCATGCGGTTGAAATCGTCGAAAAGCCCGAGAATCCGACATCGCCTTGGGCTGTGACTGGACTTTATTTTTATGACAACAGTGTCGTTGACATTGCGGCATCCTTGAAGCCGTCGGCACGCGGTGAATATGAAATTACCGACGTTAACAGCGCCTATCTACGCAAGGGCGCGCTGGAGGTTGAACGCCTTGGCCGCGGCTTTGCTTGGCTGGATACTGGCACACATGATTCCTTGATGGAGGCGTCAGAATTCGTACGAACTGTTCAGAAACGACAAGGCATACAGATCGCGTGTCTTGAGGAAATTGCGTTTGTGAACGGATTTATCACGGCAGAAGAGGTGCTCGAGAGGAGTGCATTATTTGAAAAGACGGCCTATGGGCGTTACCTGAAAAAATTGGTTACCTCTGTAATGGATTGATCGCGGATTGGTATGGTTATTGCTTCAATGCTTTTCAGTGTAGTGGAGTGTCGGTAAAATGGCAGCGTTGAGCAATTTGGCGGATCAGTGGGTTGAAAAGGGCAGGGCGCGCCATGTGAAGGGCGATTTTCCCGGTGCTTTGGCCAAATACGATAAGGCCATCAAGATTAACCCCAACCATGCGGAGGCCCTGCATTTGAAGGGCGTGGTCGCGATTCAAAATCAGGATCCGCGCGGCGCTGTGGCCTTAATCACTCAAGCACTCACGATCGCTGGCGAACGCGGCAATTATCTCTCCAATCTTGCCGCCGCACTCTTGGCGCTTGGCATGGCTGAGCGTGCTTTGCATTATATTGATCGCGCGATTGCGCTGGGTCAGATCAGCGCGGAAGGCGCAACCATTCGGGGCGAGGCGTTGGCGAGCTTAGGGCAGTTGGATCGCGCACTGCTGCAGTTTGAGGCGCTTTATCTGCAATGGCCCCGCCATCGCGAAGGCCTTGACGGATTCATCAATGTTCTAATGGCGCTGGGTCGATTTGGCGCGGTTAGGGATGTTCTTCTAAGCCACTTCAAAGCGCATGGTGCGGATGACGCCCTTCGCTTGCGATTGGCGACTGCGTTGCGCCATCTTGATGCCCACCAAGCGGCGCTTGATGTGCTCGATCAAAGCCTTAACAAGGAAGATGCCGACTGGGTGGTTGCCTCGTTCAAGAGCCTTTTGGATCTTGGCCGTACCGAGGAAAGTCTGGTTTTAGGACAGAGATTGCTCGAGAAAAAGGATGGGATTGCTGCTCAATACGCCAACGACCCGTTCGTAAAAGAAGCACGCAAGCGCATTCCGCTTTCTTTGCCACTTTCAAAGCCTTTGGCTTATAAATCGAATGTGATCTGTTTCAGCCTCTGGGGTGCGCAGGAAAAATATACGTTCAGCGCCGTTTTGAATGCCAAGCTTGCGCCTACACTTTATCCTGGATGGGTGGCACGCTTTTATTGCGACGAAACGGTCCCATCAGTAATTCTCGACGCGCTGCGCGATTATGGTGCCGAGATTGTGATGATTGCCAAAGATCCGCGTCCGAACCTTGCGTTGCTTTGGCGCTTTATTGCCTGCGATGATCCAATGGTTGGTTATTTCGTGTGCCGGGATTGTGATTCCGTTATTAATGTCCGTGAAAAGGCGGCTGTCGATGAATGGATCGCATCGGGTAAGCCCTTCCATGTGATGCGGGACCATCCCGAGCACGCCGAACTGATTATGGCTGGCATGTGGGGCGGCGTTGCTGGGCTGCTGCCAGACTTGTCCAAGGCGGCGGTCGATTATTACGAGCGACACGTCAACCGTAACCGCTGGGTCGATCAAGACTTTTTACGCGATCGGGTTTGGCCGGCGATCAAGAACCATTGTCTCGTTCACGATGATTTTTATGTCATGGGCGGTGAGGCGAGGCGCTTCCCCGAAGGAGCTGCGCTTCCTCCCGGCCAACATGTTGGCGGATATCAACCCAAGCAATGGGTCGCCAGAGGTTGATATCCTGATGCTCGCTTAAGAAGTATGTGTCATCGAGGTCGTTGTTGCGTCATAATAGGCGAACGTATTGCTCGATGCGTTCAGGATGGTGTGTGCGATCTTCAAGGAGGCGTTGGTCCAAGTTTGTGATCCATCGCCATTGGTGGTTTTTGACCAGTCGGTTGCCTTACCAGCCAGCTTGATCGTGTTTTTTCCTGTTCCGGCATCGATCGTACTACTTAGCGTGCCCGTGTAAATAACATCATCGCCACTGCCAGTCTTAACCGATGTCACTTGGCTGCCATAGGCGAGGGCGAAATTGTTCATGCCCTTATAGGTTTGATATTTCTGCGCCCATTTCGGAGTATTATCGTACGAATAATTGATCGCAATAGAGCTATAGCCACCGCCCCGCATGTCGATGATGTCCTTCGCCGTGGTTGCGCTAGCATCAATGGCACTTCCAACCGTGGGCGCCCAAACCGTTTTGAGATCCGCATAGGTATTGGTTAACACCGTTGTACTGGCTTGTACGTTTGTGTTAGCGCCATAAAGAAACTGAAGAGCGGCAATATCGAGTGTCATCATGCTGCTTGGGTTAGCCGCGGAAGGGCTAGCCCCTGAATTGGTCGCATTTGCCTTTTTGATGTCGGTCGGATTGTTGTACGACATGATCGCGAAACGACGGCTATCATATGTCGTTGCCATGTAGGGCGTTGGGGCACCGCCCCCGCCAGCATTGTAATTGCCGGGATGTTTCAAGCCGAGCGTGTGGCCGATTTCATGCAGCAGCGTTTCCCAACCATAGGACCCTTCGTCGAAGGAATTATTGGTCGATTGGTCGTTTGCCAGCATCAGATAGCTTTGATGCGAACCGCTCATGTGCGGAATATTGGCATATCCAGCGCTGGACGATTTGGACTGGTTGTTTGTTCCAAAACTGATATCCGCCGTGGTGCCATCGTTCGTTACATCGGTAAAGGTGACGTTGATCAGGGTCGAAAGATAGCTAAAGGCCGACTGCACGGCGGCCTTTTGGGTTGCGTTCATGACGGCAAAGCCTGTGGCGTCGACTCCCGTAAGTGCGGGGGAGGGGCTTGACGACATGAAGCTGTAATTGATGGTATGGCGGGAGCTGTCGGTAGAAAGCGCGGTCACGCCGCTCTTGATTGTGTTGGCTGACCCCGAGGCACCAGAGCCATTACTCCACCAGCCATTTTTACCCATATAGAGCAGGGCATTGATGTTCGCGTCGCCGCTGTTTGCAACCGTGGTAATATCGTTAAATTTTAGGAATTTCGCCGATGTGACGGATACGGATTTTTCCGTGCCGCCGGTAATCGTCATGCTTCCTGCGGTTGTTCCGGCTACAACACTATAGTAGCCAATATTTCCAGCGAACGAGATTGTTCGTGAGGCCGAACCAAGTTTGGCAATCACTTCTTTGTTGGCCGTTAATTTGGCAGCCGCAATCGTGATCGACGGACTATCATCGGTGTAGCTGATCGAAGTTATTTTTCCCGCTTTCGCCAGAACCTGCAGTGCGTCGAGTGACGAGGAGATGTTGGCAGAGCTGTCGGAAATCAAAAACGGCCCCGATGTTTTTGAATTCGTATAGCTGCTGATGGCGCTGGCGGCGGAGACGGGTGTCTTTGCAGCGGCGGCAGCACTCTGACGTATCGCTGCAGCGGACAATGTAACAACCACGCTTTTTGGAGCTTGTGGTGATGTAACGGATGAATGGGATCCGCCATTAGGGTTGCTCGGTGGTACAGGCAAACCTGTTGGTGCGGTCGGCGGCTTCATGATTACCATGCGCCGCGCTTCTACTATGCTCGTCATCGGTCACCCCCTCCAGGCTGATCCTTGGCCCGTTAAATGGGCTTCAAACGATTAAGACGGTCATGGCCCGAAAATTTTTAGCGTTATGGTTAATTTTTTATTTTACCTTGAATTTGGAACCTGAATTTTGAGTGATACATGTCAGAAAAACATCGGATTAAACCGATCATCGCAAGAACGCGAAGGTGTTTTCTTTTTTCTCGATATGTAACCTAATCCATTGTTTTAACGGCGTTAATTGGCCACTTCTCACAATGATCTAGGTGCGGCACGGTTTTTGCTAAACCCAGTCTGAAGAATTGAATAATCCGAGATCCGTATCTGCCGGTTGACCATCGGTGCACGGGACTTGGAGCGTTCCCAGCGTCGTATTGGCGTGTTGGGATGTGGCGTGGATTGGAAACAGTGCGTTGAAGCGGAATCGTGAGCATTGTTTGGGGAAGCAGTTCGAGCATGACTGTTAGTGGTATCGGAGCTTCCGCTCAGGTTTCAGCCACGCGTGCCACGAGCACGCCTGTGGCGTCGCCTTCGGCGGCCACAACGGCCGCTACTGCAAGCTTTGGAGCGGCGCAGAGCTTTCAAGTTTCGATCTCAGCGGCGGCTGCTGCAAACGCTAATATATTAACGCTTTCGCCGAGCGCTATTGCGCAGCTTTCAACCGATGATGTGGCCGCTATCGCAACCGATGTCATGGCGGCTTTATCGGTCCGGCAAGTGGCCGCGTTTACGGCTGTGCAAGTCGGCGTCTGGAATACCGGGCAGGTTGCCGCTCTAACGACGCAACAAGTCGGTGCTCTGGTTCCTCGTCAAGTGTCAGCGCTTTCTGTCGGCAATGTTGCGGCCCTTTCGTCGTCGCAATTGTCGGCTCTATCGGTCGGTGGGGTGGCAGCACTCTCGACCGAACAAATTCGCGCCATTGATGCCAATATGATTTCTGGCCTGACGACGCGCCAAGTGTCGGGTCTTACAACGCTCCAAGTTCAAGCGCTTTCGACAGATGATATTGTTCATCTTACGACCCAGCAAATTGGGGCGCTAACAAACCGCGCGGTTTCGGCTTTAACAACCGATCAGATTGGCGCAATTGAAACCGCTGACGCTGCAGCGCTTTCGTCAAAACAACTTTCCGTCCTATCGACGGCGCAGATCCAAGCCTTATCAACGGCCGATATTGCTGCACTCTCGCCGCAGGCAATTGGGGTGCTCAGCACCGCGCAAGCCTATGCGCTTAAAACGGATCAAATTGCAGCTTTAACACCCCGGCAGATACCCTATCTCTCGACGAATGCGTTGAATGCGCTTTCAACCGCGCAGGTTCAGGCGATCAGCCGTTCGGATGTTCAAGCGCTCACGGTCCAGCAAATGGCCGCTTTCTCGACACGAGTAACGGCTGCCTTATCGACAGCTCAGATGGCTGTCTTGAGTACGGCGCAAGTGGCTGCACTGTCCACCGCCGCTATTGCGAGCTTGGCGAGTGGCCAAATAGGCGCGCTCGCAACCGCCGATATTGCCGCATTAACGCTTAAGCAAGTAGCGGCCCTCACGACCAACCAACTTTCAACCCTGGGTGCCGCTGACCTTGCCGCCTTCACGCCTAGTCAGATCGGCGCATTGAGCACGCGACAGGCGCAAGCCTTGGGCGCCATTGGCATTTCGCGGTTATCGACAGGGCAGATCGCGGCCCTGTCGACTGCCGTTGTTGCCGCTTTATCCACTGACCAAACATCTGCCATAACGACGCGGGATATTTCGGCGCTTGGCTTCCAGCAGGTGCGCGCTCTGACAATAGCGCAAGTCACAAACCTTTCGACGGATCAGGTTGTAGCACTTCGGCCAAGCCAGATCAGTGCACTCACTACCGCGCAAATTGGAGCCTTAAACAATAGCCAAATCAGCAGCCTTACGACCGGCCAGATTTCAGCCTTTGGTGCGGCAGCGATTGCATCCTTTACGACGGGCCAGATTGCGGCCTTAACAACGCTCGATACATCCGCGCTAACCGGTCAGCAGGTCGCGGCTTTGCGCACGGATCAGGTGATCGCGCTGACGACCGATCAGGTCGTGGCGTTAACAACAGGTCAGATTATCTCGTTATCTACGGCGGATGTGGCCGTTCTCTCTTCATCGCAACTGGCAGCGATGGAAACGGCGGACCTTATCGCGCTGACGGCGCGCCAAATTGGTGCCATGACCACAGCGCAGCTTTCAAGTCTCGTGAACGACCGACTGACGGCTTTAACCGTTAATCAGATCATGAGCATGCGCGGCAACCAGATTGCAGCGTTTACGACAGAACAGTTTTCATCCCTTGGTACGGTACAGATTAGCGCACTTTCTGTCCCACAAATCTCCTCGCTCTTGACCGATCAAATCGGTGCGTTGACGACCGAGCAGGTTTCGGTTCTATCGCCTAATCAGATTGCGGCGCTCTCCGCGTCCCAAGCCTACGCTTTGTCAACAGATGATCTGGTAAGCCTTTCTAGCCTGCAGATCGCGGCACTCTCCACGGCTTCTATCGCTAATCTTCAGACCGATCAGATCAGGGCGCTTGGCACATCACAGCTTCGCTCGCTAACCAGTGTTCAGTTTGCCGCCCTCACGGCGAATGAATTAGGCGCCATCTCAACCGATTCAATTTCGGCCATTAGGGCTTCACAAGTTGCTGCGATGCGCGCGAACCAGTTTGCGTCGCTCAGTTCCAGTCAGATCGCAGCCCTTGATGCTTCTCAGATTGCCGTTGTTTCAACGAGCGCCATCGCCGCGCTCTCAACGGAACAGACGGTTGCCATCGGCACCGACGATATTGCGGCTCTTACCTCGTTGCAAATCGCAGCGATGCGGACCGATCAGGTTTCTTCATTGGCGACCGACCAGATCCAATCGCTTCGCTCACAGCAGGTTCGCGGGTTTTCAACCACCCAATTAAGCAATCTTGCGACAAATCAGATCTCGGCGCTTTCGACCACAGCCGTGAGTGGATTAACCACAAACCAAGTGGCGGCGCTTTCGACGGCGCAGATTGGCGCGCTTACAACCGATGAAATCCGCACGCTTTCGAATTCACAATTGGCCTCGCTGACCCAAGGCCAGATTAGAGCATTGACGAGCGAACAATTGCCGGTGCTTCGGACCAGCCAATTGGCGGCGCTGACGGTCGCACAAGTGCAATCGTTCAGTACCGGTCAGATAGGCACGATTGCAACCGATCAGATCGGTGCATTGACGATGAGTCAGTTTAGCGCTTTGACAACCGATCAGGTCGGCGCCTTGCAGACCGATCAAATCTCGAATTTGACGCCTCGCCAATTGGCGGTACTGAACGCGGCGCAGATTGCAGCGATTTCAACCGATGGAATTGCTGCGCTCACCGCGGTCCAGGTTCAGAGCCTAACCAGCGTAGAACTAGGCGCGCTGCAAACCGGGCAAATGGCTGCGCTTGATACGTCGGCGCTCATGGTACTGAGCACAAAGCAAGTTTCGGTTCTTTCGGGTTCACAGATTTCCGCCTTATCAACTGATCAGCTTCTGGCCCTTAGAACGCAGCAATTGGCTGCGCTGTCGACGTCTGCCATCCAAGGCCTGACAACCGATCAATTGCCCGCGATCCGAACGGCAGATCTTCGCGTGCTTACCACGTCTCAGATAGGTGCGCTTGAGGCTGGCCAAATTGCGGGTCTGCTCCCTGCACAGATTGCCGCTTTGGCCACCGCGCAGATTGCAGGCCTCTCGGTGACGCAGACGAGCGCATTTACGACCGACCAAATTGCAGAATTAACGACAGGGCAAGTGGTTGCGCTATCAACGGCTTCGTTGGCATCGCTCTCGGGTGGGCAGATTGCGAGCCTTTCAACGACCGATATTCGGGTTCTCTCGAGCCGTCAGATCACCGCCATTACGACCCAACAGATTGCCTCGCTAACAACCGAGCAGATTGGTACTTTGACGGCGGCACAGACGCGCTATTTGAGCGGCGCTCAGGCAGCCGCATTGTTGACGGATCAGATTGTTGCGTTGACCACCCAGAACACCGCGGCGCTTTCGACTGCAGCGCTCATAGCCTTATCGACTGAGCAGATTGCTGCATTCGAAGTTGATGATCTTGGCGCATTGTCGATGAGCCAATTCTCGGCCCTTACCACCGGGCAAATCGCCTCGATCACAACCGATCAAGTAGCGGGCCTTTCCACGCGGGAACTTGCGGGCCTTAACGCATCCCAAGCGCGTGCTCTGACGAGTGATCAAATCACGGCCCTTTCGACTGGTCAAATTAAGGTTCTGGCGACCGGATCTGTGGCGGCGCTTTCAACGGAGCAGGTCTCGTATTTATCGACTGAAGATATTGCCGCGCTAACCGGAAGCCAAATTATTGCCTTGACGACGGAACAGGTTTCTAACCTCACAACCGATCAGATCTTGGCGCTTACGACCAGTCAGGTGATGTCTTTGACGACCGCTGATTTGATTGCCATGAGCAAGGACCAGATCGCGGCAATGTCGACCCAAGATGTGGCTGCCTTGCTGCCTAAGCAGATGGCGGTATTGACCACTGACCAGACGACTGCGCTAACGACGGATCAAGTGAAAGCGCTCAATGCGAGCCAAATTGGTGCGATTCGAACCGATCAGGCGAATGCGCTTTTAACCGATCAACTGGCTGCGCTCAGCACCACACAAATTCAAGCTTTGTCGATACGCTCGGTCGCCGCGCTTTCAACAGAGCAACTTGCCAGCCTGCCGATTGCGAATTTCTCGGCTCTCACCCAGCGCCAGATCGGCGCGCTGACAACAGCGCAGACGGCGGCGTTGACGACCGATGAAATTGTGGCCTTTACGACCACTCAAATGAGTGCGTTGACGAATAATGATCTGAAAGCTCTTCTAACCGACCAAATCATCGCCCTTGAAACCAATGATCTGGCGGCACTGACGGTTCGGCAAATGGCGGTGCTTTCGACCGATCAAATCGCAGCCTTGACGACGGATCAGATTCCAGCGCTGACCACAGCGCAAATTCAGGTGATGAACACTGAACAGATTAACGCGCTTTCAACCGATCAAGTGGTGGCACTCACTAGCCAGCAGATTGCAGCGATTGCAACCATCACGCTCGCTGCCATGAAGACGGAGCAGATCGCTGCCATTGAACTGGGCGATCTTGCTGGGTTTGACACCCGACAAGTTTCATCGCTGACGGCAAACCAGTTTGCAGCCTTCACAACGGATCAAATTCAATCGCTTTCGACGGCTCAAATCGCTGCGATGAACACGACACAGGCGATTGCCCTTAAGACGGCCCAGATTGCCGCGTTGACGACAGATCAGACACCCGCATTGACCACTTCTGATCTCGTTGCGTTTTCCGCCTCGCAAATCAGGGCGGTTAACACCGACGATTTCGCCGCCTTAACAACGCGACAGATTGCGTCCCTAACAACCCTGCAGGCGAACAGCCTGACGACCGATCAAATTCAAGCGCTGACAACCCGTCAAACGGTTGCTCTCACGCTAAGTGATGTAACGGCTTTGAACACCGCGCAGATTGTCGCGCTTGAGACCGAAGATCTGGCGGCTTTGACGCTGAAGCAAATTGGCGTACTGACGACAGGACAGATTGCAGCGTTGACCTCCGATCAGGTTCCCGCTTTTGGCACCGGCCAAATCGGCGTGTTGAGCGGATCGCAGGCAGCGGCGCTTTCGACCGATGCCATCCAATCTCTGACCACGACCCAGATGCCCGCTTTTTCGACGGGCGCGGTGGCAGCCTTTGGCACTTCACAAATTATCGCTCTATCAACGCCAGATTTGGCTGAGTTAACTACCAAGCAGATAACCGCGGTTACGACAGGCCAGATT
>Ga0007795_10000192_pt1 | contig 16847 bp, 15 predicted proteins | sample CryBogmetaGMA1M_FD_60369 | JGI IMG/M metagenome (GOLD analysis project Ga0007795, IMG submission 60369) | Freshwater microbial communities from Crystal Bog, Wisconsin, USA - MA1M | ecosystem: Environmental > Aquatic > Freshwater > Lake | place: Crystal Bog, Wisconsin, USA | collected 2009-07-06
GGCCTTTTGCTCGCCCTCGAAGACAGTGACCTCATAGCCCTGCGTGGCCAGGTCGCGCGCGACCGTCAGCGAGGCGGGGCCTGCGCCGACACAGGCAATCCTTTTTCCGTTGCGCGGCAGTGGCGTTGGCATCATTGCGCGCACGCCGTCGACACCCTTGTAATCGGCCGCAACGCGCTTGAGCCGGCAGATGGCAATCGGCTCAGGCTTTGAAAGATTCTTTTCCTCGACCCGCCCGCGTCTGCAGGCCGGCTCGCAGGGCCGATCGCAGGTGCGTCCCAGGATGCCCGGGAACACATTGCTCACCCAGTTGACCATATAGGCGTCGTCATAGCGACCCTGAGCGATCAGGCGAATGTACTCGGGAACAGGGGTATGAGCGGGACATGCCCACTGGCAATCGACGACCTTGTGGAAATACGCCGGATCAGTCGTTTTTGTTGGCTTCAAAATGCTGTCTCCCTTTTCGATTCGGCGATGACCGCCGAGTCTCTGTCTTGAATCGACACCTCAAACGGCGCATCTGGCATCACGTCGCGCAGACCCGCGGGCTTGCCTACAGAAATCCGGCCCCGAGCCACTCGGCCACGATGGCGGGTTTGTCTGACCCCTCAATTTCGATACTGACATCCCAGGTCGTCGTCCAGCGGGTCGGCTGTACCTCGAAATTTTTCAGCCGGAAATGACCCCGCACTCGCTTGCCGCTGCGCACAGGCGCGACAAACCTCAGTTTGTTGAAGCCGTAATTCACGCCCGACTTGGTGCCCTCGATCGTCGGGCAAACCTGATAGCCCATCTGTGCCAGCAGCGACAGCGTGAGAAACCCGTGCGAGATGGTCCCGCCGTGAGGGGTCTCGGCGGCGGCCCGCACCGGATCCACATGAATGAAGTATTCGTCGTGCGTGAGTTTTGCGAACTGGTCGATCATGGCCTGATCGATCGTCATCCAGTCAGATGCGCCGAAATCGGTGCCGACACGGCGGTGCATGTCATCCAGCGTGATCTTGGATCGGGTGTGAAGCGCGTCCATCGATGTCTCCTGGCGGGCGCTCAGCGGCGCCTCGCTCGTTTGTTCCGCGCACCGGCGCGCGTAGCCAGCCAGCAACCGGACAGCCCGTTCAGCCGCCGCTTGCCAAGATCTTATTGTAAAGCAGCCGCACGGCTGATAAATCCTGGTTTGGCCGTGTCGCCCGAGTCGGTCAGTCGCAGCTGTGCGACGATGGAAACAATCGCAACCCGCACCGGCAAGCTCGAGTCCACGGATGATCGACGCCGCGCCTGATAAGGGGCTCACACCATGATCATTGACGTTCACGGTCATTTCACGACGACACCACCCCAGGTGGCCAGCTTTCGCAATCGGCAGGTCGAACACTTCAAGCGAACCGGGCGGGCGCTCGATGAGCCGCCGCCGCCGGTCACCGATCAGGAGATTCGCGCCGGGATCGAACCCAATCAGTTGCGCAAGATGAATGAGCGCGGCATCGATCTGACGATCTTCTCGCCGCGTGCCATCGGCATGGACCACCATAGCGCCGACGAGGCAAGCAATGTGGTGTGGGCACGCTACTGCAATGATCTGGTGGCCCGCGCCTGCGAGCTGTTTCCCGCTCGCTTCGTGCCCGCATGTCAACTTCCTCAGGCCGCCGGCGTGCCGCCGCGAGATCGGGTCTTCGAGGAGCTCGACCGCTGTGTCGGCGAACAGGGCTTTGTGGCGGCCAACCTCAATCCTGATCCCAGCGGCGGGCACTGGAGCGACCCACCCCTGTGGGACCGGCAGTGGTGGTACCCGCTCTATGAAAAGCTGGTGTCACTCGACATCCCGGTGATGATCCACGTCAGCGGTTCGTGCAACCCGAACTTCAACCCGGCGGTGGCCTCGCACTATCTCAACGGCGACACCGCCGCTTTCGTGCAGTGCATGAGCTCGGATCTGTTCAAGGATTTTCCGACGCTGCGTTTCGTGATTCCTCACGGCGGGGGCGCGGTGCCCTATCACTGGGGGCGTTATCGCGGCATCGCGCAGGACATGGGATTGCCGCCGCTGGAAGAATCGGTGCTGCGCAATGTGTACTTTGACACCTGCGTCTATCACCAGCCAGGCATCGACCTGCTGCTTGAAGTGGTGCCGAGTGACAACATTCTGTTCGCGTCCGAGACGATTGGTGCGGTTCAGGGCGTCGATCCGAGAACGGGCCAGGCTTTCGACGACACCCGCCGGTATGTCGATGCCTCGCGCTGCGGTGATCAGTTATCGAGAAAGAAGATATTTTTTGCCAATGCGCTCGGCGTTTACCCGAGGCTGCGTGCCCACCCGGCTTGCGCCGGCTGCGATCCGCAGTCGAACGACTGATGTCAGCACCTTCTTTACGGAGCAGCCTCATGATCGGACTCAAAGTGCTCAAGCGCAGGCGAGCGGTGCCTGCCGAACTGGCCCTTCAATTCATCGGCGTGCCGGTTGCCAATGTGAGCGATTGCATGTCGCGGCTGTTTGCGGGCGGCGCGCGACTGCGACCGATGCACAGCGGCCGCCCAATGAGCGGCCCGGCGCTGACGGTGCGGACCCGGCCTGGCGACAACCTCATGATCCACAAGGCGCTGCAGATGGCTGCACCAGGAGACATCATCGTGGTGGACGCGGGAGGCGACCTGACCAATGCGCTGGTCGGTGAGCTGATGGTCGGCACGGCCATCCATCGACAACTCGGTGGCTTTGTGATTGATGGCGCCATCCGTGATGCGAAGGCGCTTCGCGAGGGCGATTTTCCGGTCTTTGCCGCAGGGGTGACCCATCGGGGCCCTTACAGGGATGGCCCGGGTGAAATCAATGTCCCGATCGCGCTTGACGGCATGGTGATCGAGCCGGGCGATCTGATCATCGGTGACGACGATGGCGTGCTGTGCGTGCCCTTCGATCATGTTCAGACGGTGCTCGCGGCAGCACGCAAGAAGGCTGACGCGGAGGCGATGATCGCGAAGGCAATCGCCGCTGGACAGGTCGATACCGCCTGGATTGATGCGACGCTCAATCGACTGGGATGTCTGATCGAAGCGCAGTGACGAGGCAGCGCCGACCCAGCGCCGACCCAGCTGAACCCACCGCCAGCCCTACTTAACGGCTGTCAGGCCCTGAACGCCGTGTCGAGCGATTGAGCGGGCCACGAAGCCTGAAGCATTCATCTCCATCACGAATGCCTTCACATACTCGGTGGCCACAGGGCGGTCGCGAGGCGTGCACATGCCGTGATTGACCGTCATGAATAGGCCTTCGATCATTCGCCCATCCGGAATACTGTCCATGGCATCGAGCAACGCCGGCTTCAGCCCGGCCAAGGCATCCGCTCGCCGTTCATTGAACAGATCGATCGACCCCTGGAAACCTTTGGCAAGAGCCACCGTGGCCTTGCGTAAAGTGCGCGTCAGGAAAAGCTGGTATCCGGCCTTTTCAGCGGCTGAGATTCGGACTCCCGCGGTGTCGACCTGCTCGACCGATTGAAGCTTTGAGTCCTGATGCACGACGTAGCTTGCTTCGATTTCAGTCATCGCCGCAGAAAACGCGATGGTCTGGGCGCGCGCCGCCTCGATCGCAAGCACTGCAACGTCCCAGGTGCCCTGGCCGGCCGCATCAGCGACCTCGCCCGGCGTCGCATGGACGACGAACTCCAGTGGCACGCCCAGACGCGATGCCAGTTCATGCATCAGGTCGGCGGCCACCCCGCGCAATTCGCCGGTGAATGGATCCCTGGTGGTGAACAAGGTGTTGCCAAGGTTCATCCCGGCTCGCAACTTGCCGGTGGGTGCCAATTGTGAAAGGAGCAGCACTGTCAGGTCCGGCGCTTCAATCGCAGCTTGAGGCTCTGCTCGTGTCGATGGGCTCAAGGCTTGGGGCCCGACTCGCCAAGGTCCCAGAACACCCCGGTCATGATGCGCAATGCGTTTCGTGCGACCGAGGCGAGCAGGTGTTCGTCGGGCGCATGCTGCGAACAGGCGGCATAGGAGTGCGGAATCCATACCGTCGGCAGGCCGAGCACCTCGGCGAAAATGTCATTCGGCAGTGAGCCACCGAGATTGGGCAGGATGGCCGGCTTACCGCCAGTCGTGCGTTCGATCGAATCCGCTGTCCAGTGCACCCATGGATGATCCGGATCGAGTCGCGTGGCGGCGAAAAAGCCATCACGCGCAGGGACCACCTGAACGGCCGTGAATCCGTGGCGCGCAAGGTGGCGTCTCAAGGCCGGGACAATGTCGGCGGAATCCACGCCCACCACATAGCGCAGCTGGCAATGTGCGCTCGCCTTGGGCGGAATGGCGTTGACCGGGTAGTCAGGGTTACCGGTTACGAAGGCCAGCACTTCGAAGCTGCTCCAACCGTACACGCGTTCGGCCGGTGTCAGGCCGGGCTCACCCCAGTCGGTATCGATGGCAGGCCCATCCACGCCTGCGTCGACCTCCAGGCCGTCGAGCGCCCGCCGCACCGAAGGCGTGAGCGATGAGGGGCGCCACTCGGGCACCTGAATGGCGCCGTTGGCGTCGGTGATTGTGGCCAGCGCATGCGCCAGAACGATGCCGGGGTTGCGCAACAACCCGCCCCAATTGCCTGAATGATGGCCGCCCTCGCGCAGCTCGACGACCAGGTCGAAATTGATCGCGCCGCGGGTGCCGAGGAAAACAGTCGGCCTGGCGGCGGCCAGTCGAGGGCCATCCGAAGCGATCAAGACGTTTGCGGCAAAGCGCTGACGGTTCGCTTCGCACAGTTCGCGCAGTCCGGGTGAACCGGTCTCCTCCCCGGTTTCAATCAGGACACGCAGATTGAATCCCAGGCGGCCACGAGCCTGGATGACCGCAGCCAGTGCGGCCAGATTGATCGAATGCTGCCCCTTGTTGTCGGCCGTCCCGCGGCCATAGATGAGGTCGCCTTCGCACTTGACGGTCCACGGGTCGAGACCGGCACGCCACTTGCCCTCCTGGCCTCGAATGACATCGCCATGGCCGTAACTGAAAACGGTCGCAAGCGCCGGATCCTCGATGCGTTCGGCAAACAGGAATGGCCCGCCGGTGGCGACCGGGTTGGAAAGCATTTCGCACTTGAAGCCGAGCCTTTCGAGGCACGGACGCATCTCGGTATCGAGATAGGCATGCAAGTCGGCACGTCGGTCAGGGTTCTGGCTTTCGGTTTGAAATGCCACTCGCCGTGCGAGGTCAGCCAGAAACTCACCACTGTCGAAATGGCGCTCGATGCGTTCGATCACTTCGGCCCGATTCATGACACGTGCGGCTTGGCCCTGGCTCAAGGCTTCGCACCCCAGATGGATTCCCATTCGTGGCCTGCCATGTCCAGAACTTTTCCGTCTTCCGAATAGAATTTGTTCGGTATCTGAAACATCGCGAGAAACAAGCCGCCGTTCGGAGACCAGGCACTATGGCGGCTTCCCGCCGGACGCCAGATGAATTGTCCGGCCTTGCATTCCAAGCCTTCATCGGGCCCGGTGCGATCGACCAGGTGTCCTTCGATCACCCAGGTCTGCTCGATCAGAACATGTTCGTGATCGGGCAAGACCGATCCCGGTGCCATGCGCATCAGCGACGTCGCCAATCCAGTGCTGGCATCAAACAGTAAAGGCTTGTAAACGATGCCTTCGAACCGGGTCTGCTGCCAGGCAAGGGCATCGGCGTCGATCAATCGTGAGGCCAAGGGGCCAAGTGACTGGTGCCCCGGGCCGCCTGCATTCATCGTTGTCGTCATGTTGTCTCCGCGTTCAATTGAGAAAGGCCGGCCAGACGAATCTGCAGCGACAGGTAGCGCGAGTAGATCCGGCACTGTGCCAGGCTGCCGGCGGTTAACCACAAACCAGGCTGCCCGGTGGGCCGCCACATATTGCGCAACTCGCCATCATCATCCACACCCCAAACTCGGCCCACCCGATCGGCCACGTCATCGCCCAAGGCGCGCCGCACCACTTCCTGCGGATTGTGATAACCGGTGGCGGCAACGATCAGATCAGCTTGAATTGTCGTGCCGTCCTTCATGCGCAGACCCTGAGGGACGAAGCCGTCGATCTCGTCGTACTGGATGAGCCCCACCTTGCCATCGGCGATCAGATCGGAGCAACCCACGTTGAAGTAATAGCCGCCACCGCGGCGCAGATACATCATCTGAAAGCCGGTATCGTCCTCACCGGCGGTCAGTCGAAAGCCGCGTGCGGCCAGGCGATCGAGCAAGGGCTGATCCACCTGGCGCGACAACTCGGTAAACACCTTGTAGGCATCAATCAGGGCCGGATAGGGCAGCGCCGTCGCCAGCAGATCGCTGTCGTCGATTGGCATGCCCTCGGTATATATCGCATACACGCGCTGCGCCTGGCGCAGGCTGACCACATGGGTTGGGCTGCGTTGAATCATCGAAACCTGAGCACCATGCGCATGAAGGTCCTGCGCCACATCGTGTGCGCTGTTGCCGGTGCCCAGTACCAGCGCACGCTTGCCTCGCCAGGCGCGACCATCGGTATAAGCACCCGAATGCATGACGGTCCCGGTAAAGTCGGTGAGCCCGGGTGCCTGCGGGGTTTTCGCAATCGCACTGACGCCGCAGGCAAAGACCAGATGCTTGGGTCGCATGGTCCTGACGCTGCCATCGTCGCGTTTCAGTTCAAGCGACCAGCATTGCGAAACCTGGTCCCGGGTGCCCGCAATGAGTTCGGTTCCGGTCCAGCAGTTCAGCTCAAGGCTGTCGGCATAGGCCTCGAACCAGTTTCCCAGCTTGTCCTTCGGAATGAAGGTGGGCCAGGTGGGCGGAAACGGCATGAAGGGCAAATGATTCACATGCACTTCGTTGTGCAGCGTCAGCGAGTGATAGCGATTTCGCCAGTTGTCGCCGATACGCGCCTCGCGATCGATGACCAGCGTATCGACGCCATCGGCGCTCAGACGTGCCGCAATCGACAGCCCCGCCTGCCCGGCACCGATGACCAGCACCTCAGGGTCGTGGTCGATGTAGTTGCGCGCACGATTTCGCAGATCGAGCCAGTTGTCACCGCCGAATTCGCGACTGCTGTCGAGTGCCTTGTCCCGGCTGAGCGCCCGACGGTCATCGCCGTGCAGCGCTTGCAGCGCGGTCAGCAGTATCCAGGCCTTGATGCCCGCGGGCCCATCCGGATCAGCCACCGCGCGCAATGCTCCCGAGGCGATGCCGCTAGCGGTACGAAATTCGATGATCGCCTCCAGAACGTCGCGCCCGGCGCGCTGTACCCAGCGTGGTGGCGTGCGAGCCTCAGCGCACCGCAGCCCCTCGGGGGCGCAGGTGTCGAGACACGACCCGAGTCTGCTGGCAATCGCCGCGCGTCCGCTGACCGTCGTGATCGTGCCGGTGAACGCGACCAGATCCCGCCAGTGTCCATCGGTCACGAACAGCTCGGCAGCGGCCTGCGCATCACCTTGAGTCAACGCGGAGTCGAAGGCTGCGACCCATTGCGAGGCGGCAGCCGCTGCCTCGGGTGTACCAAGCGGCGCTTGACTCGCAGGCGCGGTGACCGATCCCTCTGTTCGGGAAAAGGCAGCGGCAATCGCAGGTGAAAGGCTGCCTGCAGCAGTCGATTGAAAAGCGTGGGCAGACATGCGTGACGAAGCTCCGGTTGCGAGGACAGGATCGGGCAAATTCATCAGTGGCCGCGGATGAACTGGTACATCGCGGTGTGATCAGACCCGGTATCAAGCGTGTTCTGTGCTTGCTGCCATGCCTGCAAACACGCCTTGGCAAAGTCACCCTGGGTGCCCATGCGCTCGATGAAGGCCTGGGCTGTCTGGAGATCCTTGCGCATCAGCGCAAGCGCGAACCCCGAGTTGAAAGCCCCCGACAGCATGAAGGCCTCGACTTTCACGTCGGTGGTGTTGTTGCGCCCGGTGGAGGCGTTGAACACCTGGTTCACTTTATGCGGATCGATGCCAAAGGCTTCGGCTGCAGTCAGTGCTTCGCAGACCGCCAGCAGACCGCTTGCCGACAAATAGTTGTTGAGCGCCTTCACCGCATGACCCGCACCGGCCGCACCGACATGCACCAGGGTTTTGCCCATGGATTGCAGCATTGGACGCACTCGCTCCACGGCCTGGGTCTCACCGCCCATCATGATCGCCAGACTGCCATCGATCGCACGTTTGACGCCGCCCGAGACCGGGGCATCCACGAAGGCCACCCCTGAGGTGGCGAGCCGCGCCGCGTTATCGCGCGAGCGAACCGGGTCCGACGAACCCATATCGAGCACCTGTTGTCCCGCTTGAAGTTCGGCAGCCAGGCCGTGCTCCCAAAGCAGCGCGTCAACCACAGGACTGTCGGGCAGCATGAGCAGCACCACGCCTGCCCCTCGCACCGCCTCAAGCACCGATCTGCCCGGGTGGAATCCGGCCTCGCCAGACAGCGCCGCCACAGCCGCCGGGCTGACGTCGTAACCTGCGACCGCGAAGCCCGCGCCCAGCAGCCGACGCACCATCGGCTGCCCCATCTTGCCCAGTCCGATGAAAGCGATGCGCTCGCTCACAGCGCAGTGCCCATGTCCTTGAAAACCTCCTTGGCGTTTCTGAAACTGTCGATGGCGGCCGGCACGCCGCAATAGATGGCGGTTTGCAGGAACACTTCGCGGATCTCGGCCGGGGTCACGCCGTTGTTGAGGGCACCGCGCACATGAAGTTTCAGCTCATGCGGACGATTCAGGGCAGTCAGCATGGCCAGGTTCAACAGACTTCGCGTCTTGCGATCGAGTCCGGGACGATTCCAGACCTCGTTCCAGCAATATTCGGTGACCAGTTCCTGCATCGGCATGTTGAAGTCATCGGCGGCTGCGATCGAGGCATCAACATAGTCAGCGCCCAGCACTGCGCGGCGGGTTTTCAGGCCATTTTCAAAAGCATCACGGTTCATGGAAATTTCCGGAAGGTGGACAAAGGAATGCGGCAAACGTCACCGCTGTGCACCTCAGGGTATTTTTTGTCAGCCGTTTTGTCGATCCATTTTGCACGCGCGAGTCAGGCGATGGCACTCATCATCGCAACGCCCGGCCGGGATGAAATCGATGCACTGCCGGCCCAGGAGGGTGGCTCAGCAGACAAGGCCTGCCTCAACCCTTGGCGATTGCGGCGGCTGTGGGCAACCAGCGCTGCAGGGCGCGTTGGAGATCTGCCATCAGGACGGGCTTGCTGATGAAATCGTCCATGCCAGCTGCTTCGCATTCGCGCTGATCTTCTGCAAAGGCATTCGCCGTCACCGCAATAATCGGGCAGCGAGGCTGCGCGTAAAGGCGTTCCCAGGCCCGAATCTGTCGCGTCGCTTCCAGTCCATCAAGATTCGGCATCCGCACGTCCATCAGGATGCAATCGAAGCGCTCGCCTGAGGTACCGAGTGCCACAGCCTGATGCCCATCTTCAGCCGGCAGCACGGTGATTTGGAACTTGGCGAGGTGCGCGCTCATGACAAGGCGGTTCACAGCGTTATCCTCGGCGAGCAAGACACGGCCATGCAGCTTATTGGGTTCGATGCCGGCTTGCGACACGGTCGTCGCATTGCCGGCAGGGGCGGTGGGCTCGATCAGCGCGTCACGGTCACGCGCTGCCTTGATGCGAAACCAGAATCGGGAGCCCTGCCCCAGACTGGAACGAACGCCGACGCTGCCGCCCATCGACAGAGCCAGGCTTTTAACGATCGACAGACCAAGGCCTGCGCCGCCAAAGTGGCGGGTGCTCGAACTGTCGACCTGGGAAAAGGTCCCAAAGAGCGCGGCCTGATCGGCGAGGGCGATCCCAGCACCGGTGTCAGTGACGGCGAATTCCAGTTCGTCACCGTCTTCGCCTCGGGCAAGTTGCGTGACGGTGACTTCAATGCTTCCGGAGCTTGTGAACTTGATCGCATTGCTGATGAGGTTGGACAGCATCTGGCGCAATCGAATGGCATCGATCTGGTAATACCGAGAGGGCTCCAAGTCCGGGATCACTTTCACCGCCAACTGCTTGGCACGGGCGCTGTTGTCAAACAGGGCCAGCGTGTCGATGACCAGTTGCAATGGCGCGATGCGGGTGCGGTGCAACACCAGTTTGCCTGCCTCGATCCTTGACAGATCAAGAATGTCATTGAGCAGTGCAAGCAGTGTTTCGCCTGACTCCATCAGGATCCGTGCATAGTCCTGTCGTTGGGTTGATTCAAGCGTCGGGTCCATCAGCGTCTGCGCCATGCCGAGGATGCTGTTCATCGGCGTGCGGATTTCATGGCTCATGGTCGCCAGAAAGGCGGATTTAGCCCGATTGGCGGCCTCTGCCCTCAGCTTTTCGTACTCAAGGTCACTCTGCATCTGACGCAGCGCCGTCGAATCTGACTGGACGGAGATAAAGCGCTGGATCACGCCCGAGTCATCACGAATCGGTGTGATGTAGACGGTGACCCAGTAAAGCTCGCCAGATCGCTTGACGTTGAGGAGTTCGGAGCGAACCGAGCGCCCGGCCCTGATCTCCTGACCCAGCCGAGCGACCTCGGCCTGGTCGGTCGATGGCCCCTGCAGGACATGGCCCGGCACCTTGCCGAGAATTTCGGCCAAGGAATAACCGGTGTGCCGGGTGAACGCCGCATTCACCCACTCCACCCGACCCATCGCGTTGGTGATCAGCACCAGGTTATCGGTGTGGTTGGCGACCAGGGACATTCGTTCAAGCTCATCCTGGGCGAGCTTTTGCTGCGTGACATCGCGCAAGGCCCCGACAAACCCTTGCCCCGGCACCTGCACCGCCGACATTTCCATCCAGCGCAACACCGTCCCCGTACCGCAGAAGCGCAAGAGCGCGCGTGGCGCAGGATTGGACGGCTGGGCGCCCGCGAGCGTTGCCTGCAGCCGGTCTCGGTCCTCGGGCCAGGCAAATTCGCCAAGTGGCTGCCCCAGCGAAGACGCCTCGCTCAAACCCAAAGATTGAGACCAGGCCGAGTTGAGGAAGACGATCCGCCCTTCCAGGTCAAGTTCGAAAACCACCTCTGACAGCAGATTGACACGCCGGCGCATCCGCGCCTCGCTTTCATACAAGGCCTCGATCAGGCGCGTCGTCGCCTGAACCTGCAGGTCGGTATTCAGCGAACCACCGGAATCCTCAGTGTCATCCATACCCATTCCTGGACGGAGCTGATTCAGACCGTCGCAGCAGTTTGGGCAGCAGCCAGAATCTGATCACCGCGCATGACATCGGCGTATAGCGGAAACACGGTGCTGCAGAAAAATTCCTGTTCGGTCGCAGTGCGTGATGAGGTGCAGTCGGAGAGCACGGTCACGCTGTAGCCTCGCTCGTAAGCAGCCCGACCGGTGGAATCAATGCAAAGCGAGGTCACCATGCCCGCCAGAAGCACTCGGGTGATGCCCCGAGCGCGCAATGCCTCATCGAGCTGGGTGCCCGAGAACCCGTTGAATCCCACCTTGCCGCTGACGTACTGGATTCGGTCACCGAAAGCAGCCAGTTCCGGAATCGTGTCCGCCCCTTTGGTACCCAGCGCGAACGCGCCGGAGGTCTTGATGGCGTGCAGGATACCGACCGGGCTTGCCAGTGCCCGGTAATCGGGTTTGAGCACGATCGGCGTGGAGATGATGCTTGCCTCTGTCGGCACCAGCGCGCGGATGAGCTCAAGCGTGTTCGCAAGGACCACGTCGACCCGGCCCGGCTCCTCTATCACACCGCGCAGGATGCCGTCCTTGGCAAAGTAGTCATTCTGGTAACCCACCAAAATCAATGCAGTCGTTTTCAGGCTCATGGTCGGAACGCTCCTTGATCGATGCGGTTTGGGATCGCCGAATGACGAGCCCGCGACACATTCTGAGCGACATCGTAACTTTTTTGTGGCAATTCGGGGCGCCAGGGCATGCCCTGGCAGGCACCTTGCGCGCGGGCCGAATCAGAACAGCCCGACCACCCTGCCCTGATCGTCCAGATCAATCTTCTCGGCTGACGGCACCTTGGGCAAACCAGGCATCGTCATGATGTCGCCGCAGACCATCACCACGAACTCGGCACCGGCAGCCAGTCGGACCTCGCGCACATTGACGGTGTGACCGCTTGGCGCGCCACGCAGCGTCGCGTCGGTCGAAAAGCTGTACTGCGTCTTGGCGGCACAGACCGGATAGTGACCGTAGCCATCGTCCTGCAGGCGCTGAATTTTCGCCTTCACATCGGCCGAGGCGCTGATATCGGCCGCACCATAGACCTTCTGCGCCAGGGTTTTCATCTTCTCCCACAAGGGCACGGCGTCGTCATAGGCAAAGCGCAGCGTCGGCGCCTGTTCGGCAGGTCGTTCGCATAGCCGCACCACCTCGCGGGCGACATCGGCCGCGCCGCGCCCACCTTCAGCCCAGTGGCGCGCGGTGAGCACCGGCACGCCCAACGCGCCAATGCGCTCGCGCAGCAGCGCGTGCTCGGCCTCTGTGTCGGCAATGAAGTGATTGATCGACACCACGCAGGGCAAACCGAACACCTCGCGCAGATTGCGTACATGGCGTTCCAGGTTGGCCATGCCGCGCGCAAGCGCGGGCAGGTCTTCGGTGTTGAGCGCCTGAAGGTCGACGCCACCGTGATATTTCAGTGCTCTCACCGTCGCCACGATGACCGCGCAATCGGGTCGCAGGCCGCTCTTGCGACACTTGATGTCGATGAACTTCTCGGCCCCCAGATCAGCGCCGAAGCCCGCCTCGGTGACCACATAGTCGCCAAGCTTCAAGGCTGCTTTCGTGGCAATAACGCTGTTGCAGCCATGCGCGATATTGGCGAATGGCCCGCCATGCAGGATTGCAGGATTGTTTTCCAGTGTCTGCACCAGGTTCGGCGCCAGCGCTTCCTTCAGCAGGACGGTCATTGCACCGTGAACCTTCAGGTCGGACGCCAGCACCGGTTTGCGCTCACGGGTCTCGGCCACGACGATGCGGCCCAGCCGCTCTTTCAGGTCGACCAGCGAGGTCGCGAGACAAAAGATGGCCATCACCTCGGAGGCAACGACAATGTCGAAGCCATCCTGGCGCGGGAAACCATTCCCAGGTCCACCCAGGCCGGCGGTGATGTAGCGAAGCGCCCGATCGTTCATGTCGATCACCCGCTTCCAGGTGATGCGCCGCAAGTCGATACCGAGTGCGTTGCCGTGATGGATATGGTTGTCGATGGCCGCAGCCAGAAGGTTGTTGGCCGCTGCAATGGCCGAGAAATCGCCGGTGAAATGCAGGTTGATGTCTTCCATCGGGACCACCTGCGCATAGCCGCCGCCGGCCGCGCCACCTTTGACGCCGAACACCGGTCCAAGACTGGGCTCGCGCAGCGCGATCACTGCCTTCTTGCCGATGAAATTCAAGGCATCGCCGAGGCCAACCGTGGTCGTGGTCTTGCCCTCGCCGGCAGGCGTCGGACTGATCGCGGTGACGAGCACCAGCTTGCCATCGGGGCGGTCGCTCAGCGAGGCCAGGTAGCCCAGATCGATCTTCGCCTTGTAATGACCGTAGGGCACGAGTTGCTCATCGGCGATGCCAAGGCGATCCTTGGCCAGATCGGCGATGCGGCGCAGTGTGGCGCGTTGGGCAATATCGATGTCGCTGAGTGGCAAGGCGGGCTCCGAAAGGTGTGACGGCGCGACGAACTGCGGCGTCGCCGCAATCGGGGCTGCCGCAATGACAGGTCGATCGCACAGTTTAACGTTCTATAGCCTTGGGACATGGTCGCTGCAAGAACTCGACCGGACGATCATGATCGGCTTCGGTTGTCTGAGCTTGCTGACCGAAAACCGACCAATTAGCTGATCCCCAGAAAAACTCGGAATTATCGGGATGACGCCGACGTGGCAAGCTTTGTTTGCACACCGGTCGCCTTTGCCGCCGTATCAATCGGAGTCCTCATGAATCGTTCGTCACATCGCTTGTCTGCTCGTCCGGGGTCGCGCCGCGACGCTGTCCTCGCTCTCGCGGGCAGCGCAGTCCTGGTGCTGGCGCCCCAGGCTCGGGCGCAGTCGCAAAAGCTCAATGGTCCGCTCAAACTCGTCGTCGGCTATGCGCCGGGCGGAACCTCTGACCGCGCCGCACGCCTGCTCGCCGACTCCCTGAAAGACCAGCTGGGCGTACCAGTGATTGTTGAGAATCGGACCGGCGCCGGCGGACGACTTTCCGCGCAGTATGTGAAAGCTGCGCCTGCCGACCAGAACGTCCTTCTGGTCGCCAATCCGGCAATCGACGTGGTTGCACCGCTTGTGGCAGCCAATGTGGGTTACGACCCGCAGCGCGACTTCGTGCCGGTGTCGATGATCACGCGCTACGACTTCGCAGTGGCGGTCGGGCCGGCAGTGCCGGTACGCGAGATGTCGCACCTGCTCGCCTGGTTGCGCGCCAATCCGGAGCAGGCCAACTTCGGGGTACCCGCCACTGGCAGCCTGCCGCATTTCTTTGCGCTCATGATTGGTGATGCAGCAGCAATCAAGGCGCAGGTGATCGGATATCGCGGATCGGCGCCGCTTGCCACCGACCTGATCGGCGGACAGATCCCGGTCGCAGTCGACACCTTCGATGCGCTGATCGGACTGCATGACGCCGGCAAGGTCCGCATCCTCGCGGTGGGCGCCAATGCACGGCTCGCCGATGCGCCCACCATCCCGACGATCAAGGAGTCAGGGCTTGCGCTGGTGGCTGATGGCTGGAACGCGCTCCTCGCACCCGCCTCGATGTCGACCGCCAACGTGCAGTTGATTGCGCGCGCGGTCGAAACCTCGATGAAAGAACCCGCACTGCAGGAAAAATTGCGCGCGGCAAAGATGATTCCGGTGTCGGCGTCGCAAGCACAGACTTCGCGCATGCTCACCGAGTACCGCGCAAAGTGGGAGCCGGTAATCAAGGCGTCGGGATTTCGAGAATGAATGCGACTCGCTGAGCCTTAGCCTCTTTCGGGTTCAGCAGAGGCTTGAGTCACTGCACTTCGATCAATCACCCACTTGTCTGCCGGCGGCAATTCTGGCGTTCGATTGCATCGACAGGATTTTCTCCATCAACTGCGGGAGCAATTGCCTGGCGGTGAGCTCGCCTGCCAACTGTGCCTGCCTGAAGTAGCTGGCCAGAGGACTGGCCGCGTAGTCCATATCGGGGTGAATCAGGAAATCAGCTTTCTGGGTCTCAGGATCAATGCGACTGCGGCGGGTGGCATCTCTTTCCAGCATCTTTGCTGAGGTGCCTGGCGGCGCAGCCCCCGGACGTGCGGAGACATCGATTGCGATCACAAACTGTGCACCCGCCTCACGGGCTGCCCGAACCGCCACTGGCAGCGACTCATCAGCATCCTCATATTCCACACCCTGAATGCCCACCGGAGAAATAATGCCCGGTACCGCACTTGACGCGCGCACCGCAACACCCACGTTGCCACGGTCGAAAAAGACCGCCTGCTTGTCGGTTCTGCGCGTCGCGGCCACGATCAACCGACGTGGGAACTGCTCGATCACCGCATTGCCCAGCTTGTCGTTAACGTAGTTTTGCAAGCGCTGCCCATGTATCCAGCCACGATCGGCAAATAGCGACAGATCGAAAAGGGTGAGAGGCCCGCCGCTTTGCGCGATCTGGTCCAGTTGGTCGGCGGTGTAGCCATAGGCCCAGAAAGCCCCAATCAGAGAGCCAACGCTTGAGCCCACGACCAGGTCGATCTCAAGACCTGCTTCTTCCAGCACTCTCATGACACCGATATGCGCGTAGCCGCGAGGTCCACCACTGCCCAGCACCAGGGCCACTCTGGGCGTCGGCATCAGAGGATCCACCGAGGGTTGCGGGACAGGACTGTCGGGCTTCGTGTAGTTGAAGGCTGCGCAGCCGGTCAGTCCGATGGCCAGCAGACCAAGCGCGAGCGCTTTAATGCATTGCTTCATGAGCGCGACCTTCTTTTTTGTTGCGAGACTTTTGCCCCGGGCTTTTTTGGAGGCGCTGGCACCTCCTGCCACTGCAGGCCCAGGCTGATGCGCGCCATCATGTCGTCTCGCAGACCTGACTTCACCCCGGATGCCAGATTCAGATGCGGCATCACGTTGGCCTGCGTGATGCTCGCCATGCCATGCAAGGCCGACCAGATGAACATGGCCTGATAATCGACCAGCGAATGGAGGGCTGCGTCGTTGCCGTGCACGCTGCGCAGACTGTCGCGCAGCATGTTGAAGGCGTGCACAGCGTGCCGGACCAACTCTGGATGCTCCGCAGGCTCTGGCCATGGCGTACCGAACATCAATCGGTATTCAAGGGGCTTGCGGTGGGCGTAATCCAGATAGGCATGCCCCATCGCGCCGAGATCAATGTGAGGATCGCCACTGCGAGGCCTTTGATCAAGGTGCTGCGCAAAATCGACGAAGCACCGGCGCATGATTTCGGCGAGCAAGTGATCGCGGCTAATGAAGTGCCGGTAGGGCGCTTGGTGCGAGATCCCCAGCTTTCGCGCGACATCGCGCATGCTCAAGTTTTCAACGCCCTTCTCAGCGATCACTTCGCGAGCGGCTTCGACACAAGCCTCCTTGAGTGATGTGGCGTGTTCGCGATTGCTTGTCATGGATTCAGGGATGAGAAAGCGGGTTAAACGCAGTCTTGTTAGGCCGCACTGTTGACAGTGTCTACAATCTTGCATGACACTTGTAGACACTGTCAACAGGTGATCTCAAGCGATGACGACTGCAAACTCTTACGGTGCGCACACCCTCCGACTCAGGACGCTCAGCGTTTACCGCGAGCTAATGTCGCGGCAAGGATTGCTGACTGTCTTTGCGACCCTGATGCTGGCAATGGCCCTGCCCGCCACGGTGCTGTTGACGCTGGATGATCGAACATGGCGAGACGTCGCCATCT
>Ga0007795_10000195_pt1 | contig 16737 bp, 16 predicted proteins | sample CryBogmetaGMA1M_FD_60369 | JGI IMG/M metagenome (GOLD analysis project Ga0007795, IMG submission 60369) | Freshwater microbial communities from Crystal Bog, Wisconsin, USA - MA1M | ecosystem: Environmental > Aquatic > Freshwater > Lake | place: Crystal Bog, Wisconsin, USA | collected 2009-07-06
CCTCACCTACTGAGATGAGCTCTAAAAACGTACCGGGAAATTGAACGATCCGGTTCTCGGTGCCCCATGGATGACGGTTACGCGCACCGACCTTAAAGCCAAGCTTTTCATAGAAAGCACCAGCCGCATCGAGATCATGGACGGCTAGGACGAGGTGGTCAATGGAGCGGGATTGCATTACCTCACACCAGCCGCGCCTGCTCCACCGCCGCTGCAATAAAGCTCGCAAACAGCGGGTGCGGTTCAAACGGCCTTGACTTCAATTCCGGGTGATACTGCACGCCGATGAACCATGGGTGATCCGGAAACTCGACTGTCTCCGGCAGCAACCCATCCGGAGAAACGCCAGCAAAAACAAGGCCTTTTTCTTCTAGCTTCAAGCGATACGCCATGTTGACTTCATAACGGTGACGATGGCGCTCGGAGATCGCGGTGTTGCCATAAATCTTGGCGATATGACTGCCTTCCTCTAACTTGGCGTCATAGGCGCCTAGGCGCATCGTGCCGCCGAGATCGCCTTGGGCCGCGCGTTGCTCGAGCTCATTGCCGCGCATCCATTCGGTCATCAGGCCGACGAGAGGCTCGGTGCAAGGGCCAAACTCGGTCGAATTGGCATCCTTGATGCCCGCAAGGTTACGCGCGGCTTCAATCACCGCCATTTGCATGCCGAAGCAGATACCGAAATAGGGCACATCGCGCTCGCGGGCAAAGCGGGCCGCGTTGATTTTACCCTCAGCACCCCGCTGGCCGAATCCGCCGGGGACCAGAATACCGTGGACATGCTCCAAGAAGGGCGCTGGGTCTTCTCGCTCAAAGACTTCCGATTCGATCCAATCGAGATTGACCTTCACCTTATTCGCGATGCCGCCATGGGCGAGTGCTTCGATCAACGACTTATAAGCGTCCTTCATGCCGGTATATTTACCGACAATGGCAATGGTGACTTCGCCTTCCGGATTGTTGATTCGGTCGGTAACGCCCTTCCAACGCGCCAAATTCGGCTTGGGAGCTGGCTCAATGCCAAAAGCCGCAAGCACTTCCTTATCAAGCCCTGCTGCATGGTAAGCGGCAGGCACGGCATAGATGGAAGATACGTCACGCGCTTCAATCACCGCTGTTTCACGCACATTGCAGAACAGGGCCAACTTACGGCGCTCTTCAACCGGAATTTCACGGTCCGAGCGGCAAAGCAGAATATCAGGCTGGATACCGATGGAGCGAAGCTCTTTAACCGAATGCTGCGTCGGCTTGGTTTTTAGCTCTCCCGCGGCCGGAATATACGGCAAAAGCGTCAGATGCACATAAACGGCGTGGCCGCGCGGCAAATCATTGCCCAATTGGCGGATGGCTTCGAAAAACGGCAGCCCTTCAATATCGCCCACCGTGCCGCCGATTTCGACCAGCACAAAATCAACCGCTTCATTACCATCCAGCACGAATTCTTTGATGTGGTTCGTCACATGCGGGATAACCTGCACCGTGCCGCCCAAATAATCGCCCCGGCGCTCTTTGGTGATGATGTCCTGATAGATCCGACCTGTGGTAATGTTGTCGCGCTTGGTTGCAGGACGACCGGTGAACCGCTCGTAATGGCCGAGGTCGAGATCGGTCTCTGCCCCGTCATCGGTGACAAAGCATTCGCCGTGCTGGTAGGGCGACATCGTGCCCGGATCGACGTTCAAATAGGGGTCGAGTTTGCGAAGGCGAACCGAGTAACCCCGGGCCTGAAGGAGAGCACCCAGAGCCGCCGACGCAAGCCCTTTGCCCAAAGAAGACACCACGCCGCCGGTGATGAAAATGTACCGTGCCATGGGGATTTCCTTTTAGAGGTCCTTTGATGATTCGCCAAAGGCTCAGTTGCACTATTCACACGAAAACACGACCCATCACTGCCAAATGAAAACGCCGGGAGCATAACTCCCGGCGTCGTCGTTGAATTCGTTCATCCTCGGCTTATGGCGCAGGCTTAGGCTGGCCTTCAAGCTGCTTCAGCTGATCCAAAACACCACCACCCGTCGCCGGGGCAGCAGGTGCAGTTCCCGCGGCCGCCGACGGTGCCGCCTGATCAATGACAGATTTAGGCGCGCTTGCATTGCCCGAGATAATCGCCAAAAGCAGGCTGGTCGCAAAAAACGCAGCCGCTAGAATTGCCGTGGTACGCGTCAGCAAATTGGCCTGCCCGCGACCGGTCATCAACCCGCCCAAGCCACCACCACCACCGCCGCCACCAAGACCGCTCAACGCGCCCTGTTCAGACCGCTGCAGCAGGATCACGGCGACAAGGGCTATGACGATGAGGAGGTGGATGACGATCAGAACCTGTTGCATGGAAAATTGCGCTTTCGAACGTTTATTAAAAAAGACAGGCGCGCTTTAGCACGCGACGGGCTTTCGATCAAAGAAGGAATATGGGTATACTTCTCAAAATTGCTAAAACTACGGTCTAGTTGCGATAAGCCGCCGCAATTCCTAAGAAATCATCCGCCTTCAGGCTCGCGCCGCCCACCAATGCACCATCAACATTGGCAACCCCCATTAATTCCTTCGCATTCGACGGCTTCACTGAGCCGCCATATAGGATTCGAACCTTGGCCGCTTCGTCCTTACCAACGATCTTTTTCAAATCGCCGCGGATCAGAGCGTGGACCTCTTCCACATCCTTGGCCGTTGGCGTCAATCCCGTACCAATTGCCCAAACGGGCTCATAGGCGATAACAACATCGCGCGCCGTCATGCCCTCAGGTACCGAACCTTTGAGTTGGCGACGCACCACCGCTAGCGTCTTTCCTGCTTCGCGCTCGGCACGGGTTTCGCCCACACAGACAATCGCTACCAACCCGTTGCGGTAAGCGGCCTGAGCCTTTGCACGGACGGTCGCATCCGTTTCGCCATGATCGGCACGACGCTCTGAATGGCCAACGATGACGGCGGACGCGCCTACGTCCCCCAGCATTGCGGCAGAAATATCACCTGTATGCGCCCCACTGTCTTTCGGATGGCAATCTTGGGCACCCACTATAATCCCCTGCCCGATCGCAGAATGGGCGAGCGCGGATACCAAAGTGGCGGGAGGGCAAATCATAAGATCCACGGCGCGACGCAAGCCCGCGTCATTTCCAGCACCGATCAGGTCGAATTCGGCCAAAGACGCCTGTAGACCGTTCATTTTCCAATTACCAGCAACCAGGGGACGGATCGAGCGGGTCATGGCAGTCCTTTCACTAAAAATTCGAATTCCAATGCACTGGCACCCTTAAAGCCACAACTGCGCCGAAAAATAAACCGACTTCGCGCTAGTTTTGCTTGCATCAAGCGCACAAACGCGCTTTGCCAGCACTGAACGGATGTCCCATCCGATTGCAGGTTGGTCATGGCCTCCTTATGGTGGGCTTAGAACAAGATACGGGCAGAATGGATCGCTTCTCATGATGGACGGTTTTCGTAAGGCAACAAAGAGCATTTTCGGCCGCATCGTGATTACGGTGATGTTTGGTTTTTTGATTTTCAGCTTTGCTTTATGGGGAATTGGCGACATTTTTCGCGGCTATGGCATGCGGGTAGTCGCTAAAGTCGGATCCACTGAAATTGACGCGCAGGCCTATCGGTCGGCCTTCCAGAGTGAATTACAAGTGATGTCGCGCCGCTATGGCCGTAACATTACGACCGAACAAGCGATTGGGGTTGGTGTTGACCGTCAGGTTCTAGGGCGGCTCGTTTCCGAAGCCGCGTTGGACGATCGGGCCCGCAGCCTGCGGCTTGGCATTTCAGATGAAGCAATCGTGAAAAAGCTGCTCAAGGACCGTAACTTCATCGGCCCGAACGGGCAATTTGATAAAATTCGCTTTGCGGAAGCCTTGCGTCAGGCGGGTTACACCGAAGCGGGTTTCATTGCCGAACAACATAAACTCGATATCCGGCAACAGATAATCCAATCTTTTGCCGGCCTACCTGTTGCGCCGGGTTTGATTGGCGAGGCGATGAATGCCTATGCCAATGAAGAACGCGCTATCGACTATATTCGGTTTGGCAAAGACCAGCTTCCTGCCGCCGCCACGCCGGATGACGCGGTGCTACAAAAATTCTTTGACGAAAATAAGCAAGGTTTCAGGGCACCAGAATATCGGAAACTGGCTTATGTTTTCCTCTCGCCTGCTGAAATCGTAGCGCCCGATACCATCCCGGAGGCGGAAGCCAAGGCCAAATACGACGCGGAACTGACGACCCGATATACGCTTGCGGAAAAACGCGCTGTGCGCCAACTGATCTTCCAAAACGAGGCGGATGCCAAAGCAGCCTCTGACCGCATTAAAGCTGGCGAAACGTTTGACACGATCATGGCAGAGAAAAAGCTCCAAAAGTCCGATACAGATCTAGGCTTGGTTGATAAAGCGGGTATTCTAGACCCGGCGGTTGCAAATGCCGCGTTCGGATTAGCCAATGGCGCGGTTAGCGATGTTGTAGCGGGTAAATTCGGTTTCATTCTGGTTGCTGTTGAAAACATAAAGCCATCAGAAATACGCAGCTTCGACTCGGCTCTGCCCGAGATTCGCGCAGCTTTGGCCATTGCCAAGGGTAAAGAGGCCGTGCGTGACCTGCATGACAAAATCGAAGACCAGCGCGCGTCAGCAAAGCCCATTGTCGAGATTGCCAAGGATTTGTCGCTAAAACTGGTGACCCTTGAAACGGTTGACCGTTCTGGACGTATGCCAGATGGCAAAGTGATCGATGCCATTCCCGAACACGACGCCCTACTCAATGCCGCCTTCAGCTCAGATATCGGTGTCGACAACGAAGCCTTGACCACGCGGACTGGCGGCTATGTCTGGTTCGACGTGCAAGGCATAACCCCCATACGCGACCGTCCGTTGGACGAGGTGAAAGACAAGGTTATTGCCGCTTGGCAAGAGGATGAACTGAATGGCCAACTAGCCGCTAAGGCCACCGAGCTTGTGGCCTCAGCCAATACGGGCAAAACCATTCAAGAACTGGCCGCTTCACTTGGCGTTGAGGTTAAGACGGTAACAGCACTTAAGCGCTCAAGCCAAAGCAAAGAACTTTCCCAAGGCGCTGTTACCCAAGTGTTTGGCGTGCCGGAAGGGGCCACGATCTCTGCACCCGGAAGCCAACCTTTGGAACGAATTATTTTGCGTGTCACAAAGGCCGAGGTTGTAACGTCAGCGACGGCTTTAGCAGAAGCGGGCAAAATGATGAACGAGGTAAAGCTCTCGTTATCGGATGATTATGCAAATGCCTATGTCAGCGAAACGCAGAAAGAACTCGGCGTGACGATCAACGACAAGGTCATCGGCGCAGCGATCGGAACCAACTGAGGCAGATATGATCGTTCAGCCCGATTTCAGTAGTTTTGAGGAAGCCTATCTCGACGGCGAAACGCAGCTTTTGCGGACGGTTTTGGTCGGTGATTTAGAGACCCCGGTATCGGCGTTTTTGAAACTTACCGCGCAAGATGGCCGCAATGCCATTTTGCTCGAATCGGTCGAAGGCGGTGCTGTGCGCGGTCGCTATTCGATCATTGGCCTCAAACCCGATCTCATCTGGCGCTGCCGGGGCGCGGAGGCGGAAATCAACCGCAATGCGTTAAACGACCGCAATCATTTCGAGCCCTGCGGCAAGCCGCCACTAGCGGCATTACGCGATTTGCTAGCGGAGAGTGCTATTCCCTTCGAAAGCGCCCTGCCGCCGATGGCGAACGGCGTGTTCGGCTATCTCGGCTACGATATGGTGCGCCATATGGAACGGCTCGGCGAGCCTAATCCCGATGCGTTGAATGTCCCTGACGCGGTTATGGTTCGCCCCACCGTGATGGTGATTTTCGACTCGGTTAAAGACGAAATCACCATCATCACGCCTGCCCGCCCGAAAGAAGGGGTCGGCGCGCGTGCGGCTTATGAGGCCGCAATCCTTCGACTGGACGCAGCCAGCGCGTCGCTTGATGGGCCGCTTCCACCGGCCCAAACGGCACCGTCGGATTTAGCGGCCATTCCGCCAGCCCAATCTAACACCACGGAAGCCGAGTATCTCGGCATGGTGGAGCGCGCGAAAGAATATATTCGAGCAGGCGATATTTTTCAGGTTGTTCTCTCGCAACGGTTTGAAACGCAATTCCGCTTACCGCCCTTCTCGCTCTATCGGGCGCTTCGCCGTGTCAATCCGGCACCGTTTTTATGCTATCTCGATTTTGACGGCTTCCAGCTGATCTGCTCGTCGCCGGAAATTCTGGTCCGCGTCCGGAATAACCGCGTCACCATCCGACCCATCGCCGGAACCCGCCCGCGTGGCGCAACCGAAGCGCAGGATATAGCACTTGGTGAAGAACTTCTCGCTGACGAGAAAGAACGGGCCGAGCATTTGATGTTGCTTGACCTCGGCCGCAACGATGTGGGTCGCGTTGCGAAAATCGGGACCGTGGAAGTCACCAATTCTTTCTTCCTCGAGCGCTATAGCCATGTGATGCACATCGTCTCGAATGTCGAAGGCGATCTTGATCCGAAATATGACGTGCTCGATGCTTTGGCCGCAGGCTTCCCCGCAGGTACAGTATCGGGAGCGCCCAAAGTACGTGCCATGCAGATCATTGACGAGTTAGAGCGTGACAAGCGCGGGCCTTATGGCGGATGTATCGGCTATTTTGGCGCGAATGGCGAAATGGATACCTGCATCGTGCTGCGCACAGCCATCGTGAAAGACGGCAAAATGCATGTGCAAGCAGGCGCGGGCATTGTGTATGATTCAAACCCGATGTCCGAGCAGCAGGAATGCATCAACAAGTCCAAGGCGCTATTCCGCGCGGCTGACGAGGCCGTGCGCTTTGCGAGCTTTGCCAAGCGCGGGCAATGAAGAGTTTTTTTTGTATCCTTCATTCATGATATCCATTGATCACGTAGGATATCATGGAGGCGTTAATGTTAGTCTCGAAATGGGGCAATTCACTCGCCATCCGTCTGCTTAAAACTGTGGTCGATACGTTGGGGTTGAAAGAAGGCGACGATATCTAGGTAACGATGCAAGCCACCGACAGCGCGGCAATGGTGGTTGAAAAGCCCCGCAAAAAGCACGAATTGCTGCATAGCTTGCGTAAATTCGCGGCTTGCTTCCCGCAGATTACAAATTTGACCGCGAAGAGGCCAATGCGCGGGGGAAATGGGATGATCCGGAATGAAAGATAGCGTTTTTTGATAACAGTCTCTTTATAAGCCCTTCGGCTTGACGAGACGGTCGCTTATGTCCGAAATGCGCATCGCTCATCAGGATCACACCCTTCTATGACCCGCGTCACCTTGATCGACAATTACGACAGCTTCACCTTCAACCTGTTTCACGATCTTGGGAAACTGGGCGCGGAGGTGACGGTCATCCGCAATGACGACATCACGACCGAAGCGCTAATCGCCTCGCACCCTGACGCGATTGTGTTGTCACCAGGGCCAGGAACGCCAAGTGAATCGGGCATTTGCCTCGAAGTACTCGAAAAAGCGAGCTCAACCATCCCAATTTTCGGCGTTTGCCTTGGCATGCAAGCCATGGGTCAATGCTTTGGTGGCGATGTGGTCCGAGCCCCTTTGCCCATGCACGGCAAAATGTCGACGATCCACCATCAGGGAAAGACGGTCTTTCGCGGGATCAATGGCTCATTCCGCGCCACGCGCTATCACTCCTTAATTGTCGATCGGCTTACCTGCCCCGACACGCTCATGGTTACAGCAGAGACGGAAGACGGAATGATTATGGGCTTGTCGCATAAGACGCTACCCGTGCACGGCGTTCAATTTCATCCAGAAAGCATCTTGTCAGAGCACGGCTTGGTGATGTTCAAAAATTTCCTCGACATGGCAGCCGATTGGAATGCTAAAACGGGCCGCACCAAGGGACATTCATAATGGACTCTATGAAACCGGTGATCGCCAAGCTGGCAAGCGGGGCAACGCTCTCGCGCGCTGAGGCCGAAGACGCGTTCGGTCAAATGTTGTCAGGTGAGACAACGCCAGCGCAAACCGCCGCCTTTCTCATGGCGTTGCGGCTTCGCGGCGAAACGGTGGACGAAATCACGGGTGCAGTAACCGCAATGCGCGCGCGCATGTTGAAGGTAGATGCGCCAGACAACGCCATGGATATCGTGGGCACCGGGGGTGACAATTCCGGCAGCTACAATGTTTCAACACTCGCTGCCATTATCGTCGCTGCAACTGGTGTACCGGTGGCCAAGCATGGCAATCGCGCCCTCTCCTCACGCTCGGGAGCTGCCGACGTCCTGACCGCTTTAGGTGTTAAGGTGGGACTTGAGCCTCAAGGTGTCACCCGTTGTATCAACGATGCAGGCGTTGGGTTTATGTTCGCACCAACCCACCACGCCGCCATGCGCCATGTTGGGCCGGTGCGGGTCGAGCTTGGTACACGAACCGTTTTTAATCTGTTGGGACCTCTGTCAAACCCCGCTGGCGTCAAACGCCAATTGGTCGGTGCCTTCTCACCGCATTGGCTCGAGCCCATGGCCGAAACGCTGCATTCGCTGGGCTCGGAACGGGTTTGGCTGGTCCATGGGTCAGATGGACTTGATGAAATCACAACAACGGGTCCCACGGAAGTGGTGGAACTTAAAAACGGCAAGCTTGACCGGTTCACCATAACCCCAGAGGAAGCAGGACTAACGCTTGCCACCGCTGAGGCGCTTAAAGGCGGCGATGCAGAACACAATGCAAAGGCTTTGATGGCCGTTTTACAGGGCGAGAAAACGGCTTATCGCGACATCGCTTTGCTCAATGCAGGCGCATCGCTTGTGGTCGCAGGAAAAGCCGATACCCTCAAAGAAGGTGTCGCTTTGGCAGCCGCTGCGGTAGACAGTGGGGCCGCGAAGGCAACGCTTGAGCGCCTTGTCGTCTCCTCGAACGCTTAAGACAGTATCATGACCGATATCCTTGCCAAAATCGAAACCTATAAGCGCGTGGAAATCGCCGAGGCTAAGGCGCGTATTTCTGAGGCTAACATAAAGCAGCAGGCGGCCAAGGCGGCTCCGCCTCGCGGTTTTGCCAAGGCGATTGAGGCGCATTTGGCGTTGGGACGCCCCGCCCTCATCGCGGAAATTAAAAAGGCGAGCCCTTCGAAAGGCCTTATTCGGGCGGATTTTGACCCGCCCTCCTTGGCGCGGGCCTATGAGCTGGGGGGAGCGACCTGCCTTTCGGTCTTAACTGATGCGCCCTCCTTCCAAGGCCACCCCGATTTTTTGGGCCAAGCGCAGGCGGCTACCGCGCTACCCGCCTTGCGGAAAGATTTTCTCTATGAGGCCTATCAGGTCTACGAGGCTCGTGCCTGGGGTGCCGATTGCATCTTGGTCATCATGGCGGGCGTTGATGATGCCACAGCCCGGCTGCTCACCGACACGGCGCATGACCTAGGCATGGATGTCTTAGTTGAGGTGCATAACCGTGCGGAACTTGACCGCGCCTTGCCGCTTGGCACCAAGTTGGTGGGTATCAACAACCGCGATCTTCGGACATTTGAGGTTTCACTAACCGTCTCAGAAACCTTAGCCCCCCTCATTCCAAAGGATCGTATTGTGGTCGGCGAAAGCGGCATTTTCACGCATGAAGATGTCACTCGCTTGGCCCGCGCCGATATCCGCACGCTCCTCGTCGGCGAAAGTCTAATGCGACAGAACGATGTGACGGCGGCAACCCGCTCGCTCCTTTTTGGAAACTCGCCATGAGCAAACTCACCCATATCGACGAGACGGGTGCGGCCTCGATGGTGGACGTGTCGACAAAAGCCGTTACCGAACGCGAAGCCACGGCCGAAGGCTGCGTGGTGATGGAGCCAGGGACACTCGCTCTCATCAAGGCAGGTAACGCCAAAAAAGGCGATGTTCTGGGCGTGGCACGGATTGCCGGCATCATGGCGGCTAAAAAGACGCATGAGCTCATTCCCCTGTGCCACCCCTTGATGCTTTCGAAAATCTCCGTTGAATTGGAGCCAGATGACACACTTCCGGGTATTCAGGTTCGCGCAACGGCCAAACTTTCGGGCCAAACGGGCGTTGAGATGGAAGCGCTAACTGCCGTCTCCGTGGCGTGCCTGACGATCTATGACATGGTGAAAGCTGCAGATCGCACCATGCGCATAGAGGGTATCCGATTGCTCGAAAAGCGGGGTGGCAAATCGGGTCATTTCCGCGTGGAGGACTAAGCGCATGTCGCTGATCAGCGTCGAGGAAGCGCTCACACGCGTATTGCAACCTGCTAAAGCGCTCGGCGTCGAGACAATCGCCATTGACGAGGCCTATGGACGAACCCTCGCTGCCGCGCTTGCGTCAAAGCGCACCCAGCCGCCTTTCAATGCATCTGCGATGGATGGCTATGCCGTACGAGGGGCAGATATCGCGACAATCGGAGCCGCTCTAAAGGTCATCGGCGAATCCGCCGCTGGCCATCGTTTCACGGGCACGATTGGGCCCATGGAGGCCGTGCGGATCTTTACAGGCGCACCGGTTCCTGAAGGGGCTGATACCGTCCTACTGCAAGAACATGCGAAACGTGAGGGCGATACCGTCACGGTCGAAATCGCCGAGGGCATGGGCAAACATGTTCGCGCGATCGGCCTTGATTTTTCCGTTGGCTCGCAGCTTCTTTCATCAGGCCATCGATTGAATGAGCGAAGCCTCGCGCTTGCCGCAGCGATGGACCATGGCTCGGTCGCCGTTTTCCGCCGCCCCCGTGTCGCGATCCTCGCAACGGGCGATGAGCTGGTTCGCCCGGGCGAAGCAGCACGACCCGACCAGATTGTCGCATCCAACCATTTAACCGTCGCAGCATTGGTGCGGGAAGCAGGTGGCCACCCGATCCAATTAGGAATTGCTGGCGACAGCTTCTTCGCGCTTGAACGCGGCATTATCGCAGCAGAATCAGAAGAAGCGGACATTCTCGTAACACTCGGCGGCGCTTCTGTGGGCGATCATGATCTCGTCCAATCGGCCCTCACCCGCCGGGGGATGGAACTCGGGTTTTGGCGCATCGCCATGCGGCCGGGTAAACCCTTGATCCATGGCAGCCTGGGCCAGATGTCGATCCTTGGCCTGCCAGGCAATCCGGTATCGTCTTACGTGTGTGCTAAGCTGTTCCTAATGCCGCTCATTCGGGCGCTACAAGGCGACCCAGAGGCTGGGCGCGATCCGTCGGAGCCCGCGATTTTAGGGTGCGCGGTTCGCCAAAACGACAAGCGGCAGGATTATCTCCGCTCGGCACTGACGCTTGATCCGGATGGCCTTCCCATCGCCACGCCTTACGATCTGCAAGACTCATCCATGATCCGCGTCTGTACTGAGGCAGGTGCGCTTGTTATCCGCAAGCCGAATGCGGCGGCGCAGGAAGCGGGGAGCCGCTGCAGGATTTTGAGGTTGTAAGACAAAGCAGCACCTGTTCAGACGAGAGCCGACCAGCAAAAAATATCACCTTTGCTAACCCGTTTCGATTTCACATCGCGGCACGCAACTCCTGCAGCGTGATCATAAACAAACGCGGCTCATCAGGGGCTGCTTGCAATCCAAGCGCCTGATAGAAGGCAGCTGCCTCATCCGATATCGCATGCACCATTAACCCGCGAATGCCGACCTCGTCGGCCGCACGCATGATGCGCACCGCCGCGTCGCGAAATAGCGCCCGGCCAAGCCCTTGCTGTTGAAAATTTTGGTCAATTGCAAGTCGGCCCAAGATTGCCATCGGTATCGGATCAGGCATATTGCGACGCAGTTTGGCCGTTGCGTCGCGCACCGCCAAGGCACCCGAGGCAATCGCGTAATAGGCCACAACCTTCTGGCCCCGATCATTGGTAACGACATAGATGCGGGAGGCTCCGGCCTTCTGATTGGCTAAAGCACGGCGGCGCAACCATTCGTCTAGCGTCGCGTGCCCGCATGAAAAATCCGAGAGATCGTGGTCCGGCCGCAAAGGTTCAGGACGCGCCAACGTCACTCCCACGGTGCCTTGCTTTGAAGGGTGCGCATTAACCGCTCCGACGGTGGCAGCGGGCTATCAAGCCGCGCGATAAAGGCCTCAAAGGCGTCACTGCCGACATCGACGATCACACGATCAAGCACGGCCTCCTCAGCCGCGCGCCGCGCCGACGTCATAATAAAATCCGTCCTCGTCTTGCCCTGCACCTTGGCCGCCCAGTCAATCAGATTGCGATCTTCCGGCTTGATACGCATATTGAGCGTGTCGCGCGCGACGATTGTCATTAAACCTCTCCAATGTTTTCCTTTCTTATCGGAAAATAATGACATTGTCATTACTCCATCAGCATCGTTTCAATTTTTTTCATGATTTCCGCTTGCGGAACACATCAAGAACAAGTAAGTTTGTTCATCTTTTGTTTTTGTCCTGAGTCGAATGATTTTCGGGATGCAACGGTTGGGGACGGACCGCTCTATGTTAACACGCAAGCAGATCGAACTTCTCCGTTTTATTCAGGATCGTCTCGCACAAGATGGTGTGCCGCCCTCCTTCGACGAGATGAAGGATGCACTCGATTTGCGCTCAAAATCGGGTATTCACCGGCTGATTACGGCATTGGAAGAGCGTGGCTTTATTCGGCGCTTAGCCAATCGGGCGCGCGCGATTGAGGTGATCAAGCTGCCGGAACAGGCGCTTCCCAACCATGCGCCTCGTGCAAAGTTCAGCCCGAGCGTGATAGAGGGTGATCTTGGTCGGGTAAGGCCAAGTGCGGCGAATGATGCACCACCCTATGTGTCAATCCCTGTGATGGGCCGAATTGCGGCGGGTACACCGATTTCGGCCATTCAGTCCCGCAGCCACACGATTGGGATGCCGCCCGATATGCTCTCCAGCGGAGATCATTTCGCGCTTGAGGTCAGAGGCGATTCGATGATCGATGCGGGGATTTTTGACGGTGACACCGTGATTATCAAACGCCAAGAAACCGCAGATACGGGCGATATTATCGTCGCTTTGATCGATGATGAAGAGGCAACCTTGAAGCGTCTCCGCCGCCGGGGATCCTCGATTGCGCTTGAAGCCGCTAATCCTGCCTATGAGACGCGGGTTTTGGGTCCCGATCGCGTTCGCATCCAAGGGAAACTTGTCAGCTTGATGCGGCGATATCACTAAGGCCGAGCTATCGCGGCGTAATCGGCTCACGGGTCGGGTCGTCAGGCTCGCCCTCGGGTGAAGTCTGGTCCGACATTCGTGCCTTAGGCTTGGGTGACCATGGTCTGTTGTAATTTGCTTGGCGGGCGCCACGCAAATCAAAGCCGCCTTTGCCGTTTGGTAAAAGCTCAATGCTTCCGCGCTCCGCGGATAGGCTTTTATCAATCGTAAGAGCCATACACTCATCAGGTGCATCAAACGGCGTAACCAAGACAGTTGCTGCCTTACAGTCATCCACCAGGTCACGCATTTGGAGCGTGAGGGTAAGAATGCGGCCATCGCCAAGTTTAGCGATACAGCCGGTAGCGTTGCAAAGCGGCCCGCTTTTGACACTTGGATCACCAGGTTGCCGCAAATCGCCGTCGGCTTGCAGCCATTGGGCGACGACAAATTCGGATGTGCCTTTCCCCATCACGGCCAACTTTCCATCGGGTCCGCGTGCGGCCAATGAAAGCCCGTCGCGGGCCACGACAATATCGGGCCTGATGCCCGTTGAAGCGATCACGAAACCTGCCGCAATCGGTAGCAGGCCAATCCAGCGTAACCGCGTCGACCATAGGGTCAACCACAACAGGCCAAAGGCGAGCGTCAAAACAGCAGCAAGGGAAATCGCGGGCACTGCGCGGGTCGCATAGGGGGTTGAGGCAACCCAGCGCGAGACGTAAAGCATCAGATCCGCAGACAAACCCATGAAGCGCCATAAGGGCCCATCAAGACCAAAAGGGATGGCCAGCACGCCGATAAACCCTGCAGGCATCGCCGCCAATTCGATCAAAGGGATTGCCAGCGCATTGCCGATCAATCCTAACGGCTGAAAGCGCTGGAAATGAAAAGCGGCAAAAGGGCCTGTGGCCAATTCGGCAAGCAACGTCGTGAGAATAACCACTTTACCGTGCCGAACCAACCATCGTCCGGCCCGCTGCATTACGCCGGGGGGTGGTCCATCGGCTATTCCTTTTGAAGCGGTGGAGAGAAACGCAGGCAACCGATCGGATGCCGGCGGCAAGCGCTCAAAGGCGGCAATCAGCGCAGCAACAGCCGCAAAGGACATTTGAAAGCTCGGACCCATCACCGTTTCAGGTTCAATCGCGACGATCACAAACGCCGCAAACGCCAGATTACGCATTGAGAGCGCCCGCCTCCCGGCGAGAACCGCCCCAAATAAGATTAACGTCATCACCAAAGAGCGCTCGGTTGCAACTTCTGAACCGGCAAAAATATCGTAAGTCGTGGCACCCAGCATCGCCGCAAAGGCCGCCCATTGTTTGATAGGGTAACGCAGCGCCATGCTAGGCACGAGCACACATATTCCGCGGACGAAAAAAAACACCATTCCGGCCGCCAACACCATATGCAGGCCCGAAATGGAGACAACGTGGTAGATACCAGCCGCCCGTAACATTTCGTTTGTCTCGTCCGAGATATAGCCGCGTTTACCCGTGATGAGCGCGGCTGCTACGGCACCGCTCTGCCCGCCGATTGCATGAACAATCCGGTCCGTAAGCGCATTGCGCATGCGATCAACCGTCACGTTCACCGTCAAGCGCCAATCTTTTTGTTCGATAGGCGATAACACTTTTACAGCTCCAAGGATGGAGCCAACCGCTCCAATCCTTGCAAAATAGGCGTCACGCGCAAAATCATAGCCACCCGGTCGGGCAGGAACCGGCGGCGGCATTACCCGGATTGTGGTAGCTATATGGTCTCCTGCGGCCAAGGCCGGTCGGCCCTTTAAGGTAAGCCGGAAGCGATAAGGTAAGTCAGTGGCGTCATGACGAAAGACAAGGGGGCGAACCAGCAAACGGGCACCTTTGGTGTTCCAATCAATGGTTTCAATAACCGCATCGACCCGTCCAATCGAGCCTTCTTGCAAAACCGGTGCGTCGGAACGAACGGTGCGAAGCGTTGCCGACGTAAAGCCCAAGACAATCGCGAAGAGGCAAAAAAGGACAAACCGTATTTCACTCCGCGCGTTGCGCAACCAAACGAGGGTTGCCAGGAGCCCGCAAGAGAGCCCTAAAGGAGCCCAAAGCGCTGGCTCTTCGTCCGCCACGAAATAGGCAAGTACGCCCACCATCGAAAGCGGCGCTAGCCATAAAAAGGGGCGCCGCGCGGCCAACTCCGCTTCGAAAAGCGCAGCCCACGTCAAGCGTAGCGCATCAAAGCGCTCCGCCAGAGGAACCGATCCCGCCTCGCCGCTAAGCCCAGACAGGACGCCAACCGCACCGGTTGCACGCCAAGAGGATGGCTTGGGCGTTCGCTGTTGCATTTTCGTTTAACGGCCTTCTGCTGATCCGTGCTTAACCTTGCCTCCATTCAATGCTACAGGAGCCTCGCGCCGAGGCCAGAACCGCTAGGTTGCATAAAGGCCTGCTGCAATCATGAAGTTTAGGAAATATTAATGTCCGCACCCGTCGTTACGCGTTTTGCCCCCTCGCCTACCGGATTTCTCCATATTGGAGGCGGTCGCACAGCCCTGTTCAACTGGCTTTATGCCAAGCGCAACGGCGGCAAAATGCTGCTTCGGATCGAGGATACAGACCGCGAGCGGTCGACGGATGCGGCGATTGAAGCTATTTTAGATGGCCTACGCTGGCTCGGCATCGATTGGGACGGTGACGTCGTCTATCAATTCGCGCGCGCCGATCGGCACCGCGAAGTGGCTGAGAGCCTTTTAGCCTCAGGCAATGCCTATTATTGCTATGCATCGCAGTCCGAGCTTGAAGAAATGCGCGAAAAGGCCCGTGCCACAGGGCAACCCATGCGCTATGACGGACGCTGGCGCGATCTCGGCGGGACAGACGCCGAAAAACAAGCCATTGCTGAAGGCCGTAAACCAGTGATCCGCCTAAAAGCACCGCAAGAAGGCGAAACCATCGTCAACGACCATGTTCAGGGCCGCGTGGTCTGGCAGAACAAGGATCTGGACGATTTGGTGCTGCTCCGCTCGGATGGCAACCCTACCTATATGCTAGCCGTTGTCGTGGACGATCACGATATGGGCGTAACCCATGTAATTCGCGGCGATGACCATTTAACCAATGCCGCCCGCCAAACCCAGATCTATCAAGCAGCGGGCTGGGCTGTCCCGGAAATGTCGCATATTCCGCTTATTCACGGTCCGGACGGCGCCAAACTGTCGAAACGACACGGCGCTCTAGGCGTCGATGCCTATCGTGCGATGGGTTATCTGCCAGCGGCCATGCGGAATTATCTTGTTCGACTCGGTTGGAGCCACGGCGATCAAGAGTTTTTCTCGACGCAAGAAATGATCGACGTGTTTGGCCTTGAAACAATTGGCCGTTCACCAGCGCGCTTCGATTTTGCCAAGCTCGAGCATATTAACGGCCATTATATGCGTGCAAGTTCTGACGCCGATCTGATGTCCGCGATTGAAGTGATTTTGCCGGAGGTTGGCACAGGCCGTGGTTGGCCCGCTACGCTTTCCGAAAAGGCGCGGGCAGACTTTATGCAGGCCATGCCCGGCTTAAAAGAACGGGCGAAAACATTGTTGGAACTGGTTGATTCCGCATATTTTATTTATGCAACGCGCCCTCTTAATTTT
>Ga0007795_10000197_pt1 | contig 16707 bp, 18 predicted proteins | sample CryBogmetaGMA1M_FD_60369 | JGI IMG/M metagenome (GOLD analysis project Ga0007795, IMG submission 60369) | Freshwater microbial communities from Crystal Bog, Wisconsin, USA - MA1M | ecosystem: Environmental > Aquatic > Freshwater > Lake | place: Crystal Bog, Wisconsin, USA | collected 2009-07-06
CCGGCCCGATCCCTCCCAAGATGAGCCGCATGGCCACACTCTCCTCCGATTTCCCCGATCTTCTTCCCGCCGGCGCCCCCGCCCCCGACTTCACCCTGACCGATGTCCGCACCGGGCAGGAACGCTCGCTCGCCGACCTTGCCGGCCCGAACGGGACGCTCGTCGTCTTTCTCTGCGCCCACTGCCCCTATGTCGTCCATGTCCGTGAGAAACTGGTCGCGCTCGCGCTGGAGTTCTTTCCGCAGGGGATCAACACCGTCGGCATCAGCGCCAACGATCCGGTCGCCTACCCGGACGACTCCCCGGAGAATCTCCGCAAGATGGCCGAGGAGCACGATCTACCCTTCCCGGTTCTCTTCGATGCCACGCAGGAAACGGCGCGCGCCTACACGGCCGCCTGCACGCCCGATTTCTTCCTCTTTAATGCGGAGCGCCGCCTCGCCTACCGCGGCCGGCTCGATGCCAGCAGTCCGCGCAACGGCCAGCCACTCACCGGCGAGGATCTCCAGACCGCGCTGGAAGCGGTCGCCTCGGGTGAGACCGTGCCGACGCCTTGGCCCTCGGCGCTCGGTTGCAGCATCAAGTGGAAGGCTTGATGGAGGCTATCAACGAGAGGTTTGGAGGCCGGGCCTACCTGTTCTCCGCCCAGGCCATCATCACCTGTGCGTCGTCGAAGATCCGCGGCGCATGGCTGCCGAGTTGGACAAGGATCAGCTCACGGCCGCCCTTACTGTAGCTGCTGATGAGGCACTTGCCGGCGTTCTCGGTGTAGCCGGTCTTCATGCCGTTGAAGAAGGGTGAGCGAAGCAGGAGCCGGTTTGTCGGTTCCAGAAAGCAGAGTTTCCCGTTGGCGTAGTGGAAGCAATAGGAGCGCATCGCCATCGCCTCGCGGAGATCGGGATTGCGGTAGGCGCGGAAGGCGACGCGGGCCATGTCGCGGGCGGTCGAGTGCTGGCGCGCCGGCAGACCGTGGGGATTCACGAAGTGCGAACAGGTGGCTCCGCAGCGCGCGGCAAGTCGGTCCATCTCGTAGGCGAAGGCGCCGATGGTTCCCGAATGGGCGCGGGCAAGGGCGGCCGCGCAGTCGTTGGTGCTCTTGACCAACATCGCCCGGAGAAGCTGGCGGCGTGTATAAGTCTCGCCGGTGCGGATGCCGAGCTTGGTCGGCTCCACGGTGGTATCTTCTTTGGCAACCCTCACCGGCTCATCCAGAGGATCCTGCTCCGCGACGATCAGCGCGGTGAGCAGCTTCTGGGTGCTGGCGACCTGCCGCGGCTCGTCGGCATTCTTTTGGTAGAGGGTGCGGCCGGTGCGGGCGTCGATCAGGATCGCCGAGGTTGCAAGAATCGGTGGAGCATCCGAAGGCCAGAGCGATCGCGGAGCCTGTGGCGCCACCTCCGTGACCGTCGTGGCGGAAGCTGCTGAGCGTTGCGGGGCGGTGGGTTCGTCGAAGGCGCAACCCGAAAGCAGAAGCACGGCAACCCCAAGAGCGGGAAAAATGTTTTTTGTCATTTGAGACATACCCCTAAACGTGCCTGCAAATCACGATGGGGCAAGACTAAGAATGCCTTGGCACCTTTGAGGTTTGTCCGCTGGATCCTTTTTCCTTCAGCCTTTAGGCTTCACCCCTCACCTTTTTCCCATGTTCTCCTACCGACGCTTTCTTGGACCGATCGTGCTGGCCGTGATTGCTCTCGCGATCATTGCCGGATCATTCCTGCTGGATGCACCGGTGGAGCGGCTGGTTCTCGAATGGAACGGCGGCCATTGGAGCCGTGTTCCGGGCATTGCCCTGCTGAGTCGCTACGGCGACTGGCCCGAGCTGATGTTGCTCGGCGCGCTTGGGGTGTTTCTCGCCAGACGTCTGCGGAATGTCCGTTGGCAGCGCATCCTGCTCTCCGCGATGATCGCCTCCACGCTCGCCGGCATGGCGGTCAATGCCTCGCGCCTCACGACCGGCCGCACCCGTCCCCGCGTGGCGGAGCAGGGATGGTACGGACCGCGCCATGACGGCAAATGGCTGATCGGCATGGCCGACTTCAACAGCTTCCCATCGGGTCACACCGCCACCGCGGTGGGATTCGCGGGGGTGATCCTTTTTGCCGCACCCGTCTGGGGAATCCCCGCGATGATTGCGGCGGGGTCGATCGCCGCGGCGCGGATCCTGCTCGGCGCGCACCATCCCTCGGATATCACGGCCGCAACCATCATTGCCTTGGCGATGGCGTGGCTGGTCTGGGAATTCCTTGGCAAGCGCGGCAGGGTCGATCTGCCATTACGGCGCGACTGACGTTACGCCCCGAAGGAGACCAACGAGCACACCTCCAGCGGTGCGAGCTGATCCCGCCCTCCGAGCCCCTCCAGTTCGACGACAAAGAGGACCCTCAGAACATTCGCACCGAGTTGCTTGAGGAGATGCGCCGCGGCGCCGGCCGTGCCTCCGGTGGCCAGCAGATCGTCGACCAAAATGACTTTCTCGCCGGGAAGAATGCTGTCGCAGTGGATCTCGAATTCGGCGGAGCCGTACTCGAGTTCATAGGCATGGGAGATGGTCCGGAAGGGGAGCTTCCCCTTCTTGCGCACGGGGACGAAGCCAAGCCCGAGCCTGTAGGCGAGCGCGGCGCCGAAGATGAATCCACGGGCATCGAGCCCCACGACCTTGACCGGCTCCAGGCCCTCGCACTGCCCGGCCAGCAGGTCGATCGCCGCATGGAAGTGCGGGGCGCTCTCCAGAATGGGAGAGATATCGCGGAAAAGAATCCCCGGCTTCGGAAAATCGGGGATCGAGCGGATCGCGCTGCGGAGATCGTCGCTGGTCATCCGGGGCGTGCTGTCGCGACTAATCGCCGAAGCTGATGCCGACGGCGCGCGCCGTCTCGACCAGTTGACATGTGGGAGGAACTTTCTTGAGACGGTGGACTGCCTCGGCGATCGGCACGTCGAGCACCTCGTAGTTCTGGTAGCTGACCATGGCGCCGAATTTCCCCTCGTGGGCCAGTTGGACGGCCTTCACCCCGAAGCGCATCCCGAGGATACGGTCGAGCGTGGTCGGATCGCCGCCGCGCTGGAGATGGCCGAGCACGCAGACGCGCGTCTCCTTGCCGGTGCGTGCCTCGATCTCCTGGCCGATCATCTCGCCCACGCCGCCGAGCCGCCATTCGCCGCTGGCGGATTGCTTGCGGAACTGCTGGCCGTGATGGGTGCGGGCCCCCTCGGCCACCACGATCATCGTGCTCTTGTAGCCCAGCGCGTCGCGCCGCTGGACCACCTCGGCGAGGTTCTCCAGCGTGAAGGGGATCTCCGGGATGATGATGGCGTCGGCCGCGCCGGCGATCCCGCCCCAGAGGGCGATCCACCCGGCGTGGCGGCCCATCACCTGGAGAACGATCGCCCGCTTGTGGCTGGCGGCCGTCGTGTGGAGGCGGTCGAGCGCGTCGGTCACGCAGGCGACCGCGGAGTCGAATCCGAAGGTCATGGCCGTCGCCTCGAGGTCGTTGTCGATGGTCTTCGGGACACCAATGATCGGGAAACCGGCGCGGTAGAGCTGGAGCGCGGTGCTCATCGAGCCGTCGCCTCCAATCGCGATGATGGCCGAGAGATCCAGATCGCGGCAGGTGCGCGAGGCCTTGGCGATCACCTCCTCGGGGATGCGTGCCTTCTCGCCGCCACCCACCTTGGAGGTGAAGTGCCCCTTGTTCGTCGTGCCGAGAATCGTGCCGCCGATCTGCATGATGCCGGCGGTGTTCTCACGGGTCAGAAGCATCGTGTCGCCCCCCTCGGGCAGCATCCCCTCGAAGCCGTCACGGAATCCGAGCACCTCCCAACCGAGCTCGTCGGCGGAGCAGAAGATGCCGCGCAGGACGGCGTTAAGGCCCGGGCAGTCGCCTCCGCTGGTGAGGACTCCGATGCGTTTCTTCGACATCGGTCAGAGCGAGTTGGAGGCCTTGGCCTGGCGCCCCTTGGCGGCCCAGTCATCGTAGAGGGCCCAGCCGCGCCGGACCAACGCCAGCCCCTCCTCCTCGCGGTTGGTGCCCCCGAGCAGGACGACGATGATGCGGCGCGGCGTGGTGAAGACGGTGTCTCCCTCACGCTTCACCTCGGGAGTGTGCTCGGAGCTCAGGATGATGCAGTCGCCGGCACGCGAGGTGCGGCCCGTCTTCACCCCGTCGATGTGGTCGGTGCCCAGGAGCTTGTTGGTGTTCTGGAGCTGGACGCTGAGATTCGCCCCGCCTCGCTGGACATGGATCTCGCGGGTCGGCTGGGCGACATAGAAGGCCAGTCCCGACTTCGAGTAGGCGTAGCGCGTGATTCGCGCAAGATCCGCGGCCGACGAGTAGGGGCGCGCTTCTCCCTCCGGCGTGTCGAGACCATGAGGGTTGAGATAGAGCGTGTGGCGCATCCCGAGCTGGCGGGCCAGCGCGTTCATGTGGGCAACGGTGTTGCCCACCGAATCGAGGCCGGTGGGGTTGGGAAGGGCGCGGCCGAGGTGATCGGCCAGCGTCACCGCCGCCACATTGTCGGAAGCGAGAAGGCAGGCGAAGAGCAGATCGCGAAGGGTCAGGACATCGCCGGCCTGTAGGCCGAGCGGATTGATGCCTCCGGTCGTGGCGATCGCCTCCTCGGGAACCGTCGCTGTTTTTTCAAGGTTTCCACCCTTCAGCTCCGACCAGTCGAGCACCACCATGGCAAGGGTCAGCTTGGTCAGGCTTGCGATCGGAACTTTCTGGTTCTCGCCCCGGCCTTCGAGAATCCGGCCGGTCTGGTTATCGACGATAATCGAGCTCGTGGCATGGAGTGCCCCGGCCAACTGCACGCTCACAAAAAGCACGCTCACAAAGAGCAGGTAAAAGGGACGCATCAGGAGGAACGATAGCAGGTCGGAAAGAATTTGAAACCCAGTTGTCACAATCACAGATCCACGGCCAGATGATCCAGATCCAGCCTGACGGCGTGATTTTTGATGCAGGGCAAGGAGCGCAAGCGCAGCCGTAGCTGTACCTACGGCAAGCGAGCGGCGACACAGTCCTGCGCAAAAAGCATCCGTCAGGTGCCGCGGGTGTTGCCGAAGAGTTCTATTTGAAGTCGCGGAGCGAAGCGAAACCCATGCTCAAGACACATCTCCGCCACGACCGGGCCGCGTTCGCGTAGTTTCTCGACATCGGTTCCCTCGGGCATGAGCAGGACGCGATCGCGCGTGAAGCCGGGAACGGCACCGACTTCGTTGAGCAGTTCCTCGATCTCGGGAAGATCTTCTACCTTCGAAACCACGAACTTCAGCTGGGCCGGGCCGGCCTCAAGCCATTGCCTGATCACTGCAGGCTGAAGGCGGCTTTTTTCGTGACGCCCCCTCCATGGCCCGGCCTGTTCAAGATCGGGTGTGGAGTTGGCAAGCTTCGGGCTGAGGGAAGCGAGGTCGCAGGCAATGCCCACTCCATCGACATGGGGCGCGATGGTCGCGGCGGTCTCGATCGTGATGTGCATTCCCGCAGAGCGGAGGGCGGAGGCAAGTTCGTGAATGCCCGAGGCCACCATCGGCTCGCCGCCGGTCAGCACGGCATGGCGGCAGTCGTAGCCACGGACGCGTGCCATGATCGCGTCGATCCCCATCTCCTCCCCCTCGGGATTCCAGGAGGCGTAGGGCGTGTCGCACCAGCGGCAGCGGAGATTGCATCCGGAGGTGCGGATGAAGACGGAGGGAACTCCGGCCAGCAACCCCTCCCCCTGGATGGAGTGGAAAATCTCCGAGATTCTCATCGGGTGACGGGCTTCGGCGGGAGCGGGCCTCTTGCCTCATAGACTGTCGGATCAAGCACCCCCGCGAGTTGGAAGGCCTCGCGTCGCTCGACGCAGGTGCCGCAGGCGCCGCAGTGGATCTCGCCCCCCTTGTAACAGGACCAGGTCTGTGCGAAGTCAACGCCCAGTTCCGCGCCGCGGCGGACAATGGCCGCCTTGTCCATCGAGACGAAGGGACGCAGGAGCTCGATTCGGGCGTAGGTCCCCTCGCGGATGGCGCGTGCCATCGGTTCGAGAAATTCCTCGCGGCAGTCGGGATAGATGGCGTGATCCCCGGCATGGGCCGCGATCACGACCGCCTCCGCGCCTCGGCTCTCGGCAAAGCCGGCCGCAACCGAGAGCATGATCCCGTTGCGAAACGGAACGACCGTGCTCTTCATCGACTCCTCCTCATAGTGACCTTCCGGTATCGCTCCTCCGCCCACCAGCAGGTCGGAACGGAATTCCTCCGCGACGAAGGAAAGCGGCACCGTGACATGGGGAATGCCGAGGCTCGTGCACTGCAGCGCAGCCATGGGGAGTTCACACCCGTGGTGCTTGGCGCCGTAGTCGAAGCTGAGCGCGGCCACGACCTTGTGCGACCGGAGCGCATCGTGGAGAGCCGTGACGGAATCGAGCCCGCCGCTTAGCAGGACGACAGCCTTCACCGGCCCTTGTTTTTTCCGCGACCCTCGTGCGTCGCCTCGACCCGGATGGCGATGCCGCCGCGGGGGGCGAAGTCACCGATCACCGCGGCGCGGCGCGGCGCGATCGCGGCCACGATGTCGTCGAGGATCCTGTTGGTGATCGCCTCCGCGAAGACCGCCTGATTGCGGTAGGAGCCGAGGTATTGCTTGAGCGCCTTGCTCTCGAGGCAATGCCGGGCAGGCGTGTAGCGGATCGTGATCTCGGCGAAGTCGGGCTGTCCCGTCACGGGGCAGTGGGAGGTGAACTCCTTCGTCGTGAAGATCACCTCGTAGTCGCGGGAGGAAGGGCTCACGAAGGTCTCCAGCACCGCCTCGTCTGGCGAGGAAAGCTGCTGCAGCGGGCCGCCGCCGAGCAGGGTGAGGGTGCGGGAGGAGGAGGTCTTGGAGCCCTTCTTCGGGGCGCGGGATGTTTTGGCCATGATGGGAAGAATCGTTTCCCAGCGGCGATCAGCCGCCAAGCCCGAAGTCACGTGAAGGCACCCTCTTCGCTTTCCTTGGGGACAAGCCGGGTATATTCCGTTAAGGGAATCCCCGTTGCCGTGAAAAAGACCCTTCTCTGGACAATCCCGCCGCTGGTGCCGCTCACCATTCTGGTCGCGGCCATGGTTCTCTTGGTGCACTGGATCCGGAGCGAGCAGTGCAGGACCCTTCTCCAGCAGAGAACCGAGGTTGTGCTCGATGCCAACACGGATTTCGCCCCGCTCGACTGGCACTGGCTGGGGGTCAACTCATCGCGATTCAGCGCGGCCGGCCACGGGGACTCCGCGCTCAAGCGGATGGAGGCCTCCGGCGTCCGTGCGGCGCTCAACCCCTCTTCCCTCCTCCAGGGCGTCTGGGGGGTGAAGGAAATCTCCATGGATAACCTGCAGATCCATCTTGGCTCTCCGGAAACCAATTCCACCGCTGCAACCCCGACCTCTCCCAGGACCCCCGCTACTGGTTCTGCTGCGCCTAAAATGCCTTCAGCCACTTCCTCGCTGCCGAAGTGGGTTCCTTCCCTCGTCGTGGTCGACGTGATCCATGGCAAAAAAACGGACCTGTTTATCGATGCGGGTGCGGTGGTCGTGACCCTGCTCGGCACAGCCTTGGAGGCACGCCCGAACTCCACGGGGGACGAGACGCTGTTCAAGCTGAGCGGCGGCGCCTTCGGCGTCTCACGTTATCCCGACCTGAAGCTGACCCTCGGCACCGCGCACTGCCGCCTCACAGGCAAGGGTCTGGATCTGGCCGGGGGGGATTTCACCGCCCCCTTGGGCGGAACGATCAGGATCAACGGGATGTTCCCCTCCGACGGCACGCCGAGCACCCTTTCGGCCACATGGGAAAAGTTTCCGATCGCGGACCTGCTACCCCGCTTCGGAGACCAGGTCACCGGCCTGCTCGCGGGAAGCGGCACCATACACTGGGGCGCAGGGGGACGCCGTGACGGCACCGGAACGATCCGCGGCGAAGAGATCACCATGACGGGCATTCCGGGGTTCGTGAAGCTTGCGGAGCTCACGGGGCTGGAGCAGTTCCGCCATCTTCCCGTCCAGACCTTCAGCGCCCGATTTTCAATCCATGACAACAACACCGAGTGGCACGACATCATGGTCGAGTCGCAGGGATTCATCAAAGTCACCGGCGAGGCAAAGACCTCGCTCGACGGCACTCTCTCCGGCACCATTCAGCTCGGCATCACGAGCCGCATCGTCACCATGATCCCCTTCGCACGCGAACTGCTCGGACTGGAGGAGCGGGACGGCTACATCTGGATCCGCGAACCGATTCTCCTGAGCGGAACGCTCACCCGGCCGATCGAGGATTTCTCGCCGCGCCTCGCGACCATGGTAGCCGCTGGTGCCGAGGGAATGGTGCGTGATGGTGTCCGCACCGGACTCGGAATCCTGGGCATCAAGACCGGCACCAACAGCCCCTCCTCCGCTCCCCTTCCTCCCGATGCCACCAACGCCGTGAAAACAATCCAGCAGGGAGCCGGTGCCGTGCTCGACACGCTGGGCGGCTTTCTGAAATAGGGCTCAGGCGCCGATCATCCCGCGGAGTTTCTCCACGGCGGCATCGGGATCCGCGCAGGCGGTGGCGTCGAGTTCGGCAAAGTCATGCTGATTGCGGAACCAGGTCATCTGCCGCTTCGCATACTGGCAGGTCGCCGTCGTGATCGCCTCCTGCGCCTCGGCGCGAGTCATCGTGCCCCGCTGGAGCGCGCGGATCTCCCTCAGGCCAATCGTCATGGCCGCAGTGGCACCCGTCCGCTCTTCGGGCAGAGCCGCCACTTCGTCGACGACACCGCGTCCGAACATCGCCTCCACGTTCGCGGCGATACGCCGACGGAGATCCTCGCGGTCCCGCACGACCAGCACGCCATGCACGCCGGGAAGCATGGGGCGGGGTCCAGTGCGCGTCTGGGCAAGCGGCTTGCCGGTAAGCATCACGATCTCGAGGGCCCGCTCGACGCGGCGGCGGTTTGCGCAATCGATGGCTGGCGCTCCCTCGGGATCCAGCGATTGCAAGCGCTCCACGAGCGCGGGAAGATTAAGCTGAGAGAATTCCGCGCGCAGGGCGGGATCCTGTTCCGGAAGCGGATCGAGGCCTCCGAGGAGCGTCTTGACATAGAGACCGGTGCCGCCGACCACGATGGGGCGTTTTCCCCGCGCGGAAATCTCAAGCAGGGCGGCGAGCGCTTCGCGCCTGTAGCGCGCGGCGTCATAGCTCTCCGAGGGATCGACTGATCCTACGAGATGGTGAGGAAGACGCCCACGCTGCCCGGCGGTCGGTTGGGCGGTCAGGATCGGAAGCCCCGCGTAAATCTGGCAGGCATCCGCGCCGACAATCTCACCCCCGAGGTACTCGGCAAGAAGGAGGGAGAGTTCGGTCTTGCCGGCCCCTGTGGGGCCGGCGATGACGATGGTTTCCGCGGGTATCACGGAAACAAAAAGCTAACCCGCTGACTACGCGGCGGCGGCCTCCGACTCGGAAGACTCCGAGGTGCTTTCACGACGCTCGGAGCGGTCTCCGCGCGACTCGGGAGCGGCCTTGGCACCGCTGACCACGAGCTTGCGGCCCATGTACTCCTTGTCATGAAGCTCGTCGACGGCGCGTTTGGCCTCCTCAACGGTGGTGAGCTGCACGAAGCCGAAGCCCTTCGAGCGATGGGTCTCGCGGTTGCTCACGATCTCGACGTTCTGGACGGAACCGACTCCGCCGAAAAGCTCGAGCAGGTCGCTCTCGGTGGCATCGAAGGAGAGGTTGCCGACGTAGACGCGCGGAGTGGTCACCTCGATGCGCTCGGGCTTGCGGCTCTGGCGCGGGGCGGAACCCTCGGGGCGGTCGGTGCGGGGTGTGCGCTGGGGCTTGCCGGAAGAGGACTTCTTGCCGCCAAGACCGATCAGGGAGAGGAGCTTCGCAAAGAAGCCCTTTTTCTTGGCGGGCTTGTGCTCGCTGCGGGGACGGTCTTCACCGCGGTAGCCGCCGGAGGAGCCGCGGGAACCGCCGGAGCGGCGTCGGCCGCCGCCGTTGCGGGAGCGACCACGGTTGTTGGAGGAATAATTCGAGGACATGATGTGTGTGTTTTGGGGACCCCCTGCGATTCGCGGCCCGGGACACTGGCCGGGGCTGGCGGGGATCAGGACTGTTTCGTTACGTGATGTGTGTTGATTGCCCGGGGACGCCGCCTCCTGCGTGTCCCGGCCCCCCGACGCTTGGGAAGGGGGTGGTGCGGAGGCTGTTTCGGCTTTCAGTGCCGTGGGGAGGGAACGGAAAAAACCGCGCCTCCTTGATACGGGCGCCAAGAACGAGCAAAGATGTCTCTCGCACCGAAAGGCCCGTGAGACAAGGGAAATCTGGAAATACGCACCCTGCGCCGAAGCCTCTGAAGCGGTTTTTCCCATTCCAACTCCTTTTTTCTGCAACTTTCGGTGACGGCCGGTTTTAATTGCCCCGATGCCGATCCTGCCAAAACGACTTCTCCTGCTGACGGCCACCGCAGCAGCACTTGCCTTGATCCTCATCGGTAAGTGGATCGCCGGCTGGGGCCTGGTGACGATCCATGTCAAGGACGCCCCCCTGCGCCGCGTGATCGCCTCGATCGCGCAACAGGGGCATGTGCAGGTAGAAAGCTCCCTGGATCCCTCCCTCCCGGTCACCCTGGACGTCGACCGTGTGACTCCCGCCGAGGCCATCGATTTGCTGGCGATCAGGATCGACGCCGCCTGGAGGGCGGTCGTCATCGCGGCCCCCACAAAGGCGGCCGTGGAGGAGGCCACCTCCTCCCTTCGCGGCGGCGGAAGCCCGAAGGGGTGGACTGCCTTCTATTATCAGGACCGCTACCCGACCGGCGCCGCGGGAAACGCCGCCATCGACCCCCGCCAACTGGAGTGGAATCCCGAGGGCCCCGAGTTGGATCTCGCAAAACTGCTCGACGAGGCGGCTCAGAAAAGCGGTGTCATGACGCTGGTGCCCGCGACGTGGACGCCCGCCGTTTCCAAGCTTCCGAAAGCCGATGCAACGGGAAAGGCACTGCGCGCCCTGATCGGATCGGCGCGCGGTCAGGATACCTCGTTTCTCTACCTCAACGAGCCGCGCCGCCAGCAGGGCGCGACACCCGATCCCGAAAATACCGCGGCATCCACTGGTTGGAGCGGGCGTCGTGGCGACGGCCCCGGATGGGATCGTCAGTCCATAAAGCCCGAGTGGGCGGATCAGCGCGCCCGCGCCCTCATCAAGAAGCTGCCGGAAGCCGCCCAGGCGGAAGCTACGAAAGAGTACGAGGAGACAAAAGCCACGTTCGACGGGATGAAGGATCTGCCACCCGAGGCGCGCCAGCAAAAGATCCGCGAGATCATGGCCAACCCCGCGCTGCAGGAGAAAATGGCGGATGCGCGCCTCCTGCGCGACTCGAAGATGACGACCGCGCAGCGCATCAACCGCGCCGTGAGCTATGTCAGCCGGAAGGCCGCCGCCAAGGCCGCGAACAAATAAACCATGAAAACCCTCAGACGCCGCGCCTTCACACTGATCGAGCTGCTGGTGGTGGTCGCCATCATCAGCATGCTCGCCGCCCTTCTCATGCCGGCAATCCGCGGCGCCGTGGACAAGGCCAAAGGCGCCAAATGCATCAGCAACCTCCGCCAAATCGGTGTCGCCGTGCAGCAGTATGTGGGGGACCCGGAGAACGGGCACCAGTTCCCGCCGATCTACAATGTCACCGGCGCCAACGCCACGGCCGATGTCGGCGCGAACACCAACCTGGCAGGCACCTCCTCGCTTCAGCCCTTGGCATGCCTGGCCAACTACGGCGTCACCATGGCCCTGCTCACCTGCCCGGCGGATAGAGCCCCCGACCCCGATTATGGCAGCTATCTCTGGTCACCGGTCCTGCAGGGGGAACAACCCGAGAGCGTCACGGTCTACAGCCGGGGCGGGGCCTTCTCGGTCTCAACTCTCAGCCTGCTCACCATCTGCACCGACAACGGGCGTCCCCACAACGGGAAGCTGAATGTTCTCCGCGCCGACGGGCACGTCGATACCAAGCCCTGATCGACCGGCTCGCGGGACAAGGGCCGTGCGACAAAACGTTGGGCAAGGATGTCCCTCGCCTTTTTGCACTTCAGCCCTGGGACTTCAGCCCCTAGCCTTTTCCCCCATGGCGACAACCCTGCTGATGACAATCGATTGTCCCGACCGGGTCGGATTGCTGGCCACGATCACCGGATTCGTGGCGGGACAGCAGGGGAACTTCGTCGAAGTCAACCAATACACCGACGAGATCAACGGGTGGTTCTTTGCCCGATTCGCCTTCGAGGTTCCCGAGGGGGTCACACTGGAGTCGGTACGCACCGCATTCGCGCCGATCGCGATCGGCAACAATGCCAGCTGGACGATCCGCGACAAGGGCCGTCCGCTGAAAACCGTACTGCTCGTCAGCAAGGAAGACCATTGCCTGGCCGATATGCTCTGGCGCTGGCGTTCCAAGGAGATGAACATCGAGGTGCCGCTTGTCATCTCCAACCACGAGACCCTCCGCACCTCCGTGGAAAAGGAGGGGATCCCCTTCCTTCATCTTCCCATTCCGACGGACGAAGCCGGCAGGGAGGCGGCCTTCCGCAAGGTCAGCGACGCGATCTGCGATGTCTCGGGCGAGCTGACCGTCCTCTGCCGGTATATGCAGATCCTCCCGGCGTGGTTCTGCGAGGAGCACCTCAACCGCATCATCAATATCCACCACTCGCTCCTCCCTGCCTTCGCCGGAGCTGATCCCTACCGCAAGGCGTACGACCGCGGCGTCAAGCTTATCGGCGCCACCTGCCACTATGCCACCGAGGAGCTGGATGCGGGCCCGATCATCCATCAGGAGATGATCAAGGTGGAACACTTCCACACACCCGCCGAGATGCGCCGCCTTGGACGCGACTGCGAGCGCCTCGCTCTGGCGCGTGGCGTCCGCCTCCACGTCGAGGACCGCGTCGTCGTCCACGGCACCCGCGCCATCGTCTTCGGGAATTGAGGGGCAGCTAAATTTGGAACTCAGGAAGGGCTTGGGTTTTCCCCTCGTTCAAGCGGGAGCTACCGCTCATTTTCACCATGGTAAGCATCTCTAACACAGCCCTTGCTTTCTTTTCCTGAGTTCCTGAGTTCCATATTCTCATCCTCTTTGTAGCCTCGTTACCGCATGACCGATTCTTCCATCCATCTTTCCGCCCGCGGACTTTGCCAGACCTACGAACTCGGCACGGAACGGCTCGAGGTGCTCAAGGGGGTCGATCTCGATGTCACCCGCGGCGAGGTGGTCTTCCTGCGCGGCCCTTCGGGCGCGGGGAAATCAACCCTGCTCTATATTCTGGCCGGTCTCGAGCATCCGCGCGGAGGCTCCGTCTCCTTCGAGGGGGAGCAGCTCTTCGGGCTCGGGCGCGACCGGCTGGCCACCCTGCGCAACAAACGCATGGGGTTCGTGTTCCAATCCTACTTCCTTCTCCCCGAACTCACCGCGCTCGAGAATGTGATGCTCCCGGCGATGCTCGGGGGAGCAAAACGCCAGGAGGAGGCGCGGCGCCTGCTTGATCTCGTGGGCCTCTCGGGACGACTCGATCATCTCCCCTCGCAGCTGAGCGGCGGCGAGCAGCAGCGCGTGGCGATCGCGCGCGCGCTGATCAACAATCCCGGCATCCTCTTCGCTGACGAGCCGACCGGCAATCTCGATGCCGCCACCGGTGCCGGCATTATCGACCTACTTCTCGGACTGGCACGGCAGGATGGACGGACCTTTGTCGCCGTCACCCACGATCCCGCCCTCGCCGCGCTCGGCGACCGTGAGCTCTTCCTTGCCCAAGGACATCTTCAGCAAACCATCTCCTAACAGACTCCTCAGGTTTCAGGTCTCCAGTTTCATCCTTCCATGTCCCCCTCCACCATCGTTACGCCCGTTCAGGTGATGTTCTTCGACACCGATGCCGGTGGCGTCGTCCACAACATCGCCTACCTCCGCTTCATCGAGACGGCGCGCACCCTCCTGGCCGTCCAGCTCGGCATGGATTGGGAGCACATGGCCCACACCTCGGTCTTCCCCGTGGTGGTCCGCACCGAGATTGATTACAAACGTCCCGCCATTCTCGGCGACGAGCTGGAGGTTCACGGACGCCTCGGCGAGGCGACGACGGCTCGGTTCTGGTGCCACTTCGAGATCAAGCGTCCGCGTGACGGAGCGCTCCTGATCACCTGCCAGCAGGCGCTTGCCTTCGTGAAGATGCCCGAAGGTAGGCCGCTGCGTCTTCCCAGGGGATGGCCCGAGCCCTTTGCCCCGGGGATTCCACCCGCCTCCTAGCTCCTCTGCCGCCGCCCGTGGTCATCTGCGATCTCACGCAATTCTATAGTCCGTACTCAGGGGGGGTGCGGCGTTATGTCGCGGAGAAGGTTGCCCATCTGCAGGCCGCAGGCCACAGGCATGTGCTCATCATCCCGGGAGAGAAGACCGAGCGCAGGGAGGAGGCGGGGCGGGTGATCTACACGATCGAGTCCCCCCTGGTCTCGCGCACCGCCCGCTACCGCGCCCTGCTCAACCTGCACCTGGTCGAGGAGGCGCTCGAGCGCGAACAGCCCGACCTGATTGAGTCGGGCGATCCTTATCAGGTCGCTTGGAAGGCGCTCGCCTCGGGCCGCGCGCTCGGCATCCCGACCGTCGGCTTCTATCACTCCCACTTCCCCGACGCAGTACTCCGTTCGGTGGCGAAGTATTTCGGGGCGATCTCCGTGATGATGGCCGAGGAGATCGGCCAGCGCTATGTCACCGCGCTCTACAACCGCTTCGAGCGCACGCTGGTTCCGAGCGCCGGTCTCTCGACGCTTCTGCGGCATTGGGGGCTGGAGAATGTCGAGACCATCGAGCTGGGCGTGGACACCGGAATTTTCTTTCCCGATGCGGAGCGCGGAAAGGCCGTGCGGAAAAAGCTCGGCTGGCCGGAGGATAAGCAGGTGCTTCTCTACGTGGGTCGGCTCAACCCCGACAAGAACGTCCGCCGTCTCCTCGAAACCTTTGCCCTGCTTCACGAGCGCTTTCCGAATCGCTTCCACCTCGCGGTGGTCGGCGACGGGATGCTGCGCGGCGGGCTCCAGCGTCTCGCCGAGGAAACGGGAGCCGTCAACTGGACGCGCTACTGCAACGACGCCGAGGAACTGGCGGACATCTACCGCGCCGCCGATCTCTTCGTCCATCCGGGCGTGAAGGAGACCTTCGGCCTGGTCACGCTCGAGAGTCAGGCCTGCGGCACGCCCGTGGTCGGGATCCGCGGCAGCTACATGGATGCCATCAACTTCAGCGGCCTGCACAACTGGTCCGCGGCCGATGACCCCGACGCCCTCGCGGAGGCGATCCGCGTCGCCGCCGAGGCCGATCCCGCGGCTGCAGGTCACGCCGCATCGCTGTCGGTGGCGGCAAAATACGACTGGAAGGCGGTCTTCGTGCGGCTCTTTGCGGTTTACCGCGAGGCCATCGCCTCGTACAACCCCTGAGGTGATTCAGGAACAGAACGCATCCTCGGACCCAGCTGCCGGAAGCTTCGTGCTCCGCCGCTACGAGCCGCGCGACCGCGCCGCGGTCCGCTGGCTCTGCTGCGAAACGGGGTTTCTGGGCAAGACGATCGATCCGGTCTTCGAGGATCGCGAGATCTTCGCCGACTACCTCACCCGCTACTACACCGACATCGAGCCCGAGTCTTCCTTCGTGCTCGAGCAGGAGGGTGCGGTGAAGGGTTACCTTCTCGGCTCCTATCGTCCCGCGCGCCAACAGCTCTTCAACTTCTTCAACAACCTCTCCCTCTTCTCGCGCGGCATGGCGAAGTACCCCTTCTACAACCGCGCCACCCGCGACTTCATCGGATGGATCCTACGCAACTCCTGGCGCGAGGTTCCACAGGCACCTCGCCGCGCCGCCCACTTCCACTTCAACATCCTTCCCGAGGCGCAGGGACTCGCCAACAGCAAGGGCCTCATGGATCTCTATCTCGATCATCTCCGCGGGAAGGGCGTCCGTCAGGTCTACGGACAAGTCGTCACCTTCGAGGGGAGGCGCGGCGCCAAGGTCTTCGAGCGCTACGGATTCCAAGTGCTCAACCGGAGCGAGATCACCAAATACCGCAACTCCCATCCCGAGCCGGTTTACCTCACGACGGTGCTCAAAGAATTGCAGTAGGCGTTTAGACGGAAGGCTGAAGGCTGTTAGGTTTGGATCTGAAAATCTTCCCGCCTTTGTCTCTCTTGCCCTGCTTGAATTTTTAGGAAACGGAGCGACGTTCACTCACCAGCTCTGACCTGACAGCCTTCCGTCTAAACACCTTCAGCCTGCCGCCCCCTCCCCATGACCGACACCGAGGCTGCCATCATCCTGAACATGCTCCCGCAGGTCGGACCCGTGCGGGTGCGGCGGCTCACCGAACGTTTCGGCTCGCCCGCCGCGATCCTCGAGGCCACCGGTTCGGCACTTCGTGGGGTCGAGGGGATCGGCCCTGAGGTCTCCTCGGTGATCACCTCGTGGAAAGATCATGCCGATCTTGATGCGGAGCTTACCCTGGTCGAACAAGCCGGCGCCCGCGTCCTCACGCAGACGGACGCGGAGTATCCAGAGCTGCTGAAGGAAATCCATGATCCGCCGATCGTTCTCTACGTGCTCGGGAAGCTGGAGCCGCGCGATCAGAAAAGCGGCATCGGCATCGTCGGGACGCGCAAGGCGAGTCACTACGCC
>Ga0007795_10000201_pt1 | contig 16599 bp, 9 predicted proteins | sample CryBogmetaGMA1M_FD_60369 | JGI IMG/M metagenome (GOLD analysis project Ga0007795, IMG submission 60369) | Freshwater microbial communities from Crystal Bog, Wisconsin, USA - MA1M | ecosystem: Environmental > Aquatic > Freshwater > Lake | place: Crystal Bog, Wisconsin, USA | collected 2009-07-06
TCGCCCGCCAGCGGTCGTCGTGCACGAGGTCGTAGCGGCCGGCCTCATCGCGATGCCAGACGAGCCCGGGGCGGCCAGTCCCCTGGCGGCGGTGCGGATGCTTTGAAGGGGTCGGAGGCGCCGGCTCTGCGGACGACTCCCCGTCAGGCGCCGTGCGGGCGATCGAGAGGCGGGCCTCGACGTCGAAGCCGGGCGCGACATGACTCGCCTCGCGCCGCTCACGGAGCGTGACGCCCAGGCCCACAACCCGGCCGGTGACCTTCACCGCGTCGGCCGTCGTGGCAGCGGACGCCGCGGCCGAGAACGATCCCTCGATCGTGACATGGGCGGGCACGCCGTCGACCGCGCCATCGACGATGCCGGAGATGGTCACGGTCGCCACGCCATCGGCAACCGACTCGAGCCGCGCGGTCATGCCGCCCGACTCGACGGTGTCGATCGCGAGCAGGCCGGCGACGACGTCCCCCGCGATCTCCCACGAGCCTCCGACGGCCACCGCGTCGGCCGGACGCAGCGCGTCGACGAGCAACACGTCAAACGGTGTCTCGAGAAGGTCCCGCTCCTCCCGCGTCAGAAACCCGCCCTCGAGAAAGGGTGCGGGAGTGGTTCCACGGAGCACGACCTTGACGCTGCGGGCGTCGGCGGCCACGGACGTCCGGCGCGGTTCCCCGTCGACGCGGAGCTCCGCCGTCGCGTCGATGTACCGGCGGCCGACCGTCGGCTCGGCGGTGCCGGCTGCGGGCGTCTCGATGAAGTCGAAGCGGGCGTCGAGGTCGATGGGCCGTCGAATCGGCGGGGCGTCGCGACCGGCCGGGGCAAACAACTCCCCCTGCACGTCGAGTTTCACGCGTACCCGGCTCGGCGGGATCGCGACCGGTTCCGCCGTGGGTTCCGGCACATCGGACGCAGGGGCGTCGTCAACCGCCGACTCGCCGCTTTCGCCGACCGGGACGGCGTCGGCTGTGTCGTCGAAGGGCGGCAGGGCATCGGTCGCGGCGTCAGTCGCCGGGTCGCTTGCCGCCTCATCGGCGATCGTCGGTCGACCACACGCCACGCCCAGGAGCGACAGCCCGACACACGCCCGAGCCACCCACGACAATCCGCTGCTCATGACCCCCTCCTGGCCCCGCGAAAACGACCACGCTTCCCGAAACACCTCCCTCGTTTTCGGCGGTTCCGCGCGGCCGGCACCCACTTTCCGCCGCCCGCGACGCGGCGTCGCCGCACCCTTCCCATCCACCCGCCCGAGATCCGGTCGCTGCCCGCGGACACCAAGTGTCCATCGACTGAAACCGCCTATTTTCAAACAACTTCCCAATCGTCAGGGTCGCTTTCTGCGACGAGAGAACCACGCCCCTGAAAACTGCAAGTGATGGATGAGCAGGGACTTACGGCCCGCGGGCGGCGTTCCAGTTGCACTGGACAGTTGAGAAATCCTCAAGAAAACCATTTGTCTGCGAACCGGTTCGGCGGCCCGTCCGTATAACTCTCACGTCCGAGGGGACGGGGCTCGGGAGCGAAGGATCGCTTCCGCAAACGCGTGGGGTGGCTGGGGCTTGGCAACAACTGCTGGCACGGTAGCCGGCCGGAGGACAATCATGCGTTCCACTGCTTCGGGCGATTTCCTGCGGGTGTTCATGGACGGTGGCGACGGCACGGTGGCGACGCCGCCCGACGGCGGCCTGTCGGTGCTCGACGTCGCGGCCGAGGGCAGCGTGCCCGCCGGCGAGGAGGTGCTCTCGATCGAGGACCTCGCCCGCCGTTTCAACGTGTCGACCAAGACGATCTCGCGGTGGCGCGATCACGGGCTGGTTGCCCGCCGCTACACCGTCGGCGGCAGGCGGCGCGTCGGTTTTCTCACGGGCGCCGTGGAGCGGTTCATCCGCGACAATCCGGTGCGGGTCGAGCGCGGCAGCCGGTTCAGCCAACTGTCGCCCGAGGAGCACGAGAAGATCGTGGCGTGGGCGCGGCGGCTCGCCGCGGCCGGCGCGTGTCCGGCCGACGCGCACCGGCGGATCGCCCAGCGGCTCGATCGCAGCGTCGAGACGATCCGTTACACGCTCAAGCGGCACGACCAGGAGCATCCCGAGTCGGCCGTGTTCCCCGCGGCCGACGGGCACCTCCGCCCGGAAAGCCGGTTGCGTATCTATCAGCATCATCTCGCCGGTGAGTCGGTCGATACCATCGCCCGCCGCTACCACCGCTCGAAGGCCAGCATCTATCGTGTGATCCTGTCGCAGCGGGCGGCGCACATGATGGAACTTCCGCTCGATTTCATGCCCAATGCACTCTTCTCGCGCCGCAGCGCGGAGAAGGTCGTCGACCAGCCGTACCCGGGCCTGACCGACGCGGTGAAGCGGGTCCGCTGCCCCAGCGGCCTGCCCGCCTACCTCGCGAGCCTGTACGAGGTGCCGCTGCTCACCCGGGAGCAGGAGGTCTGGCTCTTCCGCAGGTTCAACTACCTCAAGTACAAGGCGTCGGGGCTTCGCGAGCACCTCGACGTCGAGCGGCCGAGCGCCCGGCTCATGGATCAGATCGAGCGGCTCTACGACGAGGTCGTGGAGATCAAGAATCGGATCGTCCGCGCCAATCTCCGGTTGGTCGTGTCGATCGCCAAGCGGCGGGTGACGCCGGCCGACGGGTTCTTCGACCTGGTGAGCGACGGCAACATGTCGCTGATCCGGGCCGTGGAGAAGTTCGACTACTCCCGCGGCAACAAGTTCAGCACGTATGCCTCGTGGGCGATCATGAAGAACTACGCCCGCACGATTCCCGACGAGCACAAGCGTCGTGACCGCTTCCGCGCGGCCGACATGGAGCTGCTCCAGACGGCCGCCGACAGCCGTGAGGACGAGTACCAGCAGCGGATGGCGGCGAACGACCGCCTGCAGCAGGTGGGCAAGTTCCTCGACCGGCTCGACACCCGGGAGCAGACGATCATCATCCGCCGCTACGGCCTCGACCACGAGCACGAGCCACAGACCCTCAAGGAGGTCGGCTCGGCCCTGGGGGTGACCAAGGAGCGGGTGCGGCAGATCGAGGCCAAGGCGCTCGAGAAGCTCCGCGACGCGGCCGCCGCCGAGGCGATGCTCCCCGAGTTGGAGTAGGCGGCGGGCCTTCGTGGCGGACGGACGGGCGTGGGGGTATTCTTGGCGTCATGACGCCTTCTCGCATCCGTTCCGCCACGGCGGCCCTTCTCTGGCTGGCCTCGGCTGCCGGCTCCGCGACCGCCACGGAGCCGCGGCCGTTCGACGGCTGGCAGAGCCTGCGGGTGATCCCCCTCGAGGGCCGCGCCGAGCGGCTCATCGTGGCCGACCTCGGCGCCGACGGCCGTGACGACACGATCATCGTGAATCCACGGCAGGCGCGGCTCGACCTCTATCGCTGGCTCCCCGCGGCCGAGCGGACCCGCGAGGACCGCAAGGATCCGGATCGGCCCAACGAACTGCCGCTGGCGGCCGAGTGGGCGCACGGCGAGGTCGCGATCGACGAGATGCCGGTGGATGCCGTCGCCCACGATCTCGACGGCGACAAGCGGCCGGAGTTGCTCGTCCTCACGACTCCGTCGAACCGCGTGTCGATCTATTCCCAGGCCGCCGACAAGGCGGCCGACGCGAAGGGTGCGTGGAGGAAGACCGGCGACTGGGACCTCCTGGCCGGAACGCCGACGGGGAAATCGGGCTGCCTGCTCGTCCGTGACCTGCCCGGCGGCCGACACGAGCTCCTCGTCGGCTGCGAGCAGGGCATTCAACAGCTGCCACTCGTCCGGGGCAGCCGCGCCGTGTGGCTCGCGCCTCGCGAGAGCCGCGGCCGGCTCGACTGGCACCTCGCCGATCTCGACGGCGACGGCGACCGGGATCTCGTCGAGTGGTCGAGCGTGGCGCGGCAGGTGGTTCGCTGGTATCCCTGCGCGACGGATGGCAGCCTCCTGCCGGCCCAGACGATCCACGACCAGAACGTCGATGCGATGGAGACCGGCTCGCCGGCGGCGGGTCCGGCCGACGTCTACCTGCTCGGGGGCAGCGATCGCGGCGTGCTCCGCCGCTACCAGCTCGCCAGGGGCGAGGTGACCGACGTGGGCCGGCAGGATGCCCTCCCGATGGCGGCCGCGGCCCGCCGCGGCTGGTGCGGCATGCTGATCGGGGATGGGGCCCCGCGAACACCGGCGATCGTGGCCGTCGACGCGGCCCAGCCGCGGCTGCGGGTCCACCGGCTGGGCGATTCGGGCTGGCTCGCCGAGGAATCATTCCCATCCATCGGCGGCGTCAAGGCGCTGGTGGCGCCCGCCGCCAGCGAGGGAACGCTCCTCCTCTGGGCCAAGGATGCGGCCGACCTGCACCGCAGCCGCTGGGAGAACGGCCGCCTCGCCTATCCACAGCCCTGGGAGCAGGAGGGGAAGGACCGCAAGATCCTCGCGCTCGACACGGTCGGATCGACGGTCTGGTGGGCACAGCGGGTCGGGGCGGACCTCGATCTCTTCGTGTGGCCGGCCGACAAGGCGGAGCCGGTGAAGACGCGGTACACGGGGCTGGGGCCGAAGGTCGAGCAGGTGGTCTGGCTCGGCGGTGACACGATCGTCGTGCAGGACGCCTACGCGACCGCGGGCCGGCTCGTCACGCTCGCCGACGGCAAGCCGGTGGTCGCCACCCCGGCCCTCCTCGCCAAGATGGACCCGGCGGAGTATCTCGCGGTCGAGGTCGACGGGAAGTTCCGCAAGGCACGGCTCACCGACGGCGTGCTGCAGTGGCTCGGCGACGACCTGCACCCCGTCGACCAGGTCATGCTCACCGAAGGGCAAAAGATCGGCTCCTACCTGCCGATCGCATCCGGGGCCGGAAAGCCCGCCGAAGCCTGGGCGCTCGAGACGGGCGGTGCCTTCCTTCATCGCCTTCGGGCCGACGACGCGGGGGTGATGCGGGTCGTGGAGAGCGTGAAGCCGCCAACGGGCACGGCCCTGCGGTGGGATCCCGTCCTCGGGCTGATGCTCGTCGACCAGGAGCGGGTCGTGCGGCTCTCCCGCGGCGAGCCCTGGCAGCTGAAGCTCGTCGAGAGCATCGACGGCCGCGTCGGCCGTCGCAGCGGGGTGAGCGAGTCGACGATCCACCGCATCCTGGTCACCGACCTCGACGGCGACGCGAACGACGACGTGGCCCTGTGCGACGACCGCAAGCACCAGCTGACCGCGATGCTCCGCCGCCCGGAGGCCCTCCAGCGGTCGGTGACCTGGAAGGTGTTCGAAGACCGGAAGTACCCGTATGACGGCGGCGACTCCAAGGACCTCGTGTCCGAGCCGCGGCGGATCGCGGGGCTCGACGCCGATGGCGACGGTGCGCGGGATCTGGTCATGGTGAGCCAGGATCGCCTGGTGATCTACCTTGGAAACGACGAGGCCGCGGAATGACGCTCCGAACGTCGGCATGGATGCTGCTGGTGGCGGCGGTCGCGTGCCCCGCGACGGCCGCGGAGATCGTGACCGTCACGCTCGTCGGTGGCGGCCGAGTGACCGCGCCGCTCCTGCGCCGCAACGACGACGGCGTCGTGCTCGACCTCGGCTTCGAGGCGCTGCAGATTCCCGCCAAGCGGGTGCTCGACGTCCGCTCCGAGGCCGACTCGACCGCGACCGTGGCCGAGAGCGAGCACGACATCTTTCGCACCGGCAGGCTCGAGGCCCGTGAAGTGCCCGAACTCGTGAAGCGATTCGGCGAGTCGGTCGTGATGGTGCGCAATCCCGGCGGCCTCGGCACCGGCTTCCTGATCAGCCGCGACGGCCACCTCGTGACCAACTACCACGTCGTCGAAAACAACACCCGGCTCCAGGTCACGCTCTTCCGCAAGACCGCCAAGGGGTTCGAGAAGGCCGAGTTCCGCAAGGTGAAGATCGTGGCGCTCCAGCCACTCCGCGACCTTGCCATCCTCCAACTCGACCCCGAGGAGACGAAGGGCCTGCTCCCCGAGCCCGTCGTGATCAACGACCGCGACGACCTGCGCGTGGGCGACATGGTGTTCGCGATCGGCAATCCGCTGGGCATGGAGCGGAGCGTGACGCAAGGGATCGTGAGCAGCACCACGCGCACGATCGACCAGATGCGGCTCATCCAGACCGACGCGGCCATCAATCCCGGCAACAGCGGCGGCCCGATCTTCAACGCCCGCGGCGAGGTCGTGGCCGTGGCCTGTGCCGGCGCCGCCGTGTTCGACGGCCTCGCGTTCGGGATTCCCGCGAACGAGCTGATCGACTTTCTCGATCACCGCGACACCTATCCCTACGACGAGTCGCAGCCGCAGAACGGCGTCACCTACCTGCCGCCTCCCTTCCGACCGGGGGCTCCGGCGGAGGGTGTGAACGCACCGGCGCCCGGCCGCTGAGCGGCGGCCCGGGCCCGTCCCTGCACGTGAAAGGATTCGCCATGAGGCCGTTCGTCGGTGCGTCGTCCCCCGCCGTCGTGCTCGCCGCCGTCGTGCTCGCCATGGCACCGGTGGCGGCCGCCGACCTGCGGCCGAGTTGGGAGTGCCTGCCCGACGACACGGCCGCCATGATTCGGCTGCCGCAGCCGACCGAGTTCCTCGAGACGCTGCGGAACCGCACGAAGTTCGGTGCCGTGGCTCTTTCCGAACCGCGGACGCAGGGGCTGTGGAACGCGGTCCTCGACCAGGTCCGCAGGGAGGGAGGCGAGCAGGAGCTCACCGAACTCGGGGAGCGGATGGCGAAGTACGGGCTCGAGCCGGGGGATCTCGCCGCCGCCTTCCGGGGCGACCTCGGCTCGGGAGTCGTGGTCCGCAAACGGGGCGGGGGCCTCGCGCCTCTCGTGCTGCACCTGGCCTGGCTCGAGCCGGGCGAGGAGACGGCGGATCGGTACATCGCCGCGATGAAGCGGCGTGTCGAGGAGAGGAACACCGCCGGGGAGATCGACGCACCCCGGCGGATCGACGTCGAGATGGCCGGCCACGATGTGCTCTGGATGATCGAGCCGATCGTGCGGATCGACCTCCCGGACCTCGACCCTGAAAAGTTCGCCGCCGACGAACTCAAGGAGCACATCAATCGCCGGCTCGCGGCGGCTCGCCAGCAGGGCGGCGACGCCACGTTCGTGAAGACCGGGCAGACCCACGCGTTCATGGCCAGGCTCGGCGGTCGTCTCCTCGTCGGGCACACGATCCCGATGGACCTCGCCGCCGGCGGCAAGGACGATGCCGACCGCGACTTCGACGCCGAGAGCGGCACCGAGGATGCCCGGGCGATCTTCGAGCGGTTTCTCGCAGCCCACGCCGACGGCGGCGACGCGCCGCTCGCCGCCGTGCTCGCCACGCCGGGCATGGCCGCCGCCCTCCCGGGTGGCATCGTGCTGGCCGACGTGGTCGTCGATCCCCGCGTCCTGATCCGGGCCACGGCCGACGACGGCATACTGAGGCAACTCGAGCAGGTCGGCGTGGCCGATGTCGGCCCGTTCGCGTGGCGGCAGTCGCTCGACGGCGACCGCTTCCACAGCGGAATGTTTCTCGCGCTCCCCGCGCCCCGCAGGAACCTCATGCGGATCCTCGACCAGGAATGCGACCCGGCGGAAGTGCCCTCGTTCGTCACCCGGGAGGCGATCGACTTCACGCAGATCTCGCTCGACCTCGGCAAGGTCTACGAAACGGTCCGCGAGTTCGTGGTCGGCCAGGGAGGTCCCGAGACCGCCAACATGGTCACCGCCGTGGAGATGCAGTCCCAGGGATGGCTGGGCGTCGAAATTCCCAGGCTGCTGTCGTCGCTCGGCAGCCGGCATTGGATCGTGACCTATCCGCCGCAGGTGGCCGAGGCCCTCGCGGAGGCCCGCCGGAACCGGGCCGATGGGGGTGCGACTCAGGCCCGCGAGGCGGCCGACCGCGTCGCCATCGTCTGGCAGATCGATGACGAGGCGGCCTTCACCAAGCTCCTCCAGCGGCTCGCCGGGCTGGCGGGGGGCGAGATGCAGGAGGAGCAGGGCTTCCGGGGCGTGCGCATCCCCGACGGCGCGGCGATCTACATGGGTCAGGACCACCTCGTCGTCGCCATCGGGAGGGACTCGCTCGAGAAGACGCTGACGGCCATCCGCCATCCGCCGGCGGGCGACGCGTCGCTGCGGGAGAGCGACGTGATCCGCCGGGCCGCGGAACTCCTGCCCCTCGATCCCGCCCGGATGTTCGGCGTCAGCGACAGTTCGGTGGCCGGTGGCACGCTGGGCATGCTCCGCGACATGGCCGCGGCGCTCGAGCCCGACGACGTCGGCAGGGAGTATCGCGACCTCCTCTCGGCCGCGCAGAAACTGCTCCCCTCCGACGCCGAGATGGCGGGGATGTTCGGCGTGGGCGCGACGGTGCTCGAGATCGACGACGCCGGTGTGTCGCTGCGGTCGGCCTGGGAAATGCCCGCGGCGCCGTGAGCGAGCGCGGCGGGCGCGTTCCACCGCCTGCTACCGTCCGGGCACGGGCTCCGTGAGCGAGGCTGGGACGACGCCCTGGCCGGAGGCGGGGCCACCGGCAGCCTGGCGGCTCCCCGCCCGCGGTTTGCCGAGGTCCGCCGCCTCGGTTTTCGAAAGCGTCGTCGCCGGCATCTCCTCCCCGGCGATCGCCTCCCCACGGGCCTTGCCGCGCGGCGACTGGCTCGTGCCGGCGAAGAAGTTGTCGATCGAAGCCGCCTCGCGCAGGTGTGTGAAGTGCCGGGCCATCTCGATCCGCTGCTTCTTCTCGAAGATGTCGTCGTAGAGTTCCTTGCGGACCTCCTCGAACGACACCTTGGCGGCCGGCGTGAAGCCCTCGCAGAAGACGACCATGAACCGGTCGGCGACCTGTACGACGCCCGACAGTTCTCCGGGCTGGAGTGCGAACGCCTCCCGCTCGAGCGTCGGCTGCCCGCCCCACCGCTGGATCGGCGGCACCTCGCCCCGCAGGGACCTCGTGGTCGGATCGACCGAGTAGGTCTCCGCGAGGTTTCCGATGTTCTCCGGCGTCGGATTGCGGCGGGCGAGCTGCCACACTTCCTGGGCCCGCCGCTGGTTGTCGAGCACGATGATCCGGCAGCGCGCCCGGGGACCGAACGTGGCGGCGAAGGCCTTGTCGAGATCCTCCTGCGACACCGGCACGCTCCCCACGAGTTTCTTGAGGGCCACGGTCGGCCAGACCACGTCCTCGAGGTAGTGTCGGAGGGGAACCTTCTCATCGCGGGTCACGCGTTCGAGCCAGGCCGCGGTGTCGGCCGTGCCGTCGGCCTTGTGGAAGCCCATCTGGGCGGCGGCCCGGGCGATCTCCCCGTCGACGTCGGCCTGCACCACCGTCTGCTGGTTCTTGACGAGCGCCCGCTCGATGAGCGTGCGGGTGACGAGCACCTCGAGGACATCGCGGCCGTAGCGGTCGAGGCACACCCGCCGCACGTCGGCCGTGGGGATCGCCACGCCGTTGACGACGGCGGCCACGCCGGGCTGGACGGCCGACTTCGCCGGATCGTTGAGGACGTTCTCCACCCGCGCCGACTCCTGGAGGCGGCGGAACACGTCGGTCGACGCCTGGCGGCTCTTCCGCTCGCGGAGCTCCTCAGCGAGATGCGGCCGCACCTCCTCGAGCTTCGCGCCGGCCGGCGGGAGGTGACCCTCGCACTTGATCACGATGAACTGGTCGGCCACCTGCACGACGTCGGAGATCTTCCCCGGCTCGAGCGCGAATGCGGCGCGGTCGAACTGCGGGTCGCCCGAGTGCAGGCGGATCGGCTGCACCCAGCCATTGGCGCTGGCGCTGCCCACGTCGACGGAGTGCTGGCGGGCCAGCGCCCCGAACTCGTCCGGGGCGGCGAGGGCCTTCGCCCGCACCTGGTCGGCGTCCGTGCGCGTCCGTGAGACGATGATCCGCGCCTTCACTGCGGGGCCGAACTGCTTCTCGAAGGCCTCCTGCAGCTCCTCGGCGGAGGGCTCGATGGCTCCCCGCGCCAGGCGGCGGAGAGCGATCATCGGCCAGACGATGTCGTCGGCGTACTGCTTCGGCGTGATGCCCCGCTCCTGCTGGATCATCTCGATCCACTTGTCGCGGGGCACGCTGAAGCGGCGGGCCATCGCGTCGACCTCGGCGGAGACGTCCTCGACCGACACGCTCACGCCCTGCTGCTGGCAGGCCTGCTCGATGATGCGCCGGTTGACGAGTGATTCGAGGACCGCGGCCCCGTGCCGCACGAGGCATTCCTCGGCGAGCCGGTCCATCGTGACCTCGGTGCCGTCGACCACGGCGGCAGGCTTGGCGCCGGGAGCGGGGTTCGGCTGCTTGGGGGGCGTCGCATCGGCCTCGAGACTGCCGGTCAGGAGCCGCCACGCGAGGCCCACGGCCACGATCAGCACGGCCGCACCGACCTCGCGCACCCAGCCACGATCCATCCACGCGAAACGCATGATGCCCTCCTTGGCGGGTCGCGCGGGACCGCGATCGCGGCGGCCGACGTCCCGCCGGCCGCCCGCGCGACACGACGTGAGATAGGCAATCCGGCGATTTCGATCAAGGCGAAGCGGCAGCCGGTGAGGACGCCGCCGGTGGACGGCGGTGGGGGCGTCGCTTAGGCTGCCCGCATCCTTCGCCCCGTCCACAGGCTTCCCACATGTCGCAGGTCTCCCCGTCCTCCTCCGCGGCCGATCCCCAGCACCCGGAGTGCCTCTCGATCCTCGGGCTCCTCCCCCCGGTGACACTCGAGGACGTGAAGCAGGCCTACATGGTCAAGGCGATGCAGGCCCATCCCGACCGGGGCGGCGACCCGCAGCAGTTCATCCGCCTGCAGAAGGCGTTCGACGACGCGACGGAGTTCGTGAAGTTCAAGGCGAGCAAGCTCGAGTGGCTGGCGTCGAAGATCGAGGCCTACGCCCAGCAGCAGGAGGTGGCCGCCGAGACGATCGAGCGGGGCGGCAGCATCGAGATGGAGGAAACCAACTGGCTGGCGCGGTCGTTCGGCGAGGATTTCGGCCACGTGGCCGACAAACTCGTCGCGGTGCGGCTGCCGAACGGCCGGGCCGACGACGTCTTCGCGATCCTGCTCGGTTTCCGCGTCGACTCGCTCAAGGACCTCGCGGTGCTCGACCTGGCGGGCGGACCGCTCACCGACGAGGGGCTGCTGCAACTGAAGGATCTCAAGAACCTGCGGCACCTCGACCTCCGTGGCACGCGCGTCGGGAAACTCGCCGCCGAGGTGCCCGGCTGGTTCGAGCACCTCGAGTTCCTCGGCCTCCCGAAGGGGGCCCTCGGCCTCTTCGCGCGGATGACGATGCCCCGGCGAGTGAAGCTCGCCATCGACGACTGAGCCGCGGGGCCGGGCTCGCGGCCGGCCTATTCCGGGAACAGCCGCGTCGAAAGGTAGCGTTCACCCAGGTCGGGTAGCACCACCACGACGAGCTTGCCGGCGGCCTCCGCACGGCGGGCGACCTGCAGGGCGCCCCAGGCGGCGGCGCCGCAGCTGATGCCGCACATCAGCCCTTCGCGCTTGGCGAGCTGCCGGGCGGTCTCCATCGCGTCCTCGTCATCGACCTTCACGACCTCGTCGATGATGTCGAGGTTGAGGATGTCGGGGATGAAGCCCGCGCCGATGCCCTGGATCGTGTGCCGCCCCGGCTTGATCGGCTGGCCCGCGAGCTTCTGCGAGATCACCGGGCTGTTGAGGGGCTCGACAGCCACCACCTTGATGTCGGGCTTCCGCGCCTTGAGCGCCTCGCCCACGCCGGTGATCGTGCCGCCGGTGCCCACGCCACAGACCACGACATCGACCTGGCCCTCGGTGTCCTGCCAGATCTCCTCGGCGGTCGTCCGCCGGTGCACCTCGGGATTGGCCGGGTTCTTGAACTGCTGCGGCATGAAGAACTGGCTGCTCGAATGACTGATCTCGTCGGCGTGCCGGACCGCACCGGGCATTCCCTCCGCCGCCGGCGTGAGGACGAGCTCCGCGCCGAGCGCCTTGAGCATCCGCCGGCGCTCGATGCTCATGCTCTCCGGCATCGTCACCCGGAGCTTGTAGCCGCGGGCCGCACACACATACGCCAGGCCGATGCCTGTGTTGCCGCTGGTGGGCTCGATGATGATGGTGTCGGGGCCGATGCGGCCGTCCCGCTCCGCCGCGTCGACCATCGCGCACGCGATGCGGTCCTTCACGCTCCACAGCGGGTTCATGTTCTCGATCTTGCCGGCGACGGTCGCCACGCAGCCCTCCGTGACCCGCCTCAGGCGGACGAGAGGCGTGCGGCCGATGCACTGCGTGATGTCGTCCCGGATGCCCGCTGGCAACTGCGTGGTGACCATGATCCCCTCTCGTAGGCGCGTGCGGGCCACCGGTCCGCCGCCACGACCCGCACGATCGGCATTATCGGCCATCGGCCCGGAAATCTGGAATCCCGGCCCGGGGCGGTACCGCCGGGCCCTACGGCAGCCGCTTCACGCGGATGTTGCGGAAGTGCACCTCGCTGTCCGGGTCGTGGGCCTGCAAGGCGAACGTGCCCGCCGACAGCTTCCGACCGTCCGTGATCTCGGCGGTCTTCTCGACGTGGTCGACGATCGTCTTGCCGTCGACCTTGATGACGATCCTGGCGCCGTCGACGATCACCTCCTCGGTGAACCAGACGTCGTCCTTGGCGGGGGCCTCGAAGTTCTTGACGACGAGGTAGAGGCTCCCCGTGCGGACGGGGTCGCCCTGGGAGTTGTTGACCTGCGCCTCGTGACCGGTGCTCGGCCAGCCCCCGTCCTGGTAGTGCGTGTGGAAGTAGATGCCCGAGTTGGAACCGGGCTTCGTGAGCACCTCCGCCTTGAAGTGGAAGTTCTTCCACTCGGCCGGGGCAGCCGGGTCGCTCCCGACGTAGAAGAGGTGGCTGCGGGGGCCGTGGCAGACGACTGCGCCGTCCACGACCGACCAGCTTCCGCTATTCTCACTGGCCTTCCATCCGGCCAGGCTCCGGCCGTCGAACAAGCTCTCGAAACCCTCCTCGACGGCGACGTCCGCCGCGATGGCCGCCGCGGCGAGCAGCCAGAGCCCTCCCGCCACCGCCCACATCGCCCCCCGAACCCTGCTGATCATCCGCTCGTAGTTCATGGACGTTGCTCCCGTGTCATCCTCGACGAAGGTTCCCTCGATCGCCCTGCCGATCCACCGTGCAGAGCATATGGCCGCGGCCCCGCCGGAGCCACCCTCCCCGGAGGCCCGCCCGGCTCCGGAGGCCGTCCGGACGCAACTCGACGCGGCGGGGCTGAACCATCGCGCGATCCTGCTGGAAATCGACACCGACGTGTCGCTCGCCGGAGTTCCCGCGCGGGAATGGCTCGTGGTGACGGACGACCATCTCGTCGTCTGCGATGGGCGGGACGGGCTGCGTTCGGTGGACTGGCGGGACGTCGAGCTCGTCCGCACCACATCCGGCGTCGGCGGTGGGCTGCTGCAGGTCCGCACGACGGCCGGCTGGTTCGACCTGCTGCGGCACTCCAACGCGCTGGCCGCACGGTTCCACAAGGTCGCCCGGACGCTGGAGGAGGCGCGGGAGCGGCTCGCGGCCGGCCTCCCCGGCGAGCCACTCGCGCTGGAAGGACCGCTCGATCCATCCCGCTGCGGCGCGTGCGGCCTCCGTCTCGAGACCGGCCACGACACCTGCCCGCGGTGCCTGCACAAGGGCCGCATCGTCGGCCGCGTCGCCGGGCTCCTCGCCCCCTACTCGCGGGGCGCCCTCATGCTCTGCCTGCTGACGGCCGTGGGGGTCGTCGCAGAACTGGCGCCCCCGAAGCTCCAGCAGTACATGGTCGACGACATCCTCTCGGCCCGGGTCGGCGCGGGGGCCGGCCCGGCCGACTTCCGGACGGCGCTGCTCGTCGTGGTGCTCGCCCTGGCGTTCTCGCGGATCCTCCTCGCGGTCGTCGGCGTCATCAAGGGCCGCCTCACGTCGGCGATCGGCACCGGGATCACGGCCACGCTCCGCGAGGAGATGGTGCGAAAGCTGCAGAGCCTGTCCGTGGGCTACTACGACCGTCACCAGGTCGGCTCGATGATCAGCCGTGTGTCGCACGACAGCGAGGTGCTCCACGGCCTCATGCACCAGATCACGGGCGGGTTCCTCCTCCAGATCGTGCAACTCGTGGCGGTCGGCGGCATGCTCGTCTGGATCAATCCGAAGCTCGCCGCGTTCACGCTGATCCCGGTGCCGCTGGTGATCCTGGGGTCGTGGATCTTCTGGCGGCACGTCTATCCGCGGCACTACCGCCTCTGGGACGCCGCCAGCAAGCAGATGACCACGCTCTCCGGCATGCTCTCGGGCATCCGGGTGGTGAAGGCCTTCGCCCAGGAACCCCGCGAACTCGACCGCTTCCACGGCGCCAGCGAACACCTCCGCCACTGGCGGCAGTGGGTCGAGCAGACGAACACCACCTACGCCGCCGCGATGCAGATCGTGTTCGGCCTCGGCGGGCTGATCGTCTGGTACGTCGGCGGGCGAGACGTCATCGGCGGCGACATGACGCTCGGCCAGCTCATCGCCTTCCTGGCCTACCTCGCGATGTTCTATGCGCCGCTCGGCGCGCTCTCGAACTTCACCACGTGGCTCACGAGTTTCCTCTCGGGAAGCAAACGCGTGCTGGAGCTCCTCGACACCCCGGCCCTGATCATGGAGCCGGCCGACCCGCGGCCCTGGACCGACCCGCGCGGGGCGATCCGATTCTCCCACGTCACGTTCGGCTACGACCGCAACCAGCCGGTGCTGCACGACGTGTCGTTCGACGTGGCGCCCGGAGAGATGATCGGCATCGTCGGCCGCTCGGGCTCCGGCAAAACCACGCTGGTGAGCCTGCTCGCCCGGTTCCACGACGTGCAGGAGGGGGCGATCACGGTCGACGGCCACGACATCCGCGACCTCTCGACTCACGATCTCCGCGAGCGGCTCGGTGTCGTCTTCCAGGATTCCTTCCTCTTCCGCGGCACGATCTGGCGGAACCTCTCGTACGGACGCCCGCAGGCCACGATCGAGGAGGGGCTCGCGGCGGCGCTCGCCGCGGGCGCCCACGACTTCATCTGCCGCCAGCCCCTCGCCTACGAGACGCTCCTCGGCGAGCACGGCGCCGGCCTTTCCGGCGGCGAGAAGCAGCGGCTCTCCATCGCGCGCACCCTCCTCTACGATCCGCGGATCCTCGTGCTCGACGAGGCGACGAGCAACATCGACGCCGAGGCCGAGAAGGCGATCCAGGAGGCGCTCGGCGTGCTCGTCCGCGGGAGGACGACGATCGCGATCGCTCACCGCCTCTCGACGCTGCGGAACGCCGACCGGATCCTCGCGTTCGACCGCGGCCGGCTCGTCGAGCAGGGGACGCATGCCGAGCTCCTCGCGGCTGACGGCGTCTACGCCCGGCTCGTGCGCATCCAGACGCAGGTCACGAAGCAGCCCACGGTCGACACGCTCCTCGCGGACGACGCGGCCGGTCCGCCGCCGTCCGCCGGCGCGGGGCCCGCGGCCGCGGGGATCACGTGGCTCGAACCGGACCGGCACCGCTTCGCGGTGGGCCGGCTCGAGCGGGTCGAGCTGCGCTCTGCGGCTGACGGCGTCACCACGGGCGTCGTCGTCGTACCCACGTTCCCCGCGTCACATCCCGAGTCCTACCTCTCGGTCCGCGGCTGGGATGAACATGGCGACGAGGTCGAACTGGGGATGATCCGATCGCTCGTCGACTGGAGCGAAGCCGACCGCGAAGCCGTCCGCGCGGCCCTGGCGCGGCGGTCGCTCGTCCGCGTGATCCTCCGCGTCCATGACGCGCGGCTGATGCATGGCTACGTCGACTTCGACGTGGAGACCGCCGCGGGCCGGGCCGCGTTCACGATCCGCTGGACGCAGAGCCAGGCCTTCGACTTCGGGGCCGGGGGAAGGATGCTCGTCGACACCGACGAGAACCGGTGGGTGGTGCCGAGCGTAGAGTTGCTGCCACCGGCCGACCGCGAGCGGTTCCTGCACTATGTCTACTGGTGACGGCGGGCCTTCCCGCCCGCCGGAGGCATCCCGGTGCGGGGATTTCAGCGGTTCGTTGCGGCCCCGGTCCTGAGCCTCTACAAAATCTGATCCTGAGCGGGCTCCTGCCATGGCGCACGCCTCGGCCGGCGGTTGCGGCCGTGTGTCCCGTCGTCCCGATTCTGTCCCCTACCTTCTGGAGTTGAATGATGAACATTTCGGATCTGATCATGAGCCAGCTGTCGTCGCCCGATGTGCTGAGCAAGCTCGGTGGCCTCATCGGCGCCAACGAGTCGCAGACCAAGACCGCGACGAGCGCCGCGGTGCCGGCGCTGCTCAACGTGTTCGGCAAGATGGCGCAGACGAACAGCGGTGCCGACCAACTCGCCAAGGCGATGGGTGGCCTCGACCTCGGGATGCTCGGCAATCTCGCCGGCCTCCTCGGTGGCAGCCAGGCCCAGAGCGTCGGCAGCCTTGGCGGCAACCTGCTCACCTCGCTCCTCGGCGGTGGCAACATGATGTCGAGCCTGGTCGGCACGCTGGCCTCGTTCGCCGGCATGCAGCCGGGCGTCATGAAGACGCTGGTCACCTACCTGGCCCCGATCGTGCTCGGCATGGTGGCCAAGCAGTTCACCGGCAAGCCCGACGCCGCCGG
>Ga0007795_10000202_pt1 | contig 16563 bp, 16 predicted proteins | sample CryBogmetaGMA1M_FD_60369 | JGI IMG/M metagenome (GOLD analysis project Ga0007795, IMG submission 60369) | Freshwater microbial communities from Crystal Bog, Wisconsin, USA - MA1M | ecosystem: Environmental > Aquatic > Freshwater > Lake | place: Crystal Bog, Wisconsin, USA | collected 2009-07-06
GTTTTTACCGCGTGTCGCCATGCAGGCGACAAAACTGGGCGCGCGAAAAATCCGCAAAGGTGCCTTGGTGATTGTCTCGCCATGGGTAATGCAACGGCATGAGGGCTATTGGCGCGAACCGGATGTGTTTGATCCGGATCGATTCTCGTCCGAGCGCGAGGACGATATTCCAACCAATGCTTATATCCCGTTCGGCATCGGTCCGCGTATTTGCGCAGGAGCGGCATTTGCCAGCATCGAGGCGGTTCTCATCATTGCAAGCCTCTGCAGGGCTTTTGATTTTTCAGTCGAAGGGACCGGCGACGTTAAGCCCGCCGCCCGATTGACGACGCGGCCAACGGAGCAAATCATGATGCGGGTGAGGGCGGGTTAAACCATGCCAACCGTTCTTCTCACTTTGGGTAGGCTGCCGAAAGGCCTCGATCTGGCCCGCAGCTTTGCGCAAGCGGGCTGGCGCGTGATCGTTGCTGATCCTTCGGCCTCGCATTTGATGGGTGCATCGCGGGCTGTGTCAAAAAGCTTTGTCGTGCCCCCTCCCGCATCGGAGCCTAGCGCCTATCTCGACGCTTTGGTGCGGCTGGTTAAGGATGAGCCTGTCGATCTTGTGGTGCCGGTCTCTGAAGATGTGATGTTTGTGGCAGAACTCCCCGAACGGTTGCATCGGCCTATTCCGGTCTTCGCGATGCCCGCTGAGCTCATCCACCGGGTACACGATAAATTTAGCTTTATCGAAATGTCCGCGGGCTTTGGTCTCCATGTTCCTGCGACGGCCTCTGCCTCGACACCAGAAGCAAAAGCCATCGCCAATACGGGTCCCTATATCATCAAGCCGCGTCATTCTTGCGCCGGAAACGGCGTTCGACTGTGTGAGGCGGGTGCGCCGATCCTGTCAGACCCCGATGATGTCGTGCAACGCCGAGTCCTGGGCCAGGAGCAGAGCACCTGTTCTTTGGCGCTCAATGGCGAAGTGATTGCAACCGCGATTTATCGAGCGACCATGCTTTCCGGAACGGTGGCGTGCAGTTTCGAGCGGATCGAGAACCCCGCAATCGAGGAGTGGGTGCAGCGATTTGTAGCCGGGACACGTTGGACAGGCTTTATTTCGTTTGATTTCATCGTGGATGACTCAGGCACGCCTTACGCCATCGAGTGTAATCCTCGCACGACTAGCGGGCTGCATTTTTTCGAAACGAGCGACATTGCGCCCGCGATTCTACGAACGCGCTCTACCATTGCCTTTCGAAAAGAGCGGCAATTGATGCAGTTCTGGTCCTGTTTGCAGGAAGCCCAGAACAGTTTCGGCAATTGGCCGCGTTTTTTCTCGCATATGGCCCATATATGGCGCACCAAAGACGTTACCCTTAGCGCGAACGACCCCTGGCCACTGATCTCCATGCCTTGGACGGCGCGCGGTATCATCGCTGCTGCCAGCCGTGAAAACGTCTCCTTCGGCATTGCCGCCACGCGCGATCTGGCATGGAGCGGGAAGGCATGGAGCGGGAAGGCTTGGAGCGAGAAGGGGGAAACCTCTTGAGTTTGCCATTCTCATAAAGCTGGTGTTAGGTTTGTGAAAAATAATCAGGGTTGAGAGAGACTTGGTTTGATTTACGATTCCGACATTGCTCGTTACCTCGTGAGCCCAGCCGACTTGGCTGAATGCCGTGCGATGATTAAAGCGGGTTCCAAGACCTTTTATACCAGTTCAAAGCTCCTTCCGCAGCGGATACGCGACGCGGCCCGTCAGCTCTATGCGTTTTGCCGGGTAGCTGACGATGTGGTCGATGAGTCGGACGATATTGATGCGGCCGTTGAAAGCCTCCGTGTTCGTTTGGATGCGATATATGCGCTCAAGCCGGAGCCGCATCCTGCCGATAGGGCGTTTGCCGATCTGGCTTTGACCTATTCCATCCCCCGCAGCCTACCCGATGCGTTGATCGATGGCTTCGCATGGGATGCTTCCGGTCGCCGCTGCAAAAATGCCAGCGATATTTACGCCTACTCGGTGCGCGTTGCCGGTGCGGTGGGTGCTATGATGGCGATTATCATGCGCTCGCGTTCGCCCGACGCGATTGCGCGTGCGTGTGATTTGGGCGTTGCAATGCAGCTTTCCAATATTGCGCGTGACGTTGGGGCCGATGCAGCCATTGGCCGTCTCTATCTGCCGGAGGAATGGCTTCGCGAGGTTGGCATTGATCCCGATGCCTTTCTGGCCTCGCCCAAACCCTCGCCGGAGTTGACTGTGGTTTTGCAGCGCCTGTTGAAGGATGCCGACCGGTTCTATGAGCAGGCGATTTCCGGCATTGCGATGCTGCCAAAGCGTTGCCGCCCTGCCATTCATGCCTCGCGGTTGCTCTATTCTGGCATTGGCCATCAGGTAGCGCTCAATGGCTATGACAGCATCAGCCGCCGCGCCGTGGTGCCGAAGGCCAAAAAAATCGCACTTTTGGGCAAGGCTATTCAGGCGAGCCTGTTTACCGCCGAGATACGGCCCTTTCCGGTGCTGCCCGAAGCCGCTTTTATCGTGGATGCGGTCGCCGCCGCTCCCGAGCCGAAGCGTTTGCCCGAGACGTTTGACGAGCGCGCCGAATGGGTAACGAACCTGTTTGTTCGCTTGCAAAAAGGCGAGCCATAGGCGTATTCGGCTACCCCCAACGCGGCATTTTAAACGGCAGCATTGCCTGAATCATCGGATTACGAAAGCGATCCAAGGATAGGCTTTCGTGAAAAACATCAACCTCCTCCCCCCCTAATTTGGTACGGATCAGCGAGCGGGTATAAAACGGCGAATCTTCCAGTGTCGCCTCAACGCGGACGGGATGATCCGCTCGCGCCGGACGCCGCATTTGCCATAAAGTGGTGCCAAGACTAATAGGCTTCGGCAGGGGAATTTCGCGTGCCAATCCCGCGTGATCAATCTCCAGCGCAAAACCTGCTGAGCTGCCATCGCGCAAGGTTCGGTCATAGACGATATGCGCGCCATTCCGCGTGGCAGCACGGGACCAGAACCAGCTTGAAAAGCTCTCTTCTAACGGAACTGAACCCCAATTCATGTCGTGGTATCCGGTGCCGGACCAGCTCAGATTGGGCTTTTCAAATATTGCTTCAACGCGGGCTACCGGCGCAACAGGCCGCCAAATATGTTCGCCTTTGGGATCAAGCTGTACCTCGTGGCTTGAGCGGACTTTCGGATAGAGCCTAACCTCGCCCCTGACCTTTGAAGGCAGGGGCACGGTGAATTCATTGATCCGAATGACGAGACAACCATCCTCCCACGCCATGCTGCTTGGGCCGATGATAAACTGTTTGCGTGACCGTTGAAGGAGCTTTTTCGGACGCTCCGTCATGGTCCAACGATGGCCTAAATCGCCATAAAGGCCGATATTGATCGAGCAGAAATTTTCAGGATCGGTCGTGCCAAAGCGCCGTGCCATGGCGTAATAGGGTGAAAAGACACTGCCCACGAAGCCAATAATGGCCAAGCCATGCTTGCGATCGTCGCTTAGCGCGTCGAGGTACCACCAACGGTAGCCACCCGATGGAACCGCCGCGTCGAAGCACGCTTCGCCATGAGGCTCTCGGCCGCCAACCGACCCGACATGGCCGCCATCGGTACGCCCGGCCCCGGATGCACGCTCCCCACCGCCAGATACAGACCCGGTAGCATCGTTGTCGCCGCCGCTCTCCGAAACGATGCCATCCATCCGTGCGAAGCCCTTCCATACAGCGCGCCGCCCGTGGCCGGGAAAAGTCCCGAAAATCCCGAGGGCGGCGTCGTCACAACCCGTGTCTCATCCCAGTCCAACGTCAATCCGCATTGGTTGAGCTTTTTAAGCATCGCAGCCTCAACCGCCTGATGGACTTGCGGCGCATAATCACCATTGGCGGGCGAATTGACAAGAATGAGCAAACGCTCCTGCCCGCCTTTATGCCCCGCACGATCTTGTGCGCAGATATAGACCGTTGGGTCGGTCGGGAAGCCCGAGCGCAATTCGTCGAATTCTTTCTTATAATCACCCGAGAAGAAAACATTATGCCGCTCTAGCGGAAAGCCCGACGTTGTGACATTCGCCGCCCAGGTAATCGCCGAAAGGGAACGGGCTTTGACGGGCACAGCACCCACCGCTTTTGCCGCAGTAGCACCAAACATACCTGACGCGACCGCATTGGCATCAGCATTGACGATGATATCCGAACACTCGATACGCTCGCCGGTCGACGTAATCACAGCGTCAACCTTGCCCTGTTCTGATTGGATCTCGGTAACGCCAACGCCATAGCGGATTTGGCCACCGAGCCTTAAAAATACCCGCTCGAACGCGCGGGCCACCGCATGCATACCGCCTTCAACCGACCAAACGCCCTCTTGCTCGACATGGCCGATCAACATCAAAGTCGCTACCGCCTCAAAGGGTGATGAGCCGCAATAGGTCGCGTAGCGTCCAAAGAGCTGTTTCAGACGCGGATCGGTGAAATGCCGCGACACCGCCGACCATAAATTCTCAAACGGATTGATCCGTAGCAAATCGAAAAAGCCAGAGAGCCCGCTTGAGGTCGCAAGCCCGATGGGGCTGGGCCTTTGCGATTCGATAAAGGGCTTTTTGAGCGCATTAAAAACGCGCCGGGATTCCGCTTGGAAGGCACGAAAGCGCCGGGCCTCGTCGGGGCTTGAGAAGCGAGCAATCGCATCGGCGGATTGATCAAGATCGGCAAAAAGGTCGAGCTCGGCCCCGTTCCCCCACGAATGGCGGGCCAGAATATCCAAAGGTTCAAGTTTCAGTTCAGCCTCAAGCGAGGTGCCTGAATCGGCAAACAGGCCATCGAAAATATAGCGCATGGTAAAAACCGTGGGGCCGCCATCGATCAAGCCTTCGCCAATCGGGATATGGCGCATTTTGCCGCCGGGCGTCGGCTGGCGTTCAAACACCACCACATCCTCGCCACGCGCGGCCAAAAGGCAGGCCGCCGAAAGGCCGCCAATGCCCGCACCGACGATCACGATTGGCTTCGTCTCAACCACTGTAAACCCCTGTTGCGTACCCACTTGAACTATGTCAATATTTTGTGACACTATCAAGCGACCAAGTTATTTGACATTGGTTCCTGAGAGGGGAGAACGGTTATGGACGTTGCAGTGCGCATTGAACAAGAGCTTGAGTTGGCTGTATCCCGCGCCGGTGGTGCAGACTGTCCGCCTATTCTGGCCGAGGCGCTACGTTACGCCGTATTCCCGGGCGGTGCCCGCATTCGCCCGCGCTTGAGTCTTGCTGTTGCTATGGCGTGTGGCGATAAAAATCCGCTGGCTGCAACGGTAGCCGCCTCCGCCATAGAACTTTTGCATTGTGCCTCGCTCGTTCATGATGATTTACCGTGCTTCGACAATGCGGGCATCCGCCGTGGCAAACCTTCCGTCCATTTGGCCTATGGCGAACGAATCGCGGTCTTGGCTGGGGACGCGTTGATCGTTTTGGCGTTTGAGCAACTCGCTATTCGGTTGGCGCTTTCTCCCGATCGCCTCGCGCCGCTGACGCGAATTGTCGCCCAAGCCGTCGGCGGACCTTTGGGGATTGCCGCGGGCCAAGCATGGGAATGTGAAAAGGAAATCGATCTTGTTCGCTATCAGCGCGCCAAAACCGGATCCCTGTTTGCCGCCTGCACCATGGCCGGTGCAGCAGCATCCGGCTACGAGCCGCAGGCTTGGGAAGCGCTGGGCTATGCGATTGGCGAAGCGTTTCAAGTGGCGGACGATTTGCGCGATGTCGCAGGTTCCGAACATGATCTTGGCAAGCCAGTGGGACAGGATGAAACCCATCACCGTCCTAACGCGGTCGCCGCTTTTGGCTTTGATGGCGCGATGCAACGCTTTGAGGATTTGCTGGCAGATGCGCTGGCCGCTATCCCACCTTGCCCCGGTTCTGAGCCACTCGGCAAGCAAATTACTGCCGTGTCACGCAGTCTTGTCACGGGGCTAAACCGCCAAACGGTTGCAGCCTAACGGAAACCCGATGGCGCTTTTTGGTACGGTAGGGGATCGGTGGCGGCGATTGCGCAACCATCTCATCGGGCGCGCGGATTTTCAGGCCTTTGCTGTCTCGTTTCCGTTCACTCGCTTTTTAGCCCGCCAACGCTCGCGCCAATTGTTTGATCTCATCGCGGGTTTCACCTATTCCCAAACGCTGGTGGCTTGCGTCGAATTGGGATTGATTGAACGTCTATCTCGTGGCCCCCAGACGCTTGAAGCGCTTGCCTTCGCGTATCAATTTCGCCCTCGACAACTCCAAAGATTGCTAAAAGCGGCGGTTTCGCTGGACATTCTGGAGCTTACAAGCTCGGGGGCCTATGATCTGGGCATCCACGGCGCGGCATTGATTGGTAATCCGTGGATCGCGGGTTTCATCAAGCATCACCATCTCTTGTACCATGATCTTTTCGATCCGGTGGCATTACTGAAGGGCGATAAAGCGCCGACCGCTCTGCAATCCTATTGGGCTTATGCCGATGAGGACAAGGGCGAGACGGCCAAACTTGCCGATGTTTCGGCCTACACCGAACTCATGGGCCAATCCCAAGCCACTGTCGCGCAGGAAATTCTTGCGGCTTATGATTTTAGCCGCCACGACCATCTTCTGGATATTGGGGGCAGCAATGGCAGCTTTATTCTGGCGGCTGCCGCGCGCCATAAATCCCTGCGCTTCACATTGTTCGATTTACCAGCCGTCGGCCAAATTGCCCGCCAGCGAATCGTGTCAGCCCAACTGGACAACCGCGTCACGGTAGCCGAAGGCTCCTTCTTAACCGATCTTTTGCCCGGCTCAGCCGATGTCGCCACGCTTATCCGTGTGCTCCACGATCACGACGATGAGGCAGTCCACACCATATTGGCCTCGGCCCGAAAGGCCCTGCGACCTAATGGCACTCTGGTGGTGGCAGAGCCCCTATCGGGCGTTTCATCCATCGCGCCGGTCGCCGATGCGTATTTTGGGATGTATTTCGCCGCCATGGGCCAAGGAAAGACCCGGACAGCCGCTGAGATTGCGGAAATGGGACTAAAGACAGGCTTTAAGTCTGCCCGCGTCATCCCCAGCCGAAACCCCCTAATTACCGGACTGATTGTCCTCACAATTTGATTTAGAACAAAATAGCGTAACTTTGTCTTGACGTTCCATTGTGTCACTATAAGATGACACATGAGAAATGCCGATACCTTCATCAAGGTTGGATCATCGGCGATAGGGGGGATGGGAATGCAGACCATGGCGGTCGTTCTCGAAAAGCCGGAGCAATTGGCTTTGAGAACTGTGGATCTGACAGAGGCTGGCACCAACGACATTATTGTCGATGTGGAATGGTCGGGTATCAGCTCCGGGACAGAACGTCTGCTGTGGACCGGCCGCATGCCGCCCTTCCCAGGTATGGGCTATCCCCTCGTTCCGGGTTACGAGACGGTCGGCACCGTCAGCAAGGGCTGCCGCTCATCGGGTCTGCATGAAGGGGACCGGGTTTTTGTGCCGGGTGCCAATTGTTATCACGATGTGAAGGGTTTGTTTGGTGGCGCGGCTTCGCGTCTCATCGTGCCCGCAGCGCGTGTTGTTCCGCTGGAGTACCGTCTTGGCGAACAGGGCGTGCTCTTTGCTTTGGCAGCTACCGCCCATCATGCAATTGCAGGTGATGGCGCGCGCATTCCAGATCTCATTGTCGGTCACGGCATCGTTGGTAGGCTGATCGCGCGGATTGCGATGGCGCTTGGCGCACCGGCTCCAACGGTATGGGAAATAAACCCGACGCGTCGCGCCGGTGCAACGGGCTACGATGTGATTGATCCTGCTACCGATGAGCGGCGCAATTATGACGCGATTTGCGACGCAAGCGGTGCGCCTGCGTTGCTCGACCAATTAATCGGACGTTTGGGCAAGCGCGGAGAAGTCACGCTGGCTGGCTTTTACGAAGAGCCGTTGAGCTTTAATTTTCCGCCCGCTTTCATGCGCGAAGCGCGCATCCGCATCGCTGCCGAATGGTCGCGTTGCGATATTGAAGCGGTCACCGATCTCGTGGCGACAGGCAAACTGAACCTTGATGGGCTGATTACCAATCGGGAAAAGGCGGAAGTTGCTCCTGAAGCCTATCGCACCGCTTTCAATGATCCGACCTGCCTCAAAATGGTTTTGGACTGGAGACATCTCGCATGAATACGATCGACGTGGATTTGATTCGTCAGGCTAAGCTTCGCCAAGAAGCGGATATTGAGCCCGATCCGGTTCACACCGGCGAGATCAAAAAAGAGACCCAAGTCATTGCCATTTATGGCAAAGGCGGCATCGGCAAATCTTTTACGCTCGCCAATCTCTCCTACATGATGGCGCAGAACGGCAAGCGGGTTCTGCTGATTGGCTGCGATCCGAAAAGCGACACGACTTCGCTGCTCTTTGGTGGTCGCGCCTGCCCTACCATCATCGAAACATCGGCGAAAAAGAAGCTGGCCGGTGATGAGGTCAAGATTGGCGATGTCTGCTTTATCCGCGACGGCGTGTTCGCGATGGAGCTGGGTGGTCCGGAAGTGGGCCGCGGTTGCGGTGGCCGAGGCATCATTCACGGCTTTGAACTGCTCGAAAAGCTTGGCTTCCATGAGTGGGGCTTTGATTACGTGCTTCTCGACTTCCTCGGCGACGTGGTGTGTGGCGGCTTCGGTCTGCCGATAGCGCGCGATATGTGCCAAAAAGTGATTATTGTCGGCTCAAACGATCTGCAATCGCTCTATGTCGCCAATAATGTGTGCTCGGCGGTTGAATATTTCCGCAAGCTCGGCGGCAATGTCGGCGTGGCCGGTATCGTGATCAACAAGGACGATGGCACCGGTGAGGCGCATGCCTTTGCTGAGAAAGTCGGTATTCCGGTGCTTGCTGCCATTCCGCAGAACGAAGATATCCGCCGCAAAAGCGCTAATTACGAAATCGTCGGTCGTCCGGGCGGCGAATGGGCCTCATTGTTCGAAGAGCTATCCGACAATGTCGTCTCAGCACCTCCGCGTCATCCAACGCCTCTCGACCAAGATGGTCTTTTAGGTCTGTTCAAAGGCGATGCGGTGGGCCGTGGGGTCGTGCTTCAGCCGGCAACGCTCGAAGACATGTGCGGCGGCGTGATCACCGAATCCGTTTCCCTCGAAGTCGTTTACGACACGGTGTAATCGTATCATGACCATCGAATCCGCCATGACAAAAGACTTAACCGCGAATGCATCCACCGAACAGGCGGATGTCAGCGGCATGTCGTGCCATGGTGGCAAAGACGAGATGAAGAAGGCGGCTGCATCGGCGGGTAAGACCGAGGTCTTAGCGCAATACGCGGCGGATTATCCCGTCGGCCCGCATGATCAGCCCCAAAGCATGTGCCCCGCCTTTGGCTCGCTTCGTGTGGGCCTGCGCATGCGGCGCACGGCAACGATTTTGTCGGGCTCGGCCTGCTGCGTGTATGGCCTCACCTTCACCTCACATTTTTATGGCGCCCGCCGCACGGTTGGCTATGTGCCGTTTAATTCGGAAACGCTTGTTACCGGAAAGCTGTTCGAGGATATCCGCGAAGCAGTCTATAAGCTTGCCGATCCAGATTTGTACGATACGATCGTTATCACCAATCTCTGCGTGCCAACGGCTTCCGGCGTACCGCTGCAATTATTACCGAAAGAGATCAACGGTGTCCGCATCATCGGCATTGATGTTCCGGGGTTTGGTGTGCCAACCCACGCCGAAGCGAAAGATGTCTTAGCGGGCGCGATGCTGAAATATGCCGCTGGCGAAATTCGTCAGGGTCCAGTCGCCGCGCCGCGCACGGCTAAGAGTTCATTGCCGACGATTACACTGCTCGGCGAAATGTTCCCCGCTGATCCGGTGGTTATCGGACGCTTATTGGAGCCCATGGGTTTAGCCGCTGGCCCCGTCGTTCCCACGCGTGAATGGCGCGAATTATTCTCGGCGTTTGACTGCGCGGCCGTTGCTGCCATTCATCCCTTCTACACCGCTTCGGTTCGCGAGTTCGAACATGCGGGCCGTAAAGTGGTGGGCTCGGCTCCTGTCGGCTATGACGGAACCGCCGCTTGGTTGGCTGCCATTGGCGATGCCTGCGGCATTGCTGCCGATAAGGTTGCAAACGCCCAAAACATGATTTTGCCTGCCATTAAGGGCGCTCTCGCTGGCAAGCCGATCAAAGGACGCCTCACGGTTTCGGGTTATGAAGGCTCAGAACTGCTCGTCGCGCGTCTGCTGATTGAGAGTGGCGCCGAGGTGCATTATGTAGGCACCGCCTGCCCACGCACAAAATGGTCAGATGCGGACCGTGAATGGTTAGAGGCCAAGGGCGTCGAAATCAAATTCCGCGCTTCGCTCGAAAGCGATCTGGCGGCCATGGAATTCTATAAGCCAGATCTGGCCATTGGTACGACCCCGGTTGTGCAAAAGGCAAAGCAGATGGCGGTTCCCTCGCTTTATTTCACTAATCTGATTTCAGCGCGTCCTCTCATGGGTCCGGCTGGTGCAGGCTCTTTAGCGCAAGTCATCAACGCGGCGATCGCCAACAAAGAGCGCTTCGATACGATGAAGGATTTCTTCGAGGGCGTCGGCACCGGCCATGCCTCCGGCGTCTGGGAAGACACCCCAAGAGACCGTCCCGAATTCCGCGCCAAATACCAAGGCATGTTGGCTGCTCGCGCTAAGGCAGAGGAGTCGACAGCGATATGACCCTCTCCATCTCACTGTGCGGAGCGCCATCATGCTAGTGCTCGATCACGATAGGGCCGGGGGCTATTGGGGCTCCGTCTATGTCTTCACCGCGATCAAAGGATTGCAGGTGATCATCGATGGTCCTGTTGGCTGCGAAAATCTGCCGGTCACCTCGGTGCTGCATTATACCGATGCGCTGCCACCGCACGAATTGCCGATTGTCGTTACTGGCCTCGGCGAAGAAGAACTCGGTCAGCATGGGACTGAGGGCGCTATGAAACGCGCGCATAAGACTCTTGATCCGGGTATGCCAAGTGTGGTGGTCACCGGCTCGATTGCCGAGATGATTGGCGGCGGCGTTACCCCGCAAGGCACAGGCATTCAACGCTTTTTGCCGCGCACGATTGACGAGGATCAGTGGCAAAGTGCCGACCGTGCAATGGTTTGGCTTTGGACCGAATTTGGCTCGAAAAAGAAAAAGATACCCGCTGCTCCCGTACGCAAAGAGGGCGAGAAGCCAAGGGTAAATCTGATCGGGCCGATTTATGGCACGTTCAATACATGGTCGGATCTCGCTGAAATGCGCCGTCTTGTTGAAGGTATTGGCGCCGAAATTAATATGACGTTCCCGCTCGGTAGCCATTTGGCCGATGTGCCGAAGCTTATCAATGCTGACGCTAATGTCTGTATGTATCGCGAATATGGTCGCAAGCTTTGCGAAACATTGGATCGCCCCTATTTGCAGGCCCCCATCGGGCTTCATTCGACCACGAAGTTTCTTCGCACGCTCGGTGAAATCTTGGGCCTTGACCCCGAGCCTTTCATCGAGCGCGAGAAGCACACCACCATCAAGCCGCTTTGGGATTTGTGGCGCTCGGTGACGCAGGACTTCTTTGGTACAGCGAGCTTTGCTGTGGTTGCCAATGAAACCTATAGCCGCGGGCTAAGGCACTTTTTAGAAGATGAGATGGGTCTTCCCTGCAATTTTGCCATTTCGCGCAAAGCAGGCGAAAAAACGGATAATGAGGCGATCCGCACGCTCGTGCGCGAGAAGACGCCGCTCATTTTATTCGGTAGCTACAACGAGAACATGTATCTCGCCGAAGCTGGCGGACGCGGTATCTTTATCCCGGCCTCGTTCCCGGGTGCCATTATCCGCCGCCACACCGGCACGCCTTTCATGGGGTATTCCGGCGCGACCTATCTGATCCAGGAAGTCTGTAATGCGCTGTTTACCGCGCTTTTTAACATTTTGCCGCTCGGAACCGAGATGGACAAAGTTGAAGCAACGCCCGCCAAGCAACAGCAAGAATTGAGCTGGGATGATGACGCGAAAGCGGCACTCGACCAACTCGTCGACGAGCAGCCGGTGCTAGTGCGCATTTCGGCAGCCAAGCGCTTGCGCGATGGCGCGGAGCGTGTCGCGCGCCGTTCGCAAGCGGATCGTGTCGTTCACCAAGACGTACTCGTCGCCAAGAAGGAGTTCGTCTGATGTCAAATGTTTCATGCAACTGGCCGGGGGCCAGCGAAAAACGGAGAGTCTGACCATGTCATCGATTCACAGTGGTAAGGAGACGTCGCGGCTCGAGTTCAATCTCGTTTTTTGCCTCGCCTATCCGATTTTTCTCGTCGCCGTGACCTTGTCGCGTTTGATGCCCCGCCAATCACGCTGGTCGGTTAGCGATCACGATGATGGCAAATCTGTTTTCAAGGTGGCCAAAATCGCCACCTATAATTCGATCCCGTTCGCTTTCATGTGAAAGCGGACGTCCATCCATTCGCACGGCGTAAGCCGGGCGGATATTCGCCTAAGTTTTCTTCTTGAATTCTTAGGCGGCCTGAGCCGCGAAGGTCGTCGCGGTAACGGGGACCTAAAGGCCCTCAGCCGGAGGAATTGCAATGGCTGATAATAAAAGCCCGTTGAGTTCAACGGGACTCACCGAGGCGGAAGCCAAAGAATACCACAGTCTGTTCATGTCCAGCACGATTGCTTACGTGGTGGTGGCGGTTATCGCCCACTTCCTCGTTTGGAATTGGCGGCCATGGTTCCCTGGGGTGAATGGCTATTCGCTCAACGATCACATTTTGCCAGCTGTTTCGCAGCTGACATCCATGTTGTCGTAAGGAGGATTGAAACATGTGGCGCATTTGGCTGATGTTCGATCCGCGCAGGACGTTGATTGCCTTGGTAGTATGGCTCGCCGTTCTGGCTCTCACCATCCATTTCATTCTGCTTTCAACCAATCGGTTCAACTGGATCGAAGGTGTGAAGAAGGCAGCATCGATGGATGTGACGATCAGCGAAATGATCAGCTAAGGCTGGTTCATTTCTCTAACATGTGGACGGGGTAACTCCTTGAGGGTTGCACCGTCCACTTTCCCAAAGTTTTCATTTTTGACGGCGCTGGCTGAGACGGAGAACCCAGGATGGCAATGCTCAGTTTCGAGAAAAAGTATCGCGTACGCGGCGGTACCTTAATCGGGGGAGACCTGTTCGATTTTTGGATGGGTCCATTTTACGTGGGCTTCTTTGGCGTTTTGACGATGTTTTTCGCAGCGCTGGGAACTGCCCTTATTGTCTATGCCGCCTCGCAAGGGCCGACATGGAACATTCTACAAATCAATATCGCACCGCCTGACCTGAAATATGGCCTCGGTTTGGCACCCTTGAAAGAAGGGGGCTTCTGGCAGATCATTACGGTTTGCGCCATTGGAGCCTTTGGTTCTTGGGCTTTGCGCGAGGTTGAAATCTGCCGCAAGCTCGGTATTGGGTATCACGTTCCCTTCGCCTTCAGCTTCGCGATTGGGGCTTATGTCACCCTTGTCGTGGTCCGGCCGATCTTGCTCGGCGCATGGGGGCATGGCTTCCCCTATGGCATTATCAGCCATCTCGATTGGGTGTCGAATGTCGGGTACCAATATCTGCATTTCCATTACAATCCGGCGCACATGATTGCCGTGTCCTTGTTCTTCACAACGACCATGGCACTGGGTCTGCATGGTGCTCTCGTTCTGTCGGCAACCAACCCGCAAAAGGGTGAGCCAGTGAAGACGGCCGAGCACGAAAACAGCTTCTTTCGCGACACGATCGGGTATTCGATCGGCACGCTGGGCATTCACCGTCTTGGGCTTTTCTTAGCGCTGGGCGCGGTGTTCTTCAGCGCCGTTTGCATCGTCATCAGCGGACCATTTTGGACCAGAGGTTGGCCCGAATGGTGGAACTGGTGGCTCGACCTCCCGATCTGGTCCTAAGCGAGGACAATGACAATGATCGAATATCAAAACATCTTTACACGGACGCAGATCCACGGACCTGCCGATATGGGCGTGGCTTTCACCACAGCAGGCAATGAGCCTCGTGTTGGCCAACCGTTCTTTGTCTGGCTCTTCGGCAAAATCGGTGATGCGCAGGTTGGCCCTTTCTATCTGGGCTGGCTTGGTACCATTTCGCTGCTCTGCGGTTTCATCGCCTTTGAAATCATCGGTTTCAACATGTGGGCGTCTGTGAATTGGGACCCGGTCCAGTTTGCCCGCCAGCTCTTCTGGTTGGCGCTTGAACCGCCTCCGGCGAAATACGGTCTCCACTTCCCGCCAATGGCGGAGGGTGGATGGTGGCTCATGGCCGGCTTTTTCCTGACCACGAGCGTTATTTTGTGGTGGGTTAGAACCTATCGGCGCGCCATTGCACTCGGCATGGGTACCCATGTGGCTTGGGCGTTTGCTGCCGCGATCTGGCTCTTTCTGGTGCTTGGCTTTATCCGCCCGCTCTTGATGGGTAATTTCGGTGAGGCGGTGCCATTCGGTATCTTCCCCCATCTCGATTGGACGGCGGCATTTTCGATCCGCTACGGCAATCTTTTCTATAATCCCTTCCACATGCTCTCAATCGCCTTCCTCTATGGATCTGCGCTAATCTTCGCCATGCATGCGGCTACCATTCTTGCCGTATCGCGGCTGGGTGGCGAGCGGGAAATTGAGCAGATTGTGGACCGTGGAACGGCGTCTGAGCGCGCAGCCCTTTTCTGGCGCTGGACGATGGGCTTTAACGCCACCATGGAATCCATCCATCGCTGGGCTTGGTGGTTCGCGGTGCTTTGCCCACTCGTGGGTGGCATCGGAATTTTGCTCACCGGAACAGCCGTAGACAATTGGTATCTTTGGGGCATCAAACATGGCGTCGCTCCGTCCTATTCCTACGATATGTGGGCTCCGGTTCTCGACCCATCGATCGCGGCCAAGTAAGCGAAGGACCAAATCATGAAATACGGTCTCGCATTTATCGGAATAATCGCAGGAACGCTTCTAACGCTTGCGATGATGTTGCACTGGGAACGCCCACCGATGGCATCGACGCAAGTCGGGCCCCGCGGAACAGGCATGGATTTGATCCAGAACCCAAGGACAATGGCAGTGTTGAAGGCGGCGAATGTCGCTCCAGAATCCGACCCACCGGCGCAGCTATCCGGTGTGAAAGTGAAGGACAGTAAAGACTATATGAACGTCAAAGTTCTTGGCGATCTTGATGTCGAAGAGTTCAACCGCCTGATGGGCGCAATCACCAACTGGGTCGCGCCAGAGCAGGGTTGTACCTATTGCCATAACCCCGAAAACATGGCCGATGACAGCCTTTATACCAAGGTTGTCGCCCGTCGCATGTTGCAGATGACGCGCCAGATCAACACGATGTGGACGCCGCATGTGCAGCAAACCGGGGTAACCTGTTACACCTGCCATCGTGGCAATCCGGTTCCAGCCAATATCTGGTTTAAGAACGATGGTGGCCCACATGCCGGTGGTATGTCGGCTAGCCGTCAGGGTAATAACCTTGCTTCAAAGTCAGTCGGTCTAACATCGCTGCCTTATGATCCGTTTACGATGCTGCTCGCCAAGGGCGCTCAGATCCGGGTTAACGGAAGCGAGGCTTTGCCTACTGGTAAACCCGGTGCAAGCATTCAGGATACCGAAAAGACCTATGCGCTGATGATTCACATGTCGGAATCGCTCGGCGTGAACTGCACCTTCTGTCATAATTCGCGGCAATTCGCGGCTTGGTCGGAAAGCCGTCCGCAACGTGTTCCCGCGTGGCATGGCCTTCGGATGGTTGCGGATGTAAACGAAACCTTCATGGTGTCGCTGCAAGGCGTCTTCCCGGCGAACCGGTTAGGCCCTTCGGGTGATGTGGCGAAAGTCAACTGCGCCACGTGCCACCAAGGCGTCAACAAGCCCCTCTACGGCGTTAGCATGGCGAAAGATTATCCCGAGCTGCGCGTCCCTAATCCCTGAGCGGTTGTTCCACCCAGGCAACTTGAGCCGCGGCTTCTCGGAGCCGCGGTTTTTTTATAGGTGAGCGGTGTTCGATGAAGGCCGTAAAGGCGCTTCGCGCAAATGCGTAAGGTCACGAGAGCCGGTCGCAAAGCATGCAATCCGCAGCGCCTGTGCCCAAGTTTTTACATGGGCAATCACATCATCTGTACTTTTCGTCGCAGATGGTAAGAGAGCGGCCGCTTGGCCGACAAGCGAGGCACCTAGCCTTATCGCTTTGGCTCCATCCAGCCCATGCCGGATGCCGCCCGATGCGATCAACGGCACCTTTGGATAGGCGTTCCGGATATCGATCAGACAATGTGCTGTTGGTATACCCCAATTGCGGAAAACTTCGCCAAGCGATTGGCCAGAAGCCTCGCCCGCGCGTTTACCTTCTACGGCGGCCCAGCTCGTGCCGCCGGCGCCAGCCACATCAATCGCCGCAACGCCACAATCGATCAGCCTTCCTGCGACCTTTGCCGAAATACCGCTGCCTACTTCTTTGACAATCACCGGAACGGTAAGTTTTGCGCAAAGCGCTTGAATGGCAGAG
>Ga0007795_10000205_pt1 | contig 16487 bp, 17 predicted proteins | sample CryBogmetaGMA1M_FD_60369 | JGI IMG/M metagenome (GOLD analysis project Ga0007795, IMG submission 60369) | Freshwater microbial communities from Crystal Bog, Wisconsin, USA - MA1M | ecosystem: Environmental > Aquatic > Freshwater > Lake | place: Crystal Bog, Wisconsin, USA | collected 2009-07-06
AGATTAAACGTTAATTCCGAACCGTTAAACAGTACGGACATTCCAGCCATTCGTCCCTCAATCCTGCCCCACAGCTGCGACAGGTGAGGCCGCTGAGGGACCGGGCCCGGCGCTCCGATTCCAGCCCCGCATCGGTGAGCAGCATTCGCTCGACCTCTTCGAGGGTGGTGTGCCCCTGGCGCACAAGTTCCAGGCCATACCCCAACAGGGTTTGCATTCCGCTTTCGAGGGCCAGGCGCCGCAGCACATCGGTGCTCGCCCGCTTGGCCACGGCCGCGGCGATGGTTTCGGTCATGTTGAGGATCTCGTAGACCCCCACCCGGCCCTTGTAGCCATTGCCTTGGCAGTGGGAACATGCTTCTGGGTGCTGGTCTTGCGTATGGGCCCTGTAGAAGGTGACTGCCGTTTCATGGCTGGCCAGTAGGCCAAAGCGGCCCAGGTCCTCGCTGCTGGGTTGGTAGGCGATGCGGCAATGGCTGCACACCCGCCGCAACAGTCGCTGGGAGACGATCCCGATCAGGGAGGCACTCACCATGAAGGGTTCCACGCCCATCTCATCGAGGCGGGCAATGGCGCTGGCCGCGTCGTTGCAGTGCAGCGTGGTGAGTACCAAGTGGCCGGTGAGGGCGGCTTCGGTGGCGGTTTTGGCGGTTTCGATGTCGCGGGTTTCCCCCACCAGCAGCACGTCCGGGTCCTGGCGCATGAAGGCCCTCAGGGCGGTGCTGAAGTCGAGACCTTTGTCGCGGTTCACCTGGGTTTGGGTGATGCCCTGCAGGGTGTATTCGATCGGGTCTTCCACCGTGGAGATGTTGATGCCCGGGTCATTGCGCTCCGAGATCAGGGCATAGAGGGTGGTGGATTTGCCAGAGCCGGTGGGCCCTGTCACCAGAATCATCCCGAAGGGCTTTGATCCCAGGGCCCGCAGGGCGGAGCGGGCACCGCTGTCGGTGATCAAGGTCTCGAGGCCCAGCTGGGTGGCACCGCTATCCAGTAATCGAAGGCATACCTTTTCACCGTGACGGCTGGGCAGGGTGCTGACCCGGAAGTCCATGGTGCGGCCTCGATAGTTGCGCCGAATCCGGCCGTCCTGGGGAAGGCGTCGCTCGGCGATGTCCAGGTCGGCCATAATTTTGAAGCGGGAAGTGATCGCTGGCACCAGGGTCTTGGGCAGGCCCTCGAGCTGCTTATGCAGCACCCCATCGATCCGGAAGCGGATTTCCAAGCCCGATTCCTGGGGCTCCACGTGGATGTCGCTAGCGCCGGCCTCGAGCGCTGCTACCAGGATCCTGTCCACCAGGCTCACCACCGGGGAGGAATTGGCGGCCCCCGAGGACACCTCCAGTTCATCAGGATCTTGATGGGTTGTCAGCGCGCCATCGGCCACGGGTAAGGCCAGGCCCTCGATCCAGGAGCGTGCCAGCTCCGGAGAGGGGGCCGAAGCTTCGCCAGGAGGAGGCGAAGCCTCACCAAGGTTTTGAAGGGCTCCCAGCGCTTCGGTCAGATCGTCGGCCAGGGCCAGGCCGAAACTGGCTTGATCCTCGCGCAGCTGCAGGGCTTGGAGCAGGCGCTGGCGTTGCTCGGCTCCCCAATGGGTGGGAACGGCCAAGCGCAGCACGCCATTCAGGTTGCTCAGGGGCATGGCCCCCCACTCCATCCAGTGCCGGGGAGACCGCGGTCCTTCAGCTTGGATTAGCTGGCGGTCGGCCTTGCCTAGGTCGTTCGGTGCGAGGACCGGTTGCTGCAGCAGCAATTCCACCTCGAACCTCTGCTGCTCACGGCTGATGGCGTCTGGGACTGGTCGTAATTGGGAAAGGGTCATGGGCAAAAGGTGCGGGCTTCCGCCGCTTGTGGGAGGTGCGCATTGCCCTCCAACATGTCTAAATCTGAATTGTGCCTCCGTCAGCCATGAGCGGTGACTTCTCCATGAGCGGTGACAGCAACGGCGAGACCAATCTCGAGCCGACCACCCAGAACGTCTGCGATCCCCATGGGGAGACCCCGGGCGAGGGCCCGGCTGAAGGGGCCCCAGCTGATAGTGCTGGCGACCCCGGCCTCCCACCAGTTGAAGAGGCTGGATCTGGAGATCGGGCCTCCCAGCTCGAGGGCCAGCTCGCTGCCCTGAGGGCAGAGCACGAAGCCCTCAACGGCCAGTACATGCGGCTGGCTGCGGACTTCGACAACTTTCGCAAGCGCCAGAGTCGCGACAGCGACGACCAGCGGCTGCAGATCACCTGCACCACCTTGGGAGAAATTCTCCCGGTGGTCGATAACTTCGATCGGGCCCGTCAGCAGCTCAATCCCCAGCACGAGGAGGCCCAGACGCTGCACCGCAGCTACCAGGGCCTTTACAAGCAACTGGTGGACGTGTTCAAGCAGCTGGGGGTTTCACCGATGCGGGTTGAGGGAGAGGCCTTTGATCCCAGCCTCCATGAGGCCGTTCTGCGCGAGCCCAGTGATGACCATCCCGATGGGGTGGTGATTGAGGAGCTGCAACGGGGTTACCACCTCAACGGCCGGGTGCTGCGCCATGCCCTGGTGAAGGTTTCGATGGGTCCTGGTCCCACCGGCGGTGCAGCGCCTGCTGCGCAAGCCGATGCCCCTGGGGAGCAGGTCGGCTAATGGCCGATTACTACGACCTGCTTGGGGTTAGCCGTGATGCTGACCCCGAAACCCTGAAGCGCTCCTATCGGCGGCTGGCGCGCCAATACCACCCTGATGTCAACAAGGATCCCGGCGCCGAAGACAAGTTCAAGGAGATCGGCCAGGCCTACGAGGTGCTCAGCGATCCCCAAACCAGGGCCCGCTACGACCAGTTCGGCGAAGCCGGTCTCGGCGGCGGCGGCGGCATGCCCGACATGGGCGACATGGGCGGCTTTGCCGATCTGTTTGAAACCTTTTTCAGTGGCTTTGGTGGTGCCCAGCAGGGCGGTGGCGGGCAGCGGCGGCGGGGGCCGCGCCAAGGTGATGACCTGCGGCTCGATTTAACGATCAGCTTCCAAGAGGCTGTTTTCGGCATCGAAAAGGAGGTGCAGATCCGCCACTTGGAAACGTGCACCACCTGCAAGGGATCGGGGGCTAAGGCCGGCAGTGGACCCACCACCTGCGGCACCTGCAGTGGGCAGGGTCAGGTGCGCCGTGCCACACGCACCCCTTTTGGCAGCTTCACCCAGGTGGCGCCGTGCCCGAGCTGTGAGGGCTCAGGTCAAGTGATTGCTGATCCCTGCAATGCCTGTGGTGGTCAGGGTTTGCAGCAGGTGCGCAAAAAGCTCCGGATCAATATTCCCGCCGGTGTCGACACCGGCACCCGGCTACGGGTGGCCAACGAGGGCAACGCAGGCCAGAGGGGTGGTCCGTCCGGGGATCTGTATGTGTTCCTCAGTGCTCAATCCCACGGCCAACTCAGGCGGGAAGGGATCAACATCGCTTCAGAAATCAGCCTGAATTATCTCCAGGCGATTCTCGGCGACACCATTGAGGTGGAAACGGTGGATGGGCTTGAGCAGCTCAAGATCCCCCCGGGAACCCAACCAGGGACGGTGCTGACCCTCACCGGGAAGGGGGTGCCAAAGCTTGGCAATCCTGTGGCCCGGGGCAACCATCTGTTCAGCGTGAAAGTGCAGTTGCCTACCAAGCTCAATACAGAAGAAAAGGAGCTTCTGCAGCAGTTGGCTTCCCATCACACCACCAAAGGTCAGAAGCACCCCCACAAGAGCGGCCTGTTTGGCGGTTTGTTCGGTTAGGGGTGGCGGATCCCCAGGTGGATCTGGATTTGCGGGGTACCCCTTGCCCCCTCAACTTCATTCGCACGCGTCTGGCCCTCGAGAAGATTCCCCTGGGAGCTGAGTTGGTGGTGGATTTGGATCGGGGTGAACCGGAGCAGATGGTGGTGAGCGGGCTGCGGGGTGAGGGTCATCGCGTCAGCGTGGGGCCCCATCCCGGCAGTGTCGATGCCGTTCGGCTTGGGATTACGCGCCTTGGGACCCCAGGCCAGGCAATCTCCGACCAGGCAATCACCGGCCATGGCGGTTGAGGCCCTGCCGGGCTTGGTGGTGGCCATGGTGGCCAATTTTTGTTGGGTGGCCTTGGATCAACCCGGCACCAGAGGGGTGGAGCGCCTGTTGTGCACCCGGCGAACCCGCCTGGGCAAAAGTGGCCAGACCATTTGCGTTGGTGATCGGGTGCGGGTGGATGGGGTCGACTGGGCCCAGGCCCGCGGGGCCGTGGCGGTCCTGGAGCCGCGCCAGAGCCTGCTGAATCGCCCGGCGGTGGCCAACGTGAGCCTGGTGGTGGTGGTGGTGGCGTTGGCCGAGCCAACCCTTGATCCGCTGCAGCTCACCCGGTTTTTGATCACGGCTGAGAGCACCGGTCAACCGGTGCTGTTGGTGTTCTCCAAGGCGGATTGCCTGCCGATGGCAGAGGTGGAAGCCTGGCGAACCCGCGCTGCCGCATGGGGCTATCCAGCCCTGGTGATCTCCTCCCAGAGCGGGATGGGCCTAGGCGCCTTGAGCAGCCGCTTGGCAGAACCGGGGATTGCGGTGCTGTGTGGACCCTCCGGCGTCGGCAAAAGCAGCCTGCTCAATGGGCTGCGACCGGAGTTGACCTTGCGGGTTGGGGCGGTCTCTGGCCGACTGCAGCGGGGGCGCCACACCACCCGGCACGTGGAGCTGTTTTCTATGGCACCTGGGGCGCTGGTGGCCGATACCCCCGGCTTCAATCGACCCCAACTGCCTGGAGATCCAGCCGAGTTATCGGCCCTCTTCCCGGAGCTTCGCCAGTGTTTATCGCAGGGCAGCTGTCGCTTTAGTAATTGCCTGCACCAGGGCGACCCGGGCTGCGTTGTGGGCACAGCCTGGGACCGCTATGGGCTCTATAGCCAGTGCCTGGCTGATGTGATCGCGGAAGCGGAACGGCAGTCACGCTCCCCAGGCCGCCCAGAATTGCCTGGCCTGCGGCAACGGGGTGGCCGCCTTGAGCCGCGCCTTGATCCGTCCTTGCGTCAAGGCTCCCGCAAGCGCCAGCGCCAGGAGGAGATGTCCGAGGACAGTTAGCCGCCGAAGCCGGGCAGGTTGAGATTGAGGCCGCCAGTGAGCTCTTCCATCCGGCCTTTCATGGTGCCGGTGGAGAGTTCATAGGCCGCCTTCAGGGCCTCAAGAACCGCCAGTTCACTGGCCTCCTGCCCTTCTGCCAGCAGCTCGGGTGCTAGGCGCACCTTGAGCGGTTGCTGGTTGCCCGATAGCCAGACCGTGGCCCTGCCATCGCTACTGCTGGCTTCCAGCTCCATGGCATCGAGTTCTTCTTGCAGCTTTTGGGCGTTTTGCTGCAGCTCTTGGGCCTTTTTGAAGGCTTCGGTGAGCTGGCCAAAGTTGGGTAGTCCGAAACCAGCCATGCCGGAGGGTCTTGCTATTTGCAGGCTAAGGGTCCGCGCGCAACCAGGGGTGGGTTAGACCCGGGGAAGGTCCCGGCCTAGGCGCTTCACTTCTGGATGGAGGGTGATGCCATGGGCGGCTTGGACCCGCCGCTGTACCTCTGCGACCAGGGCAGTGATGTCGGCGGCCCTGGCTCCCCCTGTGTTGACAATGAAATTGGCATGAATGGGGGATACCTGGGCTCCGCCGATTTGCAGGCCTTTGAGCCCGAGGGTTTCGATCAAGTGGCCGGCTTTGTGGGGCTCGGGATTGCGAAACACACTGCCACAGCTGGGTTGTTGATAGGGCTGGGTACTGGTGCGACTGTGGAGATTGGCGCTGGTGCGGGCTGTGACAACGGCGGGATCGTGGCCGTGATCCAGGCGAAATCGAGCCGAAAGCACGATCAGGGGTTCGTGCTGCAGTCGGCTTTGCCGGTAGCCAAAGGCCAGGTCGCTGGCGCTCCACGTCAAGGTTTGATCGGGTTTTTGGGGGTCGAGCAGTCGTACTGAATGCAGCCATTCGGCGATGCAGCCCCCCTGGGCACCGGCATTCATCACCACAGCGCCCCCTACGGTGCCTGGGATCCCTACGGCCCATTCCAGCCCGCTTAGCCCAGCGCGGGCTGCTTTTCTGGCCAAGGTCGGGAGGGGCTCGCCCGCCTCGGCTTCAATCCAGCCTCCGCTGGCATCCAGGCAGCTGCCCTGGAGGCGTCGGTTGCACAGGGTGAGGCCGTCGAGGCCACCATCGGCAATGAGGAGGTTGGACCCCGCCCCAATGCAGTGAAGGGGAAGGCCGTGGAGCCCACTCCAGCCCACCAGGGCCCTGATGTCGCCTTGATGGGCAGGTTCGGCGAACCACTCTGCGGTGCCGCCCACCTTCCAGCTGGTGAACTCATCCAGGCCAACGCCCTGGCGCAGGCTGGGGTGATGGCTAGGGGAGGCCACCATGGCCCTTAGGCCGCCAGGGGAAAGCAGGCATCTCTGAAGACCGGAAGCCGGTTGAGCCGCTCCCAGAGGCTGTTGACATCGCCAGCCCCCATGGCCAGCACCAAATCCCCCTCAACCGAAGCGTCTGCCACTTGCCTGGCCAGTTCATCCAGGCTGGCGGCCACTTCCACCCGACTCAGGGGTGCTAGCTGTTGCACAGCCTTTGCCAGAGCCGCACTACTCACTCCCGGGATGGGGGCCTCCCCTGCGGCATAGAGGGGGGCAATCAGCACCAGGTCGGCCTGGCTGAGGGCCTGGGCAAAGCCATCGAGGAATTGGGCCGTGCGGGTGTAGCGATGGGGTTGAAAGACCGCCACCAGCCGTTTGGGATTGACCGGCAGAGGGCTGCGGCCACTGGTGAGCATCAGCTGGGCCATGGCCAGGGTGGCGGCCACCTCGCTGGGGTGGTGGGCGTAGTCGTCGACCACCAGGCGGCCCTGCCAATCACCCCGGAAATCGAATCGCCGCCCTGGGGGTTTAAGGGCCGCCACGGCCTGGCGCAATTCGGCAAAGGAAACGCCTTCGATCCGGCAGGCCGCCATGGCGGCTGTGGCATTGCTGAGGTTGTGGCGGCCGGGGAGGGGCAGGTCAAACGAACCCACCTTCTGGCCTTGCTCGTAGAAATCCGCCCAGGTTCCATCACCCCGCTCTTGGGTGGCAATCGCCGCAAAAGCCACGCCCTTGGGGCTCTGGTTAGACCACCAGTACTTAGCTTTGAAATGTTGCTTGAGAACCGGGCAATCCCAGTTGGCTAAGAGGGATTTGGATCGACTGCTGAAACGTTGCAGGGTGTTGATCAGGGCCTCGAGGTTGGGGTAGTGGTCGGTGTGGTCGAGCTCCACGTTGGTGAGCACCCCGAGCTGGGCCTGAAATTTCACCAGGGAGCCATCGGATTCATCGGCTTCTGCCACCAGCAGCCGACCGTCCCCCTGGCGACCGTTGCTGCCAAAGGCAGGCACGATGCCGCCGATCACGGCGGTGGGGTCGTGGTTGGTGGCGGCCAGCAGGGTGGCAATCAGGGTGCTGGTGGTGGTTTTGCCATGGCTGCCAGCCACGGCAATCGATGGCTGGGCATTGATCAGGGCTGCCAAAACATCCGAGCGGTGGCAAATGCTGAGGCCCACCCGCTGGGCTTCTAGCAATTCGGGGTTCGAAGGGGGTACAGCCGAGCTGATGACCACCAAGGGTGCCCGATCGGTGCCGCTGCGAATGGCGGCCACCGTGGAGGAGCTTTGCTGGCGGAAAACCCGCACACCCTGGCGACGGAGTTGGTCGAGCTCGGCGTTGTCGCGGGTGTCGGATCCGCTCACCACAAAGCCCCGCTGGGCAAGAATTCCTGCGATGGCAGACATGCCGATGCCTCCAACCCCAATGAAGTGGATGGGTTGATGGCGATCAAGCAACGGGGCCAAGGGCAACTCCAAGCCAGGGATTGGGCCGCGCTCAAATTAGGCCGGCAACGCCCAGGGCACCTTTACGAGATGCTGCGCGTTCTGGCATGGTCCGGCTTGAAGCCCCGTGCCGCAAGAGGGTTCGCCAAATCATTTTCTGTATGATCTGCAGCCAAATCCCCCTTTGCTAGCGGCTTTCGCCGCGCTTTGCCATGACCATGCGCGTTGCGATCAATGGATTCGGCCGAATTGGTCGCAACTTCATGCGTTGCTGGTTGAGCCGCGGTGCCAATACGGGTATCGAGGTCGTAGGTCTCAATGACACCTCCGATCCCAGGACCAATTCCCACCTGCTCCAGTACGACTCGATGCTCGGCCGCATTCGCGACGCCGAAGTCAGCTACACGGACAACACGATCGTCGTGAATGGCAGGGAGATCAAGTGCTTCTCCGACCGCAACCCCCTCAACCTCCCTTGGAAGGAATGGGGCGTTGATCTGGTGATCGAGTCCACCGGTGTCTTCAACGATGACGTGGGCGCCAGCAAGCACCTCCAAGCCGGAGCCAAGAAGGTGATCCTGACGGCCCCCGGCAAGGGCCCCGGTGTGGGCACCTTCGTGGTTGGCGTCAACGCAGACCAATACCGCAATGAAGATTTCAACATCCTCAGCAACGCCAGCTGCACCACCAACTGCATGGCGCCGATCATCAAGGTGTTGGACCAAACCTTCGGCATCGTCAAAGGCACGATGACCACCACCCACAGCTACACGGGTGATCAGCGGATTCTCGACGCCAGCCACCGCGACCTACGTCGGGCCCGGGCCGCCGCGGTCAACATCGTGCCCACCTCCACTGGCGCGGCCCAGGCCGTTGCCCTGGTTTACCCCCCGATGAAGGGCAAGTTGAATGGCATCGCCATGCGCGTTCCTACCCCCAACGTGTCGGTGGTGGACATGGTTCTGGAAGTGGCCCGCGGCACCACCAGCGAAGAAGTGAATGCCACCCTCAAGGCTGCCTCCGAAGGGGCCATGAAGGGCATCATCAAGTACTCCGATCTGCCCCTGGTCTCCAGCGACCACGCCGGCACGAACGAGTCCACCATTGTTGATTCCGATCTCACCCTGGTGATGGGCGACAACATGGTCAAGGTGATTGCCTGGTATGACAACGAGTGGGGCTACAGCCAGCGGGTTGTTGACCTGGCTGAAATTGTGGCCAAGAACTACAAGTAGATGCCTAGGGGCTTTGGCCCTTTCGCCTTAAAACCGCCCCCAATCAAGGGCGGTTTTTTTGTGCCCACTGGGTTATGCCCATTGGGTTTGGACTGATCAGCCGTGGGGCTGGAGGTTGCTCGCCCCTTCGATCACCTTCGCTTTGACGATGCCGTCATCGGCCGTGAGCTCTTCGAGCACATCGAAGCCATCCACCACGTAGCCGAAGGCGGCGTAGCGGCCATCAATCAGATTTAGGCCCGCCGGGGTGAGCTCGGGCTCAAACAGGAACAGGAAGAACTGGGAGGAGCCGTCATCGAGCACCTCATCGGAGTGGGCCCAGCCCAAGGTGCCCTTGGTCGAGAAGGGCAATTCGGGAGCTGCTTTGAACATCCCGAGATCCTCAAAGGTTTGGTTGTAAAACGGCGCCCCTTGGCCAGGCACCTTGATCTCAAGGGGCACCTGACGTTGCGTTTTGGTCTTGGGGTCGATGAAGCCCTCTTCAGGCCCCTTGGGGTCGCCGGTTTGGAGCACGTAGAAGTCTTCGGCCCGAATGAAGGGCAGGCCGTTGTAGAAGCCGCGCTCAACCAGATCCACAAAGGCACCCGCCGTTAGGGGGGCGTTGTAGCCATCCACCACCGCGGTGAGATCACCCTTGGTGGTGGTGAGTTGCACCGTGGCCCTGCCGAGCAGCCTGGGTAGGGCGGCGTACTCGCTGGGGATCTCAAACGGGAAGGGACCCACCAGCAGGTCTTCGGCCTTGCCGATGGCGTTGAGGGCTTCGCGGCGGCAGGCAAGAAACCCCTCGCGATCTTGGGCTTCTGCGGTGGTTGCCAGTATTTGCAGCTGGCCGGCTAGGTCATCGAGCAGGGCGGCGGCGGTGGCGCGGCTGTCGGGGCTGAAGCCCTCAAGAATCGCCGCTTGGCGGCTCGTTAGCAGCGATTGGCTGCGCCGTACCCCGTTGACCAAGGCAGGCCACCGTTTCGCCCGCAGGTCGTCGCTGGTGCCTTCCAGCCGATGTTGGAGATCCTGCAGATCCGGGGCCTCGATGGGTAGGGCATTGCGCAGCAGGGCCGAGGGGTCGGTCACCGCATTGCCCTGGGGCAGGTAGGCCCAGGCCGCGGGCACAGCCAGCAGAACGGTGAGTACGAGGGCTACGGCACCAGCCCACCAGCTTTCGCCTTTTGCCATGCCCTTTTGAGTCGCTGGGCGGACTTTGGCACAACCAAACGGCCCTTGGGCTGGGGCTCCTGGGGGGGCTTCCGGTAGCCAGCCGTACAATCCGCCAGATCCGAACCGCCGGAATGATCTCCAGCAACGACTTTCGAACCGGTACCTCGATTGAGCTGGATGGCAATGTCTGGCGGGTTGTCGAATTTCTGCATGTGAAGCCCGGCAAGGGCTCCGCTTTTGTGCGCACCAAGCTGAAGGCAGTCCAGAGCGGCAACGTCGTGGAAAAGACGTTTCGTGCCGGGGAGATGCTCCCCCAGGCCGTGCTTGAGAAAAGCACCCTGCAGCACACCTATATGGAAGCCGATGACTACGTGTTCATGGACATGGGCACCTACGAGGAAACCCGCCTTACGGCCAAGCAGATCGGGGATAGCCGCAAGTACCTCAAGGAGGGCATGGAGGTGACTGTGGTGGCCTGGAACGGCAAACCCCTCGAAGTGGAACTCCCGAACTCGGTGGTTCTGGAAATCACCCAAACCGATCCCGGTGTGAAGGGTGACACCGCGACCGGCGGTACCAAGCCAGCCATCGTTGAGACTGGTGCCCAGGTGATGGTTCCCCTGTTCCTCTCCATTGGCGAGAAGATCAAGATCGATACCCGCACCGATAGTTACCTGGGTCGGGAGAACTGATTAGTTATGCAGCTCAACCACGACCAGCTCCACAAGCTTCTCGACCTGATCGGCGAGAGCGACATCCAGGAGCTCAAGCTCGAGGGTGACGACTTCCGCTTGGAGGTGCGTCGCAATCTGCCCGGTGCGGCCCCGGTGGCCGTGGTTCAAGCCCCTGCAGCTGGGGCCATGCAACCCGCCATGGCCCAGCCATCGATCCCCGCCACCCCATCGGCGCCGCCCCCGGCAGCTGCTGCTCGGCGCAGCGATCTGGTGGACATCACCGCACCGATGGTGGCCACCTTCTACCGCTCCGCTGCCCCCGGCGAAGGCCCATTTGTGGAGGTGGGAGGCCGCATCAACGTGGGCCAACCCATCTGCATCCTTGAAGCTATGAAGCTCATGAATGAGCTCGAGGCCGAGGTGGGTGGCGAGGTGGTGGAAATCCTGGTCGAGAACGGCACCCCGGTGGAGTTCGGCCAGGTACTGATGCGGGTGAAGGTCGGTTAGGGCCCTCCTACCTCCTGGCCTTAGGCCAGCTCTAGCGCTGCGGCCATGGCGGCGGCCATGCTGTCGGCCCGGGCGATCCCTTGCCCGGCAATGTCAAAGCCCGTGCCGTGGTCCGGTGAGGTGCGCAGAAATGGCAGTCCCAAGGTGGTGTTCACGGCGGCATCAAAGGCCAACAGCTTTACGGGGATCAGTCCCTGGTCGTGATAGAGGGCCAGATAGCCATCGGGTCCGGAGCCTTTGCCCTGCCAGGCCTGGGCGGCGCTGAGCCAGCAGGTATCTGGAGGCAGCGGTCCCTCTAGTAGCACGTCGGGATGGAGCCCTCGCCAATCGCTGAGCGCTGCTTCGAGCCACAGGCTTTCCTCGATCCCCAAGTGGCCGTTCTCCCCGGCATGGGGATTCAGGCCCGCCACCACCAGATGGGGTTTGGCAGAAAAGCGCCGGCAAAAGCCCACCAATGCATCGAGTTTGCGGGCCATCAATGCCTGGTTGAGGGTCTGGGGCACGGCGGACAGCGGGATATGGCTGGTGGCTAGCAGGGTGTTCAGGCGCCAGCTGTTCTGGGGGTTTTTGGCGGTAAACAGCATCGAGGCGTTGCGGCTGCCCGTGAGCTCTGCCAGGCGTTCCGTTTGGCCCGGATAGTTGTGGCTGGCGGCGTGCCAGCTCGATTTGGCAATGGGAGCTGTCACCAGGCTGTGGCAGCGCCCCGCTTGCACCAGTTCCACGGCGGCAGTGAGCCATTGGAAGCTCCCATCGCCACAGGCGGCGTTGCTTTGGCCAGGCTGCACCGCTTCGCTCAGCGGCTGATCGACCATCTCCAGCGAAGCTGGATCGGTCAGTGGGGTTGCGCTGCGCCCCTTGAGGCCCTGGTAGCTGGCTTCCAGCCAGCGCCGGCAACCCACGAGCAAGGGGGGCGAATCACCCCATTGGCCTTGGGCGATGGCCTTCAAGGTGACCTCAGCCCCGATACCGGCAGGATCGCCGAGGGCAATGGCCAACCGCTTGGGGTTGGGGTTGGATGGGGCCTGGCCCAGGCTCGGGTTACCCATGCTGCGCTGGTTGTTGATTGGAATCCTGTTGTTTGGCATGGGCACGGGTTTGCGCCAGGGATGGATTGAGCTGCGTTGGGGCCGCATGCTCCAAGACCTGGGCGTGCCCTATGTGAGCGATCCTGCCGACCCACCAGATTGTGCGCCTGAGCGCTCCTCCGCCAGGCAGGCGCGGTAGCCCTCCCGGTAGCTCGGATACCGCAACTGATAACCCAGCCCTTCGCAGAGCAAGCCGTTGCTAGCCCTCCGGTTGTCGGCCCAGAAACTCAGGGCCATCGGGCTCATGCTTTCTGTAATGGCGTCAAAGCATTCCGCCGGCGGCAGTTTGCAGCCCAAGAGATGGGCCGCAAATCCCAGGGTTTCACTCGAGGGGCAGGGGCAGTTGTCCACCACATTCACCACGGCCGGCCTGCCTTCAGCAGGTTGCTCCAGGCAATGGAGCAGGGCGCCAACGATGTCGTCCACGTGGACCCGCGAGAACACTTGGCCCTGCTTGTGGATCAGCCGGCTCTTCCCAGCCATCAAGGCCTTGAACGGCGAGCGCTGCGGGCCGTAAATCGCAGGCAACCTAAAAATCTGCACCGGTAAGCCGCTGGCCTGCCAGCCCTGCTCGGTGCGGCGGCGGGCTTGGCTGCGGCCCAGGGTGGTCAGGCATGGGGCGGTTTCATCCACCCAAGCTCCGCCGCAATCGCCATAGACCCCGGTGGTGGAGAGATAGCCCAGCCATTGCAAGGGCAGCTGGCGCAAGATCGGGCCTAGATGCTCCAGGGCGGGATCGCGGCCGCTGCGCTCCGGGGGCAGGGTCACCAGCACATGGGTGGTGCCGGCCAGGTCGGCAGCGCTTGGGGCGGAGGGGCTTGGGTCGGCAGCGCTTTCTGGGTTGAAGACCAACCAAGTGACCCTTGGTTGGCCGTTGCTGGGGGCCGCCTTGGTCTGGCGGCTGGTGAGCAGCACGGGTATGCCCAAGTGGGCCTGGGCGGCCTGGGCAAAGCGTTGGCCTGTGTAGCCGCCTCCAATCACCAGCAATTGGCCGGGGGGGTTGACAGCAGAACGGGTCATGAGTACATCTGTATTACTGCACAAGTTCAGCCATGGCCGCTTCCTTTTGTTCCTTGCCCGCTGGAGTGGCAGGACACCGTTCTAGGTCTGCCAGCTCCCAGTCGCTGCTGGGTCAGCGGACCCTGCGCACCGCGTCTGGCCAGCGCCCTTGGCAGCGCGAAGCAACGGTGCCGGCGCTGTTTGCGGCCGTGTTGTTGCTGGTGGCTGTGATCGCTGCGCCGGAGAGGCCTGGTGATCAGGCGGCCATTTGCCAGCGCCACAACGGTGTGGATGCCTGCAGGGTCTGGTGATCCTGGTTGTCTTCTGACACCTCTGGGGGGCTGGGATTGGCCCACTGCAGGAGCCTCAGGGCGAGGCGCAGGTCCCCATCGGTCCAGGCACGGATGGCCATGGCCCGACGCGGGTCGTAGAAGCTCTGACGCCGATACCAGGTAAAGGCGTCGGTGTCGCCTTTATGGCCATTACAAGCCAGGCAGGCGGGCACACAATTTTCGGTGACGCTCAGACCCCCGCGGCTTTGGGGGTGGACGTGATCGATGGATTCGGAGCGGTTCCCGCAGTAAATGCAGCTTTGGTCGGTAAAGCGGTGCAATGACTGGCGCCATCGCCTGACACGGAGCTTGGGGCAGAGGTCCTCGAGGAAAACCGCATCCCTGGCCTGCATCTGCATGACTCGGTTGGCGGAAGTTTGCCGTGGGTGCCAGGGGTGTCAATGTGTCGAAGATTGCACTTCCGCAGATGCGCTGCCTGCTGCGGTTGGGAGCTACGGGTCAAATCGAAGTCGTCAGCCCGTTTGATCCCGTTACCCAGGCCCAATTGCGCGCTATTCGGCCCCGGGGTCTTTGGTTAACACGCCGGTGCTGTTGGCAATTTCCCCTGGAATCGGCTCCCGCCCTGTTGCAGGCCCTCGCCGGCCGCTTTCCAGTGGAGCCCGAGCTGGCCGAATGGCTCGCCTGGATGCAGCAGCCCTTGCCCCCGCTGCCGCTCCACCGCCGGTTGGTGGCGGCAGCGGATCTGCAGGGTCCGCTGCCCGATGGGCGATCCCTGTTTGCCCACCAGCGCACCGGGGTTCGCTGGCTGTTGGCGCGCCGGGGGGCTGTGTTGGCGGACGCCATGGGCCTCGGCAAAACCCTCACGGCATTGGTGGCCGCCCGCGCCATGGTCCGGCTGGCCGATTGCCGGATTGTGGTGGTTGCCCCCGTGGGCCTGCATCTGCATTGGCGTCGCGAGGCGGCGGCCTTGGGCCTGGCCATCGAGCTCCACAGTTGGGCCAAGTTGCCCCGGGCCCTGCCGCCTGCGGGCACGGTGCTGATTGCCGATGAGGCCCATTACGCCCAGAACGGTTCCACCGGCCGTAGCCAGGCCCTGGTGCGGTTGGCGCGGCATCCACGCCTGCGGGCCATTTGGCTGCTCACGGGCACGCCGATGAAAAACGGTCGCCCTGCCCAGCTGTTTCCCCTGCTGGCGGCGATCGGCCATCCCTTGGCCGCCGATCAGCGGGCGTTCGAAGACTTGTTTTGTCAGGGCCATTGGCGGGAGCAGGGCGGCCGCAAGGTTTGGCAGGCCAATGGGGCCACCCGGCTTGACGACCTGCATCGGCTCACCCGTCCCCTGCTGTTGCACCGCAGCAAAACCGATTGCCTTGACCTACCGCCCAAGCAAAGGCGCCTGCTGGCGGTGGAGCTCGCCGAGGCCGAGGGGGATGGCTTCCAGCACCGCCTTCAAATCAAGGTCGACGATTACCGCCGCCGGGCGGCCCTGGGGGAGGTTCGCCGCGAGGCGGAAGTGTTGGCCGTCCTGACGGCCCTGCGCCAGATCGGCTCCGATTACAAACTTCCCGCGGCCCAGGAGCTGGTGAGCCTGTTGTTGGGGCAGGGGGAATCGGTGGTGGTGTTCACGGCCTTCGTGGCGACCGCCCAGCACCTAGCGGAGCAGTTCGACCAGGCTTGCCTGCTCACGGGTGCTTTGGTCCCTGCCCAAAGGCAGCAGCAGGTGGATCGCTTTCAGGGGGGCGATAGTCCGCTGCTGATCGCCACCTACGGCACCGGGGGCTTGGGTTTCACCTTGCATCGCGCCCGCCATGTGGTGTTGATGGAAAGGCCCTGGACCCCCGGTGACACGGAGCAGGCTGAGGATCGCTGCCACCGGATCGGCATGGGTGCCGCCCTCACCAGCCACTGGTTGCAGCTTGGGGTGGCAGACCAATTGGTGGATGGGTTGATCGAGAGCAAGGCTGGCCGGATTGACCTGCTCTTGCATGGCCAGGAACGGTCGCTGCGCCGGCGCAGTTTGCCAGCGATGGTCCGGGAGCTGATGGGTGAGTGGTGAGTTAAGGCTTGGTTGCTCGCTCAGCCGCAGGCTTGGCGTCGTCCTGGCAAAGGGCGAGGCGGAGGTTGAGATCGGTCCGCAGCTGGGGATCCAAGCTTCCTGGCTTGGCCAGCTTGGCAAGGGCGGTGGCGCGACGAATATCAGAGCAGGCTGCCCTTTCCTGGTCAGGGCCTCTGAGGCTGCGCAGCAGGTAGCGGTCGTTAAGGGGCGCTGGGTTGGTGGGGAAGGCGGCTACCACTTGGTCGCAGCGCTTCAGTTGCTCGCCCAATTGGTCGAGCTTGATGTCGCGCAGGCAGTCATCGCTGCGCATGGGGGCTTCAGGCAGGGGTTCTTCACTGCAACCGGTAACCAAGACCCCCATGATCCCCAGGGCCAGGGCAGCGAAGACCCAGGACCGTTTCGAGCCCTTAGCGGCCAGTGCGGCTGCTTGTTGCCGGTCCGGTGGTCGCTGGTGCTTCAGTTTTGGGTTCCGGCTTGGGCTCAGGTTTGACAAAGAGGTCTCCGAGATAGCGCCCGCAATCGGGAAATTTGCCTGGGTTCTGAACAACAGCCTCAGCGATCATTACTGACGCGTGCTCAGGGGAGGTTTTGAACCACTTATCGCTTTGCCGCTTAATCAGGGCATAGGCCGCATCCCAACTCACCTGATTGGTGTTGCCGTTGGCCCGCATGAAGCAATACATCTGGGCGCCCTTGGCCCC
>Ga0007795_10000206_pt1 | contig 16436 bp, 14 predicted proteins | sample CryBogmetaGMA1M_FD_60369 | JGI IMG/M metagenome (GOLD analysis project Ga0007795, IMG submission 60369) | Freshwater microbial communities from Crystal Bog, Wisconsin, USA - MA1M | ecosystem: Environmental > Aquatic > Freshwater > Lake | place: Crystal Bog, Wisconsin, USA | collected 2009-07-06
GCAGCACCTAGGGCGTGGCTAACCCAAATCGCATTGGCCGTTCCATTGAGGGACTGAAGGACATTGGTACCCAGAACTGGCAGGGCGAAGGCCACCAGGGTCGGGCCGATGGGTCCCGAGGTGAGATCTGGCATACCCGGACGCCGACCGGGGCCACCTGAATGCATGCCTGCGGGCTGACCTGCTGGCCTTGAATTTGTCTTTGACTCCACGCCGTTCCCCGTCGGCGCTAAAGCGCGCCCCTGCCGTCCGCCTTCGAAAAATCCTGAAGCCGATACTGCCGGCGCGAAAATGCGCGTCGGGGCAGGTTAAAGACGACTTTAAGCAAGGCATTCCCCCGCCTCAAGGCTGTGTTTTACGAAAAAGGCGTCGAGGCTTCTGGCCTCAGATATTTCAGTGCCGGCCATCTGCTGCTAGGAGGCAGGTCGTCAACGCGGGCCGTAGACCGCTCGCCGGAAGGTTTTTGGAACCGAAATGAAACTCATTGTCACCGGCGGTGCCGGCTTTATCGGGTCCGCCGTCGTCCGCCGCGCCGTTGCGGACGGCCATCATGTGATCAATCTGGACGTTCTGTCCTATTCCGCCAACCTCGCCAATGTTGCTGAGGCCGCAGGCTCAGACCTCTATGTCTTCGAGCAGGCCGATATTTGCGATCAGGCGACCGTAGCCGCGATTTTCGAACGTCATCAGCCCGATGCCATCATGCATCTGGCTGCAGAGAGCCATAATGACCGGGCCATTGACGGACCCCTGGATTTCGTTCGGTCCAACGTCATGGGCACCGCTGTCCTGCTGGAGGTCGCCCGCGCCTATTGGAGCGCCCTGCCTGCTGACCGCAAGGCGGCCTTCCGCTTCCACCATGTGTCCACCGACGAGGTTTTTGGGGCCCTGGGTGAAGACGGTGCCTTTACCGAAGAAACGCCCTACGATCCCAATTCCCCCTATTCAGCCTCAAAGGCCGGGGCTGATCATCTGGTCCGCGCCTGGAACCGTACCTTCGGACTGCCGGTGGTGGTGACCAATTGCGCTAACAATTACGGGCCCTACCAATTCCCTGAAAAGCTGATCCCGACCGTGGTGCTGCGCGCCCTAGAGGGTAAGACCATCCCGGTCTATGGCGATGGTCGTCAGGTCCGCGACTGGCTACACGTGGACGATCACGCCGATGCCCTGCTCACCGTTCTGCAGAAGGGGCGATTGGGTGAGACCTATTGCATTGGCGGGGACTCCAACCTTCGCAATATCGAGGTCATCAAGATCCTCTGCGCTCACCTGGACAAGCTAGCGCCGGCCAATGTGCCCCACGCTGAGCGTATTACCTTTGTCGCTGACCGACCGGGCCACGACTTCCGCTATTCCATCGACGCCTCGAAGCTGAAGGACGAACTGGGCTGGGAGCCCAGGACCCCCCTCGCCGAAGGTCTGGAAGATACGGTCCGCTGGTACGTGGAAAACCGCGCCTGGTGGCAGGGCATCCGCGACCGAGGTTTCCAGTCCGAGCGACTGGGTCTGGCGGGGGCGGAAGCGCCCTCGGCCTAGCTACCAGCCAGTCGACTGCGGCTGCGGCCATAGAGTAGATAGACGGCCACACCGATCACGTTCCAGATCAGGAAGAAGGTCATGGTCTTGGCCGCCAGACTTGAGAACAGGTAGAGGCAGCCGGCGATCCCCGCTGGGCCAATGAGCCAGACCCAGGGTGTGGAGAACGTCCGGACCACTGCCGGGCTGGCGCGGCGCAGGACCAGAACGGCGGCAATGGTGGCGATGAAGGCCGCCAAGGTCCCGGCATTGGCCAGGGATGCGATCTCCGACAGGGGCATGATCCCGCCGATCACCGCTGAGATGATCCCGGTCAGCAGGGTCACCCGAGCGGGGACGCCACGGGGATTTACCGCTGCCAGCCAGCGGGGCAGGAGGCCATCCCTGGCCATGGCAAAGAACACCCGGCTCTGGCCAAACATGAAGACCATGATGACGGTGGGCATGGCGACGACCGCAGCACCGGCGATGACCGCGGCCGCAGTGGGTTGGCCCAGTTCCCGCAGGACAAAGGCCAGGGGTTCGGGGCTCTTGGAGAAGACATCATAGGGCGAGGTCCCCAAGGCGCAGGCGGCGACCACCATATAGATCAGGGTGCAGAGGACCATGGAGCCAACAATGCCGATGGTCAGGTCGCGGCTGGGGTTCTTGGCTTCTTCAGCTGCTGTGGAAATGGCGTCGAAGCCATAGAAGGCAAAGAAGATAATGGCCGCTGCCCCCATCATGCCGACCTTCTTGCCATCGACCTCATGGGCCCCGAAACCGAAGGGGGCGAAGGGGTGAAAATGGCTGGCGTCGAAATGGGGCAGGGTCAGGGCGACAAAGCCAGCCAGGGCCACCAGCTTGACGCAGACCAGCACGAAATTCACCGTCGCGCTCTCGCGGGTGCCGACCAGCAGCAGGCTGGTGACTGCCAGAGAGATGAAGACCGCCGGCAGGTTGACGATCCCTCCGGCATCGGGCCCGGCTAGCAAGGCCTTGGGGATCGCCCAATGAGCTTGCTCGATCAGGCCCCCGGCATAGCCCGACCAGCCCACCGAAACGGCGCTGCACACCAGGGTGTATTCTAAGATCAAACTCCAGCCGACGATCCAGGCGATCATCTCGCCAAGGGTCGCGTAGGAATAGGCGTAGGCGCTGCCCGACTGGGGCATGACGCTGGCCATTTCCGCATAACAGAGAGCCGCGCAGGCACAGACCGCTCCGGCTACGGCGAAGGACAAGATCACGGCAGGTCCAGCCAATCCTGCGGCGACTCCGGTCAGGGTATAGATACCCGTACCGATGATGGCGCCGACGCCCAAGGCCACCAGGTGGGGCCAACTCAAGGTGGCCTTCAGGCGATGCTGGCCGTCTTCGTGGACATGCGGCGCGATCGCCTTGCGGCGGGTTAGGAAACTCATGGCAGGGCCCCAAAAATTCTGACTGTTAAGATGACCTGGGTTCGACGTCGCGGGCAAGGTCCGTTAGCGTGGGGTGGAAGAGAAGAGGATCCTCCATGCGTTCGGCTTTGTTTGCCCTGCTCGTTATGTTCGCCGCCGCCCCAGCCCTTGCGGACGATTCAGCCCTTAACCGGATTGTCGCCGACTACGAGGCCTATAGCCTGAACGATGACCCCTATTCGGCGGGTCAACAGGGCGACCTGGCGGCATTGGGCCGCCTCCCCGATGTGACGCCTGCGGCGGATCAGGCCAGGGCTGCGGCGTTGAGTGCCCTCAAGCTTCGGCTTGCAGCCATTCCCCTGTCAGGGCTATCGGCTGAGGCGCGGCTCAATCGGGATTTTCTGACCTGGACCTTGGATCGGCAGCTTTCGAGCCTATCCTTTGATGAGGCCCGCATGCCGTTCAATTCTGACGGCGGCTTTCATCAGACCTTGAACTATGTGGCAACCACCACGCCAATCCGAACGACGGCGCAGGCCAAGGCCTGGATCGCCCGCCTCCGGGCCCTGCCAAGGTTCTATGAGGACAATATCGCCAACGCCCGGCGTGGAATCGCCACAGGTTTCACCCAACCCGCCTCGACCAATCGCCAAGTCTTGGACCGGGCCCGGGCGCAGGTGGTGGCAGCCATTGAGACAGATCCTTTGATGACTCCCTTGGCGCGGCTGCCGGCCAGCGTTGCTGACCCCGATGGTCTTCGAAGGGAAGCCATGGCCGTTATTACCGATCAGATCCGTCCAGCCCAGCGCGCCTTTGTGGCCTTCCTCGAGACGGAATACCTGCCGGCCAGCCGCAAGACTCTCGGCGTAAGGGGCGTTCCGGGGGGTGAGGCCTATTACAAATGGCTGGTGGCGGATCACACCACGACATCCTTGAGTCCGGATGACATTCATCAAATCGGCCTGTCTGAGGTCGCTCGCATCCGCAAGGAGATGGATGGGGTCATTGCTGAGACAGGCTTTCAGGGCGACTTTAAGAGCTTCCAGGCCTATCTGCGGAGTGATCCCAAATTCTATGCGACCTCGCGGGAAGACCTCCTGGAAAAAGCCTCGCGGATCGCCAAGCGCATCGACAATGAACTGCCCGTATGGTTCGCGACCTTGCCGCGCCTCACCTATGGTGTCCGGCCAGTCCCGGCTGATATCGAGGACACCTACACCACAGGCCGGTATTTCGGCGGCAGTCCGGAGCAAGGCATTTCCGGCGGGTATATGGTCAATACGTCTAAGCTCGATCAGCGGCCCCTCTACGAACTTCCGGCCCTGACCCTGCATGAAGCGGTTCCGGGCCACCATTTACAGATCGCCCTTGGGCAGGAACTGCAAGGTGTCCCAAATTTCCGACGCAACGCCGATGTCACCGCCTTCACGGAGGGATGGGGACTCTATGGCGAAAAGCTTGGTGGGGAGATGGGCATTTACCGCGACGCCTATGAGCGGTTCGGCCGGTTAAGTTACGAGATGTGGCGGGCTTGCCGACTGGTGGCGGATACAGGCCTGCACTGGAAGGGCTGGACCCTGGAGGAGGCGCGGGCCTGCTTTACCGACAACACCGCCCTTTCGCCCTTGAATATCGAGGTGGAACTGGCGCGTTATGTGTCGTGGCCCGGCCAAGCCTTGGCCTACAAGATTGGGGAAATGAAGATCATCAGCCTTCGGGAAAAGGCGAAAACAGCCCTCGGCGACAGGTTCGACATCCGCCGTTTCCACGATGCTGTCCTTTTGGCTGGACCCCTGCCGCTATCACTTTTGGAGCAAAGGATCGACCGCTGGATCGCGACTGAAAAGCAGCGCTAATTGGTATCAGGCCAAAGGTCCTGTACCCCGCCCTTACGGTTCAAAGCCCTGACAGCGCGCTTAACAATCTGCAACAGGCGTTCCTGGCGCGCCGGTTCGTCATAGGTCATGGCCCCCTTGGCGAGGCCTTCGAGTAGGAAGCGCCCAAGGTCGCGGCTGGCTTGGAACCGGGGATCGGCCCCGGCTTGGGCCAGGGCGTTAAAACGCGCACCGACCTGGGCATGATCGAAGGCAGCCTGAGCCTCAGCCAACTGAGCCTTCAGCATGGGGTCTGTTCGGGCGGCGGCTTCGAGGTCAGAAAAGGCAATAAAGGGCGTCTCACGCAGCAGGCTCCAATAGGCATCAATGGCGTGCTCGGCGGCGTCGACATGGGGCGGATGCGCTGCGGCCGCCTCGAACAGCTTGGCCCGTGCGGCGTCGATATGGCCGATCACCGCCTCAACCAGGGATTCTCGGGTCGAGAAGTGATAAAGCATGGCCCCCCGCGTCAGGCCTGCGGCTTCGGCAATCATGGTGTTGTCGGTGCGATGATAGCCGACCGTTGCAAACAAGGTCATGGCCGCATCGAGGATGCGAGCGCGGGTTCGGACCGCTTTTGGCGTCTCTTTGGCGTGAGGTTTGTCGTCTTCCATGCGCTTTGCTTAAGGCCTTTGCTGCCCTGGGGACAGGCCATTGGCGGGTTTCACATCACTGACATGCAATCAGCCTAGCAACCTTTCATTTCAGGTCTGAGGGGGACTGAGAAGATGGAAGTCGAAGTTCGTCGGTACCGGAGCGTGTTTATCTCTGACATTCATCTGGGCACCCGGGGATGTCAGGCCGAGCTCTTGTTGGATTTCATTCGGCACATGGAATGCGACACCCTCTACCTCGTGGGCGATATTATCGACGGGTGGAAGCTCAAGTCCGGTTGGTATTGGCCTCAGGCCCACAATGACGTGGTGCAGAAAATTCTCCGCATGGCCCGTAAGGGCGTCAAGGTGATCTACGTTCCTGGCAATCACGACGAGGTGGTGCGCGATTTCATCGGTGTGCATTTTGGCGGCGTCGTTGTCGCTCGAGACGCGATCCATGAGACCGCAGATGGCCGCCGTTTCCTGGTGACCCACGGCGACGAATTCGATGGTGTGGTTCAGCATGCCCGTTGGCTGGCCCTGGTGGGCGACTATGCCTATCGCGCCCTGCTCTTGACCAACACCCTGTTCAATCGGGTCCGGCGGCGTCTGGGCTTTGGCTATTGGTCCCTTTCGGCCTTCCTGAAGGCCAAGGTGAAGAACGCCCTACAATTTGTCGAAAACTATGAGACGGCAGTGGCGGAAGAGGCCCGGCGGCGGGGCGTGGACGGCGTGATTTGCGGTCACATTCACAAGGCTGAAATGCGTGAGATCGACGGCATCACCTATATCAACGATGGCGACTGGGTAGAGAGCTGCACCGCCCTGGCCGAAAACCCCGATGGATCTTTGGAACTTTTGGAGTGGGCCAAACTTAGGTCCTGGTCGGTTATCGACCGCACTCTGAGCTCCGAGTTCGACCTGTTGGAAATTGCCGAAACAGAGAGCGTTGCCGCCTAAGCCTTGACAGAATTGGTAAATTGGCGGCAGTCTCGCTGCCATGAAAGAGCCGATTTCGAAATACGTGTCCGGTTTGCGCGATCGTCAAAAGGCTGAGACGCGGGATCAAATTCTCCGCGCAGTGGGCCGCAAGCTGGAAGATGGCGCGGTTGAAGACGTCACCTATTCCGAAATCGCCAGCGAAGCCGGCGTTGGCGAGCGCACGGTCTATCGCCATTTCCCGACGCGGGAGGCGCTAATGGGTGCCTTCTGGGCCTGGCTGCAAACCGAGGCCCTTGCCCCGCATCGACCAAGCAAGGTCAGGGTACGCGAAGCAGTGCGCACCCAAATTGATGGCCTGCGACCCATGCGAATCCTCGTGGCGACAGACGCCTGGGAGCCACAGGTCAATGGTGTCGTCCGCACCCTAACCCGCGTGATCGCTGAAATGCGTGAGATGGGTCATACGGTCGAGGTTATCAGCCCAGACCAGTTCAAGACCTTCCCCCTGCCCACCTATGCCGAAATCAAGGTCGCGGTGGGGGCCTATGAGCCGGTACAGGAAAGGTTCAAGTCCTTCGAACCTGAAGCTATTCACATCGCCACAGAAGGCCCAATTGGTCTGGCGGCGCGGCGTATCTGTGTGGAATGGAAGCTTCCCTTCACCACCAGCTACCACACCCGTTTCCCAGAATATGTCTCGGCCCGCCTGCCCCTGCCCCTGGCGGCTGGCTATGCCTATATGCGCTGGTTCCATAAGCCATCGGGGCGTCTGATGGTCGCCACCCCCACCATGCGCGATGAGCTTGAGCAGCATGGGTTTCATAATATCACGCCCTGGTCGCGGGGGGTCGATACGATCCAGTTCCACCCAAAGAGGGACGACCAGCCCGACGTCTATGCACATCTGAAGCGCCCGATCTTCCTGTCAGTTGGCCGGGTAGCTGTTGAAAAGAATATCGAGGCCTTTCTCAGTCTGGACCTCCCGGGCACCAAGGTGGTGGTCGGCCCCGGCCCCCAGAAGGAAGAGCTGGAGGAGAAGTATCCGGAGGCGGTCTTTACGGGCTCCAAGTCCGGCGAAGATCTGGCGGCGCATTTCGCGTGCGCTGACGTCTTTGTCTTTCCATCCCTGACCGACACCTTCGGCCTGGTGATCCTGGAAGCCATGGCGACTGGCGCGCCTGTAGCGGCCTATCCGGCGCCAGGGCCCATAGACATCATTCCCGGATCCAATGCCGGGGTGCTGGCGGCAACGGCCACAGAAGGCCTGCGCGAGGCCTGTCTAGAGGCCCTGAAGCTCGACCGCGAGGTTGTGCGCAAGTTTGCCGAAGGATTTTCATGGCGGGCTTGTGCCGAAGACTTTGTCCGCAACCTTCAGCCCTATCCAGAACCCCAGAAGACGCGGTTCTGGCGAAGGCTCCGGCGCTTGGCCAGGGTGCGTCGTCGACGGCCCGAAGCTGCCTGACCTAAGCCCGTTTCAATATAAAACGCCGCGGAGCCCTAAAGCCCCGCGGCCGCTTTTGAGTCTGCCGAGCGTCTATTAGCTCGCAGGGCGGCCCATGGCGGGCAGCTTGTCTGCCACACCCTTTTGGGCGTCGTGCTGGCTGGCGGGCAGGGGCACTAAGCCACGACTTTGCAGATATCCGCCACGGCCCGAAGCGGCATCTGAAACGAACTCCTTCACGAATTCGCGAAGCCCCGGGGTCACGCCGATATTGGCCTTCTTGACGTAGATATACAGGCTGCGGGACAGGGGATAGGAGCCGTCAGAGATGGTTACGGCGGTGGGCTTAACTCCATTGACCGTGGCGCCTTTGACCTTGTCCATATTCTCTTCGAGGAAGGAATATCCGAAGACACCTAGGGCACCGGGGGTCTTGGTCAGGGTTTGAACGATCGCATTGTCATTTTCGCCAGCGTCGACCCAGCCATCCTTGCGGAGCGGATCAACGGTTTGCTTGAACTTGGCCTCGTCGGCACTGTGCAAGGCCTCTGCTGCCGGGAACTTGCGGGCACCTGCTTCAATGGCAAGTTCGACAAAGGCATCGCGGGTACCAGAGGATGGCGGGGGCCCATAGACCAGGATCTTCTTGGCTGGCAGGCCCTTGGCGATCTGGTTCCAGGCAACAATCTTGTTGGGAACGAACTTGCCATATTGGACGATCTGCGAGGCGAGGCCGAGGTATAGGTATTCTGGTTTGAGGGCGAAATCTGGCCCGGCCTTATCCACGGCCACGACGATCCCGTCGAACCCGATCTTGACCTGAACAATGTCTTTGACGCCCTTAGCGGCGCAGGCTTCAAACTCCGACTTCTTCATTGGCCGGGATGCATTGGCGATGTCAGGGAAGCCATCGCCCGATCCCGAGCAGAACAGCTTGATGCCGCCCCCCGTTCCAAGGCTTTCGACCTTTGGGGTTTTTGCCCCTGTCTTCTTCGCGAAATTTTCAGCGACCCGAGTCGAAAACGGAAACACAGTTGAGGATCCAGCGGCCCAGACATAGTCCCGAGCGGCAAAGGCCGGGGCGCTTAGAGCGCTGAGCGAGGCTGTGATGGCACAAACGGCGATGAGCTTTAAGCGTCGGATTGGCACTGGGATCTCCAAAAACTTCAGTACGAATTGGGGCTTTGGCGGCTGTGAGATGGCAGTTCTAACGCAGGCCCAAGTCCGGGGTTGCAGAAATATCCGGCCCGCATGACATTTATCTTGCAATTATGTGACGGTACGGGCGTGCGGACGCGTCAGAGCAGGCGTGAACGGATGGTTTGGCTGAGCAGGTCTATGCCCGTTACTGCCACAACAATGACAATCGAGATGGCTGCGGTGAGCTGGTAATTGAAGCTGTTCATGCTGTCGAACAGGATTTGGCCGATGCCGCCTGCGCCGATCAGACCAAGGACTGTGGCGCTACGGCTATTGGATTCAAAGCGATAGAGCGCATAGGAGGTCCATAGAGGGGCCACTTGTGGGATAACGCCCCAGACCACCTCCTGCAGCTTCGCAGCGCCAGTGGCCCGAACCCCTTCAACCGGACCACGGTCGATGGATTCCACGGCTTCGGCAAACAGCTTGGCCAAGACCCCGCCGGTATTGATCGATAGGGCGAGCACGCCGGCAAAGGGCCCTAGGCCAACAGCCACCAGGAAGGCTGTGCCGATCACCAGGTCGGGCACCGACCTGACCAGATCCATTAGGCGGCGAATGGGCAATTGGATCGCCGGCGGTGCGACATTTCGAGCGCCAAGCAATCCCATGGGAACCGCAATAATTATGGCCAGGGTCGTGCCCCAAAGCGCCATTTGAATGGTCAGCCACATCTTGCCGATTAGGTCTCGCCAATCGGAAAAGTCCGGATGCAGGAATCCTGAGCCGAACTGCCGCATATTTTCGGACTTCGCGAACAGCAAGGGGAACTTATTTATTTCCGCCGGCCCGAAGGCCAGGATCAGCATGAGGATAATCCCGCCCCATAGGCACAGATCAAACACCTGCTCGCCAAGCGGGCGCTTTGGCGGTGACAGGAGTGTGGCTTCAGCAACAGGGCTCATGTCGACCTACTGGGCATCCAAGGCTTGGCCAGTTTTAGCCTGCAAGGCGGCTTGCTCCGCCTTGACCCCATCAAGCGCCTTTTGCGCCGCCTCGACCTTGGCAGCGTCCTTAGACCGGATGGCCTCCTGCAGATTTTCCGAGGCTTCCATCTCGCGCACCGGCAACAGATGGCTGTCATCGGCCGACTTAAATCCGCCGATGGAAATCTTGGCCAAGAGGGCGCGCTGACGGTCTGCTTCAGGGCCTTCACCCTGGGCATAGGTCAAAAAGAATTGGCGCAGCTTTTCCTTGACCGCTGGATCGAGATCCTTCCGCCAAATAATCGGGTCTTCGGGCAGGCGGGGCGAGGTCCAAATGACGCGGACCTTGTCGACCACTGTAGGCTCGCCCTTAGCGGCTAGGTCCTTATCCCGCTCGCGATTAAGCCGCATGGATGTCGAATTGCCCGTCGCCACGTCGAGGACACCATTGGCGACGCCGAGAAGGTTGGCGTTGTGGTTGGCCGACTTCACCGTCTTGAAGCAGTCGTTGACGTCGATCCCGTGCGGCGAGAACAAATAGGTCTTGGGGGCCAGTGTGCCAGAGGTCGACTTGGCATCGCCAATCCCGAAGTTCAGGGTCTTGCCGCACTTTAGGACGTCTTCCAGGGTTGTCTTGCTCTTGGCGGGCACGATGACCACCGAGGTATAGCCGTCATCCCCAGAGGGATCGAAGGTCCGGGCAAACACCTCGCCACCTGCCCGGCGCACAGCTTCCAGGCCAGAGAAATTGGTGAACCAGCCAAAATGGGTCTGCTTGAAGCGCAGGGCTTCCACCAGGGCGGTGTAGTTGGCGCCGAAGAAGGGTACGATCTTCAGGCCGGTGGATTTTTCCATGTCGGCAATGATCGGCTTCCAGAAGGCCTCCAGACTGGAGGCGCTCTCCGGTGCCACAATCGAAAATTTGAGGACGCCCGACGCGCCGGTATCCACAGGCTCGGATGACTTGCCGCATCCAGACAGGGTCAGGGCCCCAAATCCGGCGGCTGAAGCCAGAAAGCTGCGACGGGCAATTTGAACGGGGGTCATTTTGGCGCTCCTTCCCAGAACACGTCTTCGAATTCCGGGCCGTAGATTTCAATAAGCTGTTTTTGCTCAAGGCCAGAGGCCAGACCATCATAGACGATCTTGCCAGACTTCAAGGCAATGACGCGGTCACAATAGCGCAGGGCGTAGTCCACCTGGTGCAGGGTCACGACGACCGTCAAGCCATCGGTTTTGTTCAGGTCCCTCAGAATTTCCATGACCTTGCGGGCGGCCACCGGATCGAGGGAGGCCACAGGTTCATCGGCCAAAATGATCTTGGCCTTCTGGACCAGGGCGCGGGCAATTGCGCCCCGCTGCTGCTGGCCACCGGAAAGGGTATTGGCCCGCTGTGCCGCATATTCAGCAACGCCAACCCGGCCTAGGGCCGCCATGGTGGCCGTCTGGGTCTCCTGGGGCCATCGCCCAAACAAGCCCTGCAGAAACGAGATACGCCCCAAAGACCCAAGGGCGACATTTGTGAATAGGCTCAGTCGGCCGACTAGGTTGAACTGTTGGAAGATAAAGCCGATCCGAATCCGGGCTTCACGCACCCGATTAGAAACCCGGCCTTCCGACTGAACTGCCAGGCCGAAGGCTTCGATCACCCCAATCCCGGGATCGATGGTTTGTAAACCGGATATGGACCGCAGAAGGGTCGACTTGCCGGAGCCTGAGGGGCCGATCAGGGCGATCATCTCGCCCTTGGCGACATCCACGGACACGTCGTCCAGCGCCCTGCGGGTGCCGAAGGTCTTGGACACATTTCGAACGGACAGAACCGCAGGGTCAGACATTAGGCGCGTTAAGTCCCACGAGTTTCCACGCGCAAGGCTCGAGGCAAAACATGGCGCTCAACCTTGCAATGACTACATGGCACAGGCGGCGGTCGGCGGTCCAGCCTGCACAGGTCAAGGGCTTAAGAGTCTGCTAACTCTGCCCAAAATCAAAACACTTTACATTGGGGGTCTTTACCCTTAATTCGCACCGCTCCGGCGGACCCGATGTCCTCAAAAGCGCTGCTAACGCCGGATTGGGTTCAACAATCCGTTGGGGGTTGCGTGAGGTGCACAGGTACCATACGCCCCTGGACCTGGTCCGTGAGCGTTCACCGGAACGTCCAGTCGCACTTGTGCGGCCGGACGCGGTGGCGGTAGCGGCGCGCTGGTTCCAGGACAAGTTTCAAGGCGACGTTTTTTACGCGGTTAAGGCGAACCCTTCGCCATGGGTCATTGAGACCCTCTCCGCCAATGGCGTGACGTCTTTCGATGTGGCCTCGATCCCAGAGATCGAGCTCGTGAGCCGTCATGCCCCGGGATCGCGCATGGCGTTTATGCACCCGGTGAAAAGTCGGGCTGCGATCACGCAGGCCTATTTCGATTATGGAGTCCGCACCTTTGCGCTGGACACCCATGAAGAGCTGGCAAAGATCATTGAAGCCACAGGCGGCACCAAGGATTTGAACCTGATGGTTCGTCTTGCGGTGTCTGCTGAGGGTGCAGCCTATTCCTTGTCGGGGAAGTTTGGGATCGAAGTCCACCAGGCACCTGCCCTGCTACTGGCTGCCCGCCGGGCTACGCAAGAACTGATGGGCGTCTCCTTCCATGTGGGTAGCCAGTGCATGCGTCCAACCGCTTACCAGGCAGCCATGACCCAAGCTTCTAGAGCCCTGGTTCGTGCGGGCGTCTTTGCAGATGTTGTGGATGTGGGCGGCGGCTTTCCGTCGGTCTATCCCGGAATGGTGCCTCCGGCCCTGGACGACTATGTGGATTCGATCCAGCGCGGCTTCTCTGAGATGATGGTCCATGAGACCACTGAACTCTGGTGCGAACCTGGGCGGTCCCTGGTTGCGGAGTCCTCATCCCTCTTGTGCAAGGTTGACCTTCGCAAGGGTGATGCCCTGTATTTGAACGACGGCAGCTATGGCTCTCTGTTCGATGCGGCGCACTCCAAATGGCCCTTCCCTGTAAAGCTTCTGCGCAATGAAGGTGGCCAGGCCGTCGAAGTTGAGGGCGGGCTAAAGCCGTTCCGCTTCTATGGCCCGACCTGCGATTCCATCGACCACATGCCGGGCCCCTTCTGGTTGCCCGAAGACGTCCGCGAAGGCGACTATGTGGAAATCGGCATGATCGGGGCTTATGGCGTGGCCATGAACACCCGGTTCAACGGCTATGGCGACAACGAGACCGTTCAGGTGGACGACGCCCCCATGGGGTCGATGTTCGGACTGGCCCGCCGGTCAATCCCGGTGCCGCGCCAGGACACGCAGAACGTCGTCAAGCTGTCGCGGGCTCGTGGCAAGAAGCGCCGCCGGAGATAGCTCTAGGTCAAAGGCTAATAGGCGCGGCCGGTCGCTCCGTCCCGGTCGCGCTTTTTCTATGGGACGGGCGCTCAAGCTCTTAAAGCAAGGACACAAAGAGAATGAACGCTGACGTTTCGGCGACCAACCGCAAGGCAGAGCTGCTCGCCAACACGGTCGAGCATGTCGCCATTGATCAATATGACGCCCGGCCAATCATCGACGCCATGCGTAAGATGAGCTTCACCAGCCGTGACACGGCGCGCGCGGCCGATATCTTGTCCATGTCCCTGGAGGACCCGACCTGCTCCACCTGGCTGACCCTGGCGGGCTCCACCAGCGCCGGCGGCTGCATGCACATTTACCGCGACATGGTGAAGTACGGCATGATCGACACCATCGTCGCTACCGGCGCTTCCATCGTCGACATGGATTTCTTTGAAGCTCTCGGCTTCAAGCACTATCAGGCCCAGTCCAATGTGGACGACCGCGACCTGCGCGATCTTTATATCGACCGGATCTACGACACCTATATCGACGAAGAAGAGCTTCAGAACTGCGACGGGACGATCTACGCCCTCTGCGAAATGCTCGAGCCGCGCCCCTATTCCAGCCGTGAATTCATCTGGGAAATGGGCAAGTGGCTCGCCGCCGGCAACGCCAAGAAGCCGGACTCTCTGGTCCAGACCGCCTATGAAGAGGGCGTGCCGATCTTCTGCCCTGCCTTCGTCGACTCCTCAGCCGGCTTTGGTCTGGTCAAGCATCAGGTGGAGCGGATGAAGGCGGGCAAGCCTTATCTCACCATCGACGCCGTGGCTGATTTCCGCGAGTTGACCGACATCAAGTTGGCGGCCGGGACCACGGGTCTCTTCATGGTCGGCGGCGGGGTTCCCAAGAACTTTGCCCAGGACACGGTGGTCTGCGCCGAAATCCTCGGTCACGAAGCCGAAATGCACAAATACGCCGTGCAGATCACCGTGGCCGACGTCCGCGACGGGGCCTGCTCCTCCTCGACCCTCAAGGAAGCCTGTTCCTGGGGCAAGGTCGACGTGACCTGGGAGCAAATGGTGTTTGCAGAGGCCACCACGGTGGTTCCTCTGATTGCATCAGACGCATGGCACCGCGGCGCCTGGAAGGCTCGCAAGAAGCCCAACTGGGCCAAGCTGTTTGTTAAGGGCACCGGGTCAGCCAGCTAGAAACCCTACGACCAGTCCTGGGGCATGCTTTGGTCTGATGTCTGGCACCTCAGACCGGAGCAGGCTCTAGAAGAGCTTGATATGGACCTTGGCTCTCGGGCTCTCCACGTCGACCTGAGAGCCTGAAATGGCTGACAGGATGCGCCCGACGGCCAGGACCAGATAGGCTGGATTGACCCCCAATGGCCTGGGCAGGAAGACGACAATGCCCATGGCCAGCAGGAGCAGGGGCGAGAGCAGCACCATAACCAGGGTTAGGGGAAACCACAGGCGAACCTCTCTGGGTTCGAACGGCCTAGCTGGAATAATCCGCCAGGCGAGGCGTTCTGCCCGCTGTCGCATGGCCTCATAGTGACCCGCCCGCGGTCGCTTTCCGTCCGGCCGTTCGAGATCCATTCCCGGTTCCAACTTCACCTCTGCAGCCTTAGAGATATTCCACCGGGGCCGGGGCGCAGCTGGATAGGCGCGCAACCTTCCTGCAAAAGCAACAGCCGCCTAGGCTCAGGCCCTGCCAATTTTGAAGGCCTTTGTACCCCATCAGCCTGTCATCTTGAATGCATCAATTCCAAGGTCTCCCATCACTTAGTTCAGTCTGAGGTACTGAAAAGCAATCAGACCCGTTCCCAAGGCCCGCGCCACTGGGCATGATGGGCGTGTTCAAGGGAGGTATTGATATGACCAGGGCAAGAGCAGGGATGTTTGTCGGCGTGCTGGTGGTGTTGGCCGGCGGGGCCTTCGCCGACGTGGCGATCAAGCCTGCTTCCATGACCTTGGGGGTGTCCAGCGGCTATCTGGGAAAGGCGGCTCCGGACACCTACAAGATCTTGCCGCCTGCGCCGACGCCGGGGACCATTCGTTGGGAGGCCGATCGCGCTACATTTCTGGCGACCCGTCGCCTCAAGGACACGCCCCGCTGGGCCATGGCGATCAATGACGTCAACCTCGGGGGCGTGGTCAAGGATATGAGCTGCGCTGTGGGTGTCGACCTGACCCCACAAAATGCCCCCCGCTTCAGCGCCATGATCGCCAAGTTGGGTCCAGATGTGGCCTGGGCGACCAATAACCCCAAGGATAATTACAAGCGGCCCCGTCCCTATCTTACGGACCCCGGCCCGACCTGCGTCGAGCAGTCAGCCGCTCTTTCCGCCAGCCCGGACTACCCGTCGGGGCACGTGACCTTTGGCTGGACGATTGGCCTGATCCTGGCGGAACTGGCGCCCGATCGCGCCACCGAGATTCTCGCTCGCGCCCGCGCCTTCGGCGAAAGCCGCCTGGTTTGCGGGGTCCACACCATGAGCGCTGTGGAGTCCGGTCGCACCAACGCCTCGATCCTTGTGGCGGGACTTCATGGGTCAGAGGCTTTCCGCAAGGATCTGGACGTGGCCAGGGCTGAGGTCGCCAAGGCCCGCCTGGCAGGACCAGCACCAGACCCCGCCGCCTGTGCCCTCGAGGCTGAAACGGCCAAGGCCTCGCCCTACAACTAGGTGGAAGATCATGACCCAACCCTGGATGAATACGGCGCTGTCGGCTGACGAACGTGCAGATCTATTGGTCGCCCAGCTGACCCTCGATGACATGATCAGCCTTGTGCATGGCCCCATGCCAGCCCTCTGCAATCCGCCTCCAGAGGATGCGGCCATGGGGGCCGGCTACATACCGGGCATACCTAGGCTTGGGATTCCGCCCTTGAATGAGACGGACGCCAGCTTGGGGATCGCCAATCCACGTCGGGTTCGCGCGGGCGACGGCGCCACGGGACTTCCCTCTGGACTCGCCCTGGCCTCCAGCTGGGACATTGATCTTGCCTATGAAGCCGGTGCCATGGTGGGTTCCGAGGCCAGGGACAAGGGCTTTAACGTCCTGCTTGGGGGCGGTGCCAATCTAACGCGCGAACCACGCTGCGGCCGGAACTTCGAATATCTAGGCGAAGATCCCTTGCTTGCCGGGAAATTGGCCGGTGCAGGGATCAAGGGCGCACAGTCCAATCAGATTGTCTGCAC
>Ga0007795_10000207_pt1 | contig 16434 bp, 14 predicted proteins | sample CryBogmetaGMA1M_FD_60369 | JGI IMG/M metagenome (GOLD analysis project Ga0007795, IMG submission 60369) | Freshwater microbial communities from Crystal Bog, Wisconsin, USA - MA1M | ecosystem: Environmental > Aquatic > Freshwater > Lake | place: Crystal Bog, Wisconsin, USA | collected 2009-07-06
AGGATCACGCCCCCATGCTGAACGCGGCCGTCGGCATAGAGTAGCCCCGCCCCGACGGCCCCGACCTCGGGCCGCGCAGCCTGGGAAATCATCTCCCCTAGCCAGTTGGGCTCGATCACGGCGACATCATTGTTCAGGAACAACAGGATATCGCCCCGGGCATGGCTGACGGCCATGTTGTTGATGGCCGAATAGTTGAAGGCCCCTGGCGCGGGAATGACTCGGACCCGTTTGTCCCGCGCCAGCCGTTTGAACAGAGCGTGGGTTTCTGGCTCGGCACTGTCATTATCGACGATGATCACGTCCAGCGCCTTGTATGCCGTCTGCTTCAGGACGCCCTGGACACACTGCTTAAGCAGTTCTGCCCGATCCCGTGTTGGTATGATCACGGAAACGAGGGGCAATGGATCGGGCAGGGGGCGCTTCACGCTGAGATAGGCTGGCGCATTGGAGAGGGGCGCGACGACCGCGCCTTTGACGCCTGTTCGCTCAAGGTGCGCGGTCACGGCCTTCCGGGCCGCCTCCAGGCACTGATCAAGGGCTGTCTCAGAGAATGACTTTGCCGCTGTCCTCTGCCGCCAGTGATAGAGGATGGCTGGAATGTGCGCGATGCGTTCAGCGGGCACGCCTTCGGCAATCCGCAGGGCCAGATCATAGTCCTGGCTGCCCTCAAACCCTGCCCGGGCACCGCCCAAGTGAAGAACGCGCTCCCGTCGGGCGACGCAGAGGTGCTTGATCATGTTCTGACCGAGCAAAAGTTCAGGGTTCCAGCCAGTCTTGAAGTGGGGGTCGAAGCGTTGGCCGGTCTCGTCGATCTTGTCCTCGTCGGAATAGATCAGTTCGACCGTGGGATTTTCCAGGATTTCAGCGGCGACCTCGAACAGGGCATGGGGTGGCAGGATGTCGTCATGATCCATGAAGGCCACGAAATCGCCAGTGGCCATGCTGAGTGCAGAATTGGTGGCCGCGCTAATGTGTCCATTGGTCTCTCGCCGCAGGATCTTGATCCGTGAATCCTGGGCGGCTTCTGACAGCAGGATTGCCCAGGTCTCGTCCCCAGGCGAGGCGTCATCGGCGATACAGAGTTCCCAATGTGGATAGAGCTGAGCCCGGACCGAGGCGATGGCCGCGATCAGAAATTCAGGGGTGGTTGCATAGACCGGCATGATCACCGAGATCAGGGGGCGAAGCTTCAGGCCGGCGACCTTGTCGGCGATCTCCTGGCGGTCCGTGGCACTCAGGGTGTCATTATCTCGAATCCAGCACTCATACTCGTAGGCGGTCAGGTAGTGTTCTTCCAAAACTGCCTGGATGAAGGTCGCCGCCATCTTGTGGCGGGACGCCCTGACCGCGAGGGCATGCATCGGGCTGTGTAGCCAGGGGTGCTTACGAATTTCGGCGAGGAGCCCCACGGCCACGGGCCGGATATGCTGCCACAGGCGTTCCTTCAGAGGCACAGTCTGTAATTGCAAGCGAGCATTCCGTTGATGACCCGCGACCCCATCAGGCCTGAGCGAGTAGCTGGTCCAGATCCTTGATGCTCGTGACCGGCGAAGCAACGCCGCCGTCCATACGCATGACCTTGTTACAGTACAACCGGATCAAGTCCATGTCGTGGGAGGCCAGAACCAAAATGCCGGCCCGTTCCACCAGGCTGAGCAGCCTTTGGTGGGCGATTTTCTGGAAATCAGCATCGCCCACAGCGATCCATTCGTCCATCAGCAGAACATCTGCGTCGACGGCTGTGGCGACGGCAAAGGCCAAGCGGGCGGCCATGCCAGCGGAATAGGTCTTGAGGGGCATAGCTAGAAAGGGGCCAAGACCGGTAAACTTACCGATCTCGTCCATCTTGGCGTCGATTTCCTTGGTGGTCAGGCCCGCAATCCGCCCGCGCAGGCGGATGTTCTCAAGTCCGGTGGCCGAAGGATCAATGCCAAGGCTGAGGTCCAGCAGGGGGGCGATGCGTCCCTTGACCTCGATCTGACCCTCATCGGGTTCGTAGGCACCCGACAGGGCCCGGAGCAGGGTGGTCTTTCCCGAGCCGTTATGGCCGATCAGTCCAAGACGGTCGCCGGCCTTCAAGGTCATGGACAGGCCGCTGATGGCGGTGACCTCTGCCGATCCATGGTGGGCACTGCTTAGCCGTCCGCCAATCGCCACCCTGGCCAGGTGCTTTTTCAGCGACTTGGCGTCCACCCCATAGACTGGAAACCGCAGAGTGAGGTCCTTGACCGTAATGGAGACGGGTGGAGCCTTCATAGGTAGTGCACAATCCGGCGGCGGGTGAGGGCGAAGAGCGAGAAGGTCAAGGCCCAGCCGATCAGGGCCATGACAATCAGCACCACATAGGTCTGAAGGGCAGGCTGGGCCCCCAGCAGCGGGCCCCGGATCGCGTCTAGCATGTGGAAGAAGGGATTGTAGACCAGCACCAGCTTCATCATCGGGCTGTGGAAGTCCGGCTTCCAGAAGACCGGGGTCATAAACATGGAAAACTGCATGACCGAGGTGACGATCTGCGGAATGTCCCGGAACCGGGCGGAGGAAATCGCCACGGCCAGGCTGATCCAGGAGACGTTCAGGAGGGTCAGGGCTAGCCCCGCCATCGCCAGGGGCAGGTTCATGGTCCGCCAATAGCCAAACCAGATGAGCACGCCGATTATGATGATCAGGTGGTGCAGAAGGGTCACCAGATTACGCAGCAGGGTCCGCCAGACGAAGGTGAACATGGGCAGTGAGGTCTGGCTGAGCATGCCCGAGGCGTGGACGAAGGTCTCGCAGCCCTCGATAATGACCAGGGAAATCATCCCCCAAAACACGATGCCCAGGGCCACGAAGGGCATGGTCTCCTGCAGGGAGATATGCTGCAGCTCAGAATACAGGAACCCGATTCCTAGGACCATGAAGGCCATGGACAGGGTGATCCAGAACGGCCCGAGAATGGAGCCGCGATAGCGCGAAATCACATCGTGTGACGCCAGGGACCAGGCCAGACCCAGCTTGGGAACCGATGCCCGAAGGTCGGCATAGGCCATGGCAAATTCATGCAAGCTTCCACGGCTGATGAAGAGCGCGGCGAAGTCATCGTCAAGACTGGCGATACCGAAACGCGCTATAGCCTCTCCACTGCCGAGGGCTTTGTGGCGGCGTCCAAGGCCTGGGTCCGGGCGACCTGGGATTCCAAATACGTCTATTCCTTCGCCTGGATGGGCCGCCCGATCATTCAACTGCCGGAGGACATGATCCGCCTGCAGGAAGTGATCTGGGACCTAAAGCCCGACGTTCTGGTGGAAACCGGCGTCGCCCATGGCGGCAGCCTGATCTTCTACGCCTCCCTATTCGAAGCCATGGGCAAGGGCCGGGTCATCGGGGTCGACATCGAGATTCGCCCCCACAACCGTCAGGCCATCGAGGCCCACCCTATGAAGAGGCGCATCGATCTGATCGAGGGCTCCTCCACCGCGCCGGACGTCCTGGCCCAGGTCAAGGCGCTGATTAAGCCTGGCGAGACCGTGCTGGTGGTGCTGGATTCCAACCACACCAAGGCCCACGTCCTGGACGAACTGCGTGCCTATGGAGAGCTGATCGGCATTGGCTCCTATGTGGTCGCCACTGATGGGGTCATGGCCCAGGTCAAGGGTGCGCCGCGCACGGGGGATGATTGGGACTGGAACAATCCGCTCACCGCCATCCACGACTTTGTGGCCGAGGACGCCCGCTTCATCGTCGAAGAGCCAGCCTTCCCGTTCAATGAAGGGGTGGTCACCGAGCGGGTGACCTATTGGCCCGACGCCTTCGTCAAACGCATAGCCTAGGAGCCGGGCATGAAGGTCGTCATCCTTGCGGGCGGGCTTGGGACCCGGATTTCTGAAGAGAGCCACTTAAAGCCCAAGCCGATGATCGAGATCGGCGGGCGGCCGATCCTCTGGCACATCATGAAGCTGTTCTCGAACGCTGGCTTCAATGAGTTCATCGTCTGCCTGGGTTACAAGGGCTATGTGATCAAGGAGTATTTCTCCAATTACGTGCTCCACAATGCCGACCTGACCGTCGATCTGGCCAAGGGGTCGGTGGAGTATCACGCCACCAAGCATGAGCCCTGGAAGGTCACCCTGGTGGATACCGGGGCCGACACCATGACCGGCGGACGCTTAAAGCGCGTGGCCCAGTACCTGACGCCGGGCGAGCCCTTCTTTTTCACCTATGGGGATGGCGTGGCCGATGTGGACCTCAAGGCCCTGGCGGCCTTCCATGGGGGCCATGGCAAGCAGGCCACAGTGACCGCCGTCTCGCCCCCGGGCCGCTATGGTGCGCTGGAGATCGTCAATGGCGGCGTCCAACGCTTTATCGAAAAGCCCCCAGGTGACAACGGCCTGATCAATGGTGGCTTCTTCGTCCTGCATCCCGATGTGGTGTCACGGATCAGCGGCGACGAAATCCCCTTTGAAGCGGCACCTCTGGAAGGCCTAGCCGCCGATGGGCAGCTCATGGCCTATCGCCACGACGGCTTCTGGGCCGCCATGGACACCCTTAGGGACAAGAACAATCTTGAGGCCCTCTGGGCGTCTGGAGAGGCGCCCTGGCGGCTCTGGTCATGACCAGACCCAATCCCGCCTTCTGGTCGGGCAAACGGGTTCTGCTGACGGGGCACACGGGCTTCAAGGGATCCTGGGCCGCCATCTGGCTGTCGCACATGGGGGCTCAGGTTACGGGTCTTTCCCTGGCACCAGACCAGACCCCAGCGCTCTACGACCTGGCGCAGATTTCCAGCCTTACGGACTCGCTGATCGTCGATCTGCGCGATCAGGCTGCGGTGGAGACTGCCCTGGCCGGGCGGACCTTTGATCTGCTTTTGCATATGGCCGCCCAGCCCATTGTCCGTACCTCCATCGAGGACCCGATCGGCACCTTTGCCTCCAACATTATGGGCACAGCCCACCTGCTCCAGGCCCTGCGGACCCAGACGGCGCTTCAGGCCTGTCTGGTTGTCACCTCCGACAAGGTCTACGCCAATGCTGAGACCGGGCGCGCTTTTGTGGAGACCGACGCCCTGGGGGGCAAGGATCCCTATTCGGCCTCTAAGGCCGCAGCCGAAATCGTTACCCAGAGCTTCGCCCGTAGCTATTTCGAAAGGGCAGGGGTGCCCCTGGCTACGGCCCGGGGAGGCAATGTGATCGGCGGCGGCGACTTTTCCCGCGACCGGCTGGTGGCTGACATTGTGCGGGCGGGGCAGGCTCAGGCCATCACCGTCCTGCGCCATCCGGAGTCGACCCGCCCCTGGCAGCATGTCCTGGACTGTGTGGCGGGTTACCTGACCTATCTCGAGCGGTTGGCGAGCGATGAAACAGCCCCCCGGGCCATGAATTTCGGCCCCAAACCCGGCGGCCCTGAGGTCACGGTGGGCGCCCTCGCAAGCCAGGCTGTTGCGGCCCTGGGTGCCAAGCCCTGGCGCCATGAGCCAGACCCGAATTCCCTTGAAGCCAAGGCCCTGGGCATAGATGCCTCTCAGGCGAGGTCTGTCCTCGGCTTCGAAAGCCAGCTCGACGCCCCAGAGGCGGTGACCTGGACCATGGACTGGTATCGCCGCCAGGCCGATGGGGAAGACGCCCTGGCCCTTTGCAGGGCCCAGCTAGCACGTTACGAGGCCTTGTGATGACCACTCCAGCCTGCCGCTTTTGCCAAACCCCCCTGACCCAGACCTTTCTGGACCTCGGACGTCAGCCCCTGGCCAATTCCTATTTGATCCCGGCCCAGCTGGCGGCGGGAACTGAGAAATCCTATCCTCTACACACGCGGGTTTGTCCCAATTGCTTCCTCGTGCAGGCGGACGATCCGGTCGCGGCCGACGATATTTTCGACGACGGCTACGCCTATTTCTCGTCCTATTCGGAATCCTGGGTTGCCCACGCCAAGCGCTATGCTGAGGCGATGATCGCCCGGTTCGACCTGGGCCCCAAATCCCTGGTCATCGAGGTGGCAAGCAATGATGGCTACCTGCTCAAGCACTTCAAGGCAGCGGGCGTGCCGATCCTCGGGATTGAGCCCACCGCCAACACCGCCCAGGCGGCCATCGAGATTGGCGTGCCCACCGAGGTGTCGTTTTTCAACGCCGCAACCGGTCGAGATCTTGCGGCACGGGGCATTTCCGCCGACCTGATGGCCGGAAACAATGTCTTGGCCCACGTCCCTGACATAGGCGACTTCGTGGCCGGGTTTCCCCTGGTCCTGGCGCCCCAGGGTGTCCTGACCTTTGAATTCCCCCACCTGCTGAACTTGATTGAGCAGGTTCAGTTCGACACCATCTATCACGAGCACTTCTCCTACCTGTCCCTGCTGGCAGTGGAAAAGGTGCTCCAGGCCAACGGCCTGCGGCCCTTTGATGTGGAGCTTTTGCCAACCCACGGGGGGTCATTGCGCCTATTCTGTTGCCACCAGGCGGCTGACCATGCCGAGACCCAGGCCCTGATCGATCTGCGCGCCCGGGAACAGGCCGCCGGCCTAGACCTTCTGGCCACCTATGGCGGTTTCACCGCTAGGGTCGAGGCCGTGCGAGACAGCTTCCTCGCCTTCCTGGCCAAGGCGAAGTCGGAAGGAAAGCGGGTCGCGGCCTATGGTGCTGCGGCCAAGGGCAATACCTTCTTGAACTATGCAGGAACGGGCACGGACGACATTGTCGCCGTTTTCGATGCCAATCCCCACAAGCAGGACCGCTTCCTGCCGGGCAGCCATATCCCGGTCCTGGCACCTGCCAAGGTCAGCGAAATTAAGCCGGACTATCTGCTGATCCTGCCCTGGAATCTGAAGGCCGAAATCATGGGACAGATGGCGGTCATCCGGTCTTGGGGCGGAAAGTTCGTCACGGCGGCCCCTGAACCTCAGGTCTTTGACTGATGCGCTTTACCCCCACCGCTATTGCCGGCGTTGTGGTGGTCGATCTTGATCCCATTTCCGATGTGCGAGGGTCGTTTGCCCGCCTGCACTGTCCAGATGAGTTCGCCCAGGCCGGCTATGATTTCATACCCCAGCAAACCAGCCTCTCGCGCAATGTGAAGGCCGGAACCCTGCGTGGTCTGCACTATGAGGGCCAGCCCCACACCGAAGCCAAGCTCGTGCGGGCAACCCGCGGGCGGATTTTCGATGTGGCGGTCGACTTACGGGCAGACAGCCCCACCTTCCGCACCTGGACGGGGGTTGAACTGGATGCAGAGTCCGGCCGTGCCCTGCTGATTGGCGAGGGCATGGCCCACGGCTTTCTAACCCTGGAGGACGATTGCGACGTGCTCTATCAGATCAATCGTATTTTCGAGCCGGGCCATGGCCGCGGGGTGCGTTGGAACGATCCTGCTTTCGGGATTGAATGGCCGCGGCTTCCCTCAGTGATCTCAGAGCGAGACGCCGCCTATCCCGATTTTATGGGCGTCTTGGGGTAAGCCATGCTGAGCATTGACCCGTCCGCCAAGATTTCCGCCCTCGCAGACATCGAAGTGTCCGTGCGGGGGACCCGGATCATTATCGGTGCCCGAACCCTGGTAGATTCCTTTGTGAAGATCAAACCGGCTGGTGGATCGGGGGACGTGATCATTGGCGAGGATTGCGCCCTCAATTCTGGGACCGTCCTTTATACCGGCAATGGTATTCGCATCGGCGATGGGGTTCTGATTGCCGCCAATTGTACCCTGGCTCCGACCAATCATGCCTTTGCCGACCCTGAGCGACGGATTCGCGATCAGGGCTTCCAGCCCAGTCGCGGGGGCATTGTCATTGAAGATGATGTCTGGCTGGGGGCCAATGTCGTGGTGCTGGATGGGGCTGTGATCGGTCGTGGAACCATAGTGGCCGCGGGTGCTGTGGTGCGTGGGGTTCTCGAGCCCATGTCAATCTATGCTGGGGCTCCGGCTCAGCGGGTCGGATCGCGCGCCAAGTGACACACTTCACGGTCATCGGCGCCGGGGGATTTATCGGATCTCGGCTTGTTTCGGCCCTGACGGCCCGGGGTGAAAAGGTGGTTTCTCCCCCCCGAACCCAGCAGGATTTTGCAGGTGAGGACCTTGGGCGGGTCATCTATTGCGCGGGCTTGACGGGCGACTTTTTGCAGCGACCCTTCGATACGGTCGAGGCGCATGTGACCCTGCTTGCCAATATCCTCAAGGTCGCTGGTTTTGAGCGCTTGGTCTATCTGTCCTCGACCCGGGTCTATGACAGCCTATCTTTGCGGGGCGGGCGGGAAACCGATGTCTTGGAGCTGGATCCGCACTTGCCGCGCAATGTCTATGACCTGTCAAAGGCGCTGGGTGAGACTCTCTGTCTAAATAGCGGCGGCGGGCGCGCCTGCGTCGCCCGCCTTTCCAATGTCTTTGATGCTGATGACGCCGCCAGTGGGTTCCTGTCAGAGCTTTTGCAGCGGGCGCGTCTGGAGGCTGACATCACCCTGCCCTCATCTCCCATGGGCGGTCGTGACTATATCCATGTGGATGACGCCATAGCGGGGCTCCTGGCCCTGGCGACCGGTGAGGATCAAGGCATTTTCAACATTGCCGGCGGTCGCACGGTCCTAAATCGCGAGGTGGCTGAGGTCTTTGCCCAGGCAGGGCGGCACCTGACCTTGACCGGACAGGACGTACCGATCCCCCAGCCCCAGTGCGACATCTCGCGCCTGAAAGCGATCGGGGTGACGCCTCGGGACGCCACTTCGGTGATAGCTGAAATCTTGGGTAGCCCAGGATTTCAGGCCAATTAAGCGGTCTGTGCAGCCTTCGACTTGGCGACAGCGCCTTCGATCATGCTGAAGAAATCTGTCGCAAACTGCTGAGTTTGACCCAAGGGCGACTGCTTGAGCATATTGCGCAGGTCGGTGCGAAGCTTGGCGCGCCGAGGCGCGTCGGCGGCCAGACCAAGGGCCTTCTCAACATATTCGGCCTCGGAAAACGCGCAGAGATCTCCCAGACCCGCATTGTTTAGGATCGAATAGCTGAGGCGCTCAAAAACCGCAGGTCCCACCAAGGTGATCACTGGAACGCCCATGAATAGGGACTCACAGGTTGTTGTGCCGCCAGTCTGAGGGAAGGTGTCGAGCGAAATGTCGATCTCGTTATAGAAGGGCATGTGGGCACCACGGACGCTCTCAAATCGCACGCGATCCTTGCTGACGCCTTCCCCCTCAAAAATCGCCTCAATATTGGTGCGGAAGGTGGGCGAGCCGGCTTCAGGGCGGACGAATAGAAATTGGGAATTTGGCGTCGCCGCGACGATCCGGGCCCAGGTTTGCACCATGGCTTTGGAATACTTGTAGGGATTGTTCGCCGTTCCGTAGGTGAGGAAGCCCTTCCGTGATTCTGGCGTGCCCGGTGTGATTGGCCGCTCTGGGAAGGCCAACTCGCCCATAGCGATCCAGCTTTTCGGCATGAGCAAGGGCTCTTCGATCACCAGGCTCTTGTCCTCGGGCACCACATAGGGGTCGAGAATAAAGCGGTCGATCGAGGTCAGACCCGCGGAATGCGGATAGCCAAGCCAACTGGCCTGAAGGGGGGCGGCCTTAAAGGCCATGACCGCCAGCTTATTCATATGGGTGGTGCCACCGAGCTCGATCAGCATGTCGAGTTGATCATCAGCAATCATTTGCGCGGCATCGCGCTCAGTGATCTCTTTCCTCCAACGGAAGCCATCCACCATTTCAGTGATCCGCTTTTGGAGGCTGTCCTCTTCCTGCAGGAAGTAGGAATAGCAATAAACTTCGAAGCGGCTCTTGTCGTAATGCTCCAGCAGGGGCAGGGCGAAATAGGCCACCGGATGGCCCCGAAGGTCAGACGACATGAAACCAATGCGGATTTTTCCGTCGACGGGCCTGGGCGTCGGAAAGGTGATCGGTTGTTTGATCGCCTGCGCCTGAATCGCATCACCCCACATTTTGTGTTGGGTAACCAACTCATGGCGGTCTGCGTCTGACCGCACGCGACTAAGGTGAAGCAATAGGGCCGTGTGCTTTCCATTGGACGCAAATTTACGACCAATCTCTTCGAAGCTGGCCAGGGAGTCAGACGCGTCATAGTCCGCAAGTCGCGTGAAGATTTCAGAGGCGACTTTGAGTTCAGACGGGTTGAGCTCCAACATGCCCTCTGCGTCCTTAAGCACGTGATAGGCTTGTTCCAGAAACTCAGACTCCTTAGGGCCTCTCGTCCGGCTTAGGCTTTCCGCCAAAGCCATTCGGTAGTCCGCCTTGGTCGGATCCAGCTCAATGGCCTTGCGCATGTGACCATGGGCACGCTCACGGTCCCATTCGGAAATTGTCGTTCCGATCAGGTTATGCAGCCAAGGAACATCGCCATAGACCGGGATAAGACCCAGCAAATAGGCTTCCGCCTCCTTATTGCGATTGAGGCGGCGGTAGAGCATCGCCTTGATTTCACAGAGCTTGGTCAGGCTGGGGGTGGCGGCCAGGGCCTGATCGATCATCGGGATGACATTGAGAGGATCTAATGCGTCCGTCGTCAGATTGATGAGGTCAATCCACGCATCTTCATAGTCAGGCTTCAATTTCACAGCCAAACGGAACCGCATTTCGGCCTTGTCGGGCTCTCCAGAATAGATCAATCCACGGCCGAGACTGCGCTGGAATTCGGCATTGGTCGGTGACGTGCGGACGAGTTTGGTCCAGGTGTCTACCGAACGTCGGCCATCCTTCATGTCATTATAGACATTGCCCATGTTGATGGGCGCTGAGTTCGATTTCGGGTCCAGCTTCTGGCTTTGGCGAAGAGCCGCCAGTGCCTCTTCATAGCGGGCAAGACGGCGCCATGAGACGCCAAGATTGTTCCAGAGCGTCGCATCGCGGGGATAGACTTCAGTCCCCTGGCGGGACCATTTCGCACCCTCTTCGTACCGCTTCAGCCGGATCAGCATGGCGCTGAAATTGCGATAAACCTGAATGGGCGCTTTTGGATCCAGGGTCAGTTGCTCCGCCGTTAAGCGGATGGCTTCGTCCCTCTGCCCCCGCGCCATAGCAGCTTCGGCTTCGGCGAACCTCTCCAAGGACATAGGCTTTTCCCGTAGACTTAAAATCAGGCGACCAAGACATTATCGACCCTAGGCCCGCTTGAGATGCGGCAGGACCAAGGCGCGACTGTGCGCCGCGACGCAACCTAATCCCTAGGCGCCCCGGTGCCAATCTCGGACCGCAAGCCATTTCGTCCGAAGGGCAGTTCGGCCTACTGAGAATCAGGGTCTTGTCATTCAATTGTCACCAGACTGTAGCGTGGTTGGTTGCAGCCATTGGAGATTCGGCTTGCCGACGACCTCTCGATCTAGCCTCCCGATTTGGACTGCACTGGCGAGCGCCGTCAGCGCTGCGCTGGTGCTTGGGGCCATGACCCTCTTGCATCGTCTTGATTTGGAAACAGCCATTGCGGGGGCGACCCTGGTCCTGGCCGCCAGCACACTCATTGGCTGGATTGGCGTATCGCGCGAAAGGCAAAATGAAGATTCGACCTCGCCTCGTAGCGCAGATGAGCTCAGCCGGGGGCCGCCCTACGCCGCGATGGTGGACGCCCTGCCAGATCCAGTTCTCCTGGTCACTGGGCTTGAGCCCGATGATCCGACGGGGCGGCGATATGTGCTGGCCAACCAAGCCGCCAGAGAGGTTCTGAACCTTACGCTCGAGACAGGCCTTCTGGTCACGGCGATCCGTGACCCCGATGTGCTGGAAGCCGTGGATGAGGCCCTGTTTGGTCAGGTGGCTGCGACAGCCCTATACGACCTCGGAGGGACTCAAGGGCGGGTGCTTAAAGCCTTTGCCCAACCGCTTGGTGGTGGGGACGGGGAACTGCGCACAGCTGTCTTGGTGCTGCGGGATGAGACGGATATTCGTCGGGCAGAGCGGACGCGGGCCGACTTCTTGGCCAATGCCAGCCATGAATTGCGCACCCCCCTGGCTTCACTATCTGGCTTTATCGAAACCCTTCGGGGCCATGCCCGGACCGATGACGCGGCGCGGGAGAAGTTCCTGGGTATTATGCAGACTCAGGCGGAACGCATGAGCCGTTTGATCGATGATCTTTTGTCACTCAGCCGCATCGAATTGAACGAGCACATCGCCCCAGCGGGGGCAATGGATCTAGCCCTGGCTGTGATGGATGTCTTGGATTCCCTGGGTCCCTTGGCCCGCGAAGGCGGCGTGACCCTCAATTCAGATATTCCTGCCATCGGTCGGGCGATCACCATTGGGGATCGCGATCAGCTGGTTCAGGTGATCCAGAACCTGGTGGACAATGCCCTGAAATACACGCCGCCGGGGGGCGTCGTCACCGTAAGCCTGCGTCTTGATTTGAGCGCAGTCGAAGCTGTGGTTCCCTCCATGGAAGAAAGTGCCCGCCTCTCTCTGCTGACACCCGATCATGGCACCACCCGCTATCTGGTCCTGCAGGTGACTGACTCTGGCCCAGGCCTCGCCCGGGAGCACCTTCCACGTCTGACCGAGCGCTTCTATCGCGTCGAGGGTCAAAAAAGCGGTGCGCGACCTGGGACGGGCCTAGGTCTGGCCATCGTGAAACATATCATAAATCGTCACCGCGGTGGTCTGGCCGTGGAGAGCGTCGAGGGCCGGGGTGCGAAGTTTACCGCCTATGTGCCTATGGCCTCTCAGGCGGTACTTCAGGTTTTGTGACAAAATCGTCGCAAAAATGTCGTACAGCCTCTGCACCGACACGATAGCCACGGTCTTGTCGGACGTGTGCTGCCCGGCTCAGGCTCAACGAAGTTTGGATCTAAATACGACATGCTGACTTGGGTCGCCCTCCTTGCCCTCGCCTTGTTCTCGGGCGCGACCTTCTTTGCGGCGCGTGGCAAGGCTTTGGCTGCGGTCGGCGGGCGTCCGATTGGGCTGCATTCACTGCCTGGATATTACGGCGGATATGTCGCCCTTTGGGTTGCTGTTCCTGCCGCCTTGATCTTGCTTCTCGCCGCTGGTTTTGGCGGAAGCCTTGAGGCAGGTCTGCTGAGATCGTCTGAGTCCTCGGCCCTCCAGGCGCTAGATGCGCAGCAAAGGGACGTTTTCTACAACGACGCTGTTACCCTTTCCCAAGGAGGGCAGCCCAGCGAGACCGTCTACGAAGGTCCGCAAAAGCAAGCCCTGGCCGACGCTGTCTCCAAGGCCAAGCATCTTCGCAGCCAGATCACTTACGGTGCCCTTGCCGCGGCGATCGCTCTGGCCTTAGCCGGCGTGGCTTTTGCCTATCCGAAAATCCGACCCGATTTTCGCGCGCGCAATCAGGTGGAAACCTGGATCGCTGGGCTCTTTATCCTGTGCTCAGTGACCGCCGTTCTCACGACGATTGGCATTGTTGGGTCTTTGGTTTGGGAAAGCTGGCGGTTCTTCCAGTCGGTTTCGCCTGTCGACTTCCTGTTTGGGATGGAATGGAACCCGCAGATTGCCATGCGGTCAGATCAATATGCCTCTAGTGGGGCGTTCGGTGCGGTACCGCTGTTTATCGGTACGTTCCTGATCATGATCATCGCCATGGTGGTGGCGGCACCGGTGGGCCTGTTTTCGGCCATCTATCTTTCGGAATATGCCAGTCCCTTGGCCCGATCTGTGGTCAAGCCGCTTCTTGAAATTCTGGCTGGCGTGCCAACCGTCGTCTACGGCTTCTTCGCCGCCTTGACCGTGGGGCCGCTCTTTCGTGAATTTTTCAATGGCATAGGCGGTTTGCTGATTGGCAGCGGCCTGGACGGTCTTGGCCAGTATTTGAGCCAGGTTCAGAACCAAATGGCTTTGGTGGCGGGTGCTGTCATGGGGGTCATGCTGATCCCCTTTGTTTCATCCCTGTCTGACGACATCATCAATGCTGTGCCTCAGTCCCTGCGGGATGGCAGCCTCGCCATGGGCGCGACCCGATCTGAGACGGTCAAAAAGGTTGTTCTGCCTGCCGCCTTGCCCGGGATTATGGCCGCTTTGCTTTTGGCGGTGTCCCGCGCTGTCGGGGAAACCATGATTGTGACCATGGCCGCTGGTCTTCAGGCCAAGGCAACCATCAACCCCCTCGACACGGTCACGACTGTAACGGTGCAGATTGTCACCCTGCTGACTGGCGATCAGGAGTTTGACAGTCCCAAGACCCTTGCGGCCTTCGGCCTGGGCCTGACCCTGTTCCTGGTCACTCTAATCCTGAACATCATCGCCCTGCGCATCGTCCAGAAGTACCGAGAACAGTATGACTGACGCCCCCATGTCCACCTCGGCGACTTTGCGCCAGACAGTCGAAGCCCGGCTGAAGGTGCGCCATGCCCAAGAGCGGCGCTTCCGTGCCTATGGCCTTGCGGCGATCTTTGTCGCCCTGGCTTTTCTGACTGTGCTCCTGGGCCGTATCGTCTCCCAGGGCTATACGACCTTCCTGGAATACAGCCTCACCGTCCCGGTCTATGTGGATCCGGCGCGGGTCGACCGTACTGATATCAGTGGTGCTAATTTCGATCTCTTGATCGCCGATCAGGTTCTAGGGCGCCTGGGGATCAAGGACGATGACTTCGGAACCCAGTCGTCCAAGATGATGGACATATTGTCCAACGATCTGGGCTTCCAGCTCTTGCAGAAGGTTAAGGCCAACCCGAGCCTGATCGGTAAGACGGTGTCGGTGACCGGCCCGGTCCGAGCGGACGGCGCGCTCTACTATAAGGGCGAAATCAAGAAGTCGACGCCCGAGGACGAGCGCAAGCTGGACAACACGCAACTCCAGTGGCTCGACAAGATGAAGTCCATGGGCATGGTTTCATCCGGGTTCAACACGGGATTCTTGACCAAATCTGACTCGACCGAGCCCGAGCAGGCTGGCGTCTGGGGGGCCATTGTCGGCTCGACCATGATGTTGATTGTCACCGCGCTTCTGGCTGTGCCGATCGGCGTCCTGGCGGCCACCTACCTCGAAGAATTTGCGGCCAAGAACCGCTGGACCGACATTATCGAGGTCAACATCAATAACCTCGCGGCGGTGCCTTCCATCGTCTACGGCCTGCTCGGCTTGGCGGTGTTTATCAATTGGTTGCATGTTCCCAGGTCTTCGCCCTTGCTGGGCGGCCTTGTCCTTGCCTTGATGGCCCTGCCCACCGTCATTATCGCGACCCGATCGGCCTTAAAGGCTGTTCCGCCGTCTATCCGCGAGGCCGCCCTGGGCGTCGGAGCGTCCAAGACCCAGACCGTATTCCACCACGTCTTGCCCCTCGCCATGCCTGGGGTGATGACCGGCGCCATTCTGTCCATGGCCCACGCCCTGGGCGAAACCGCGCCTCTATTGATGATCGGTATGGTGTCCTTCGTTCCCGGAGTTCCGGAAGGCTTTACGGGCGCAGCGACGGTCCTGCCTGTTCAAGTCTTCATTTGGGAAAATGCTTCGGAGCGCGCCTTCCACGAGCGGACGGCCGGGGCGATCATGGTTCTTCTGGTCTTTATGATCGTCATGAACCTAGCCGCCATACTGCTCCGTCGACGCTTTGAGCGCCGGTGGTGATCCCGATGATCTCTTATCTTTCCAGACTACAGCGCCGCATAACGCCATGAGACAAGACATGACCCAAAACCGCGACGAGGCCCTGGACCCGGTCGTGGGCACAGCAGTGCCGGGCGATCAGATCAAGATCCGCGCCCGGGACATCAATGTGTTCTACGGTGCCAAGCAGGCCCTGTTCGATGTGTCCCTCGACGTGGCTGAAAAGTCTGTGACGGCCCTGATCGGCCCATCCGGCTGCGGCAAGTCGACCTTCCTGCGCTGCATTAACCGGATGAACGACACCATTGCAGGTGCCCGCGTCCAGGGTCGGATCGAATTGGACGGCGAGGACGTGAATGATCGTGGGATCGATCCCGTGGTCCTGCGGGCCCGGGTGGGCATGGTGTTCCAAAAGCCCAATCCCTTTCCCAAGACCATTTACGAAAATGTCGCCTATGGTCCCCGCATCCACGGCATTGCCACAACCAAGGCAGAGCTTGACGCCATCGTCGAAAAATCACTGAAGCGCGCAGGCCTTTGGGCAGAGGTTTCTGATCGCCTGCAACAGCCAGGTACGGGTCTATCAGGCGGCCAGCAGCAGCGTTTGGTCATCGCCCGCGCCATTGCGGTCAGCCCGGAAGTCATTTTGATGGACGAGCCCTGCTCGGCCCTTGACCCCATTGCCACGGCACGGATCGAAGAGCTGATCGACGAGCTCCGCAATCAGTACTGCATTGTCATCGTCACCCACTCTATGGCCCAAGCCGCGCGGGTTTCGCAGAGGACGGCCTTCTTCCACATGGGCAAGCTGGTGGAAGCCGGCGACACCGGGGACATTTTCACCAACCCCCGCGATAGCCGCACCCAAGATTACATTACCGGCCGGTTCGGATAAGGACGACCCTATGAACGAGCACATCGTTAAGTCCTATGAGGACGAACTCAACGCGCTGACAGCGGAGTGCGC
>Ga0007795_10000209_pt1 | contig 16415 bp, 14 predicted proteins | sample CryBogmetaGMA1M_FD_60369 | JGI IMG/M metagenome (GOLD analysis project Ga0007795, IMG submission 60369) | Freshwater microbial communities from Crystal Bog, Wisconsin, USA - MA1M | ecosystem: Environmental > Aquatic > Freshwater > Lake | place: Crystal Bog, Wisconsin, USA | collected 2009-07-06
CGTGGCGTCGCCGATGACGTCGGCCAAGAGGCGAATGTCGTCGGGCCCGATCAGGCCCGCGGCGTGCCAGCGACGCAGGTCTCCGCAGGCGATGGTGTACGGCGACTCGCTCACGAGCAGATGACCGGCCGCCAGATCCGGGGCGAGTTCGGAGAGGTTGTCGGCGTCCGCCCCGACGCTCGAGATGAACGAAGCGTTGCGGCCGAGTTCGGCGTCCACCACGGGCCGTGGCGACGAGGTCGCCAGAAAGAGCGCGCGACTGCCCCGACACGCCTCCTCGAGGCTTCCCGGCTCGACCGAACCGCCGAATCGCTCCGCGATCGTCTCCGCGAGCAAGCCGCTCCGGGCCTCGTCGGCGTCGTGGACGCGCAGCCGCCGACAGTCCAACCACTCGCGCAGGATCGCCGCCGTGTAGAAGCCGATGCGGCCCGCACCGACGATCCCCGCCACCGCGTGCGGATCGTGGCCGCAGTACTTCCACGCGAGCACGCTGATCGCCGCCGTGCGAAACGAAGACAGCGCCGCCACGTCGAAGATCGCCTCGACGTGGTGATCGATGGGATGCAGCAGCAGCGCCTTGCCCACCGAGATCTTGTCGCCGACGATGCGACCCTCCTCGTTGGTGCCGATCACCTTCACGGCGTCGATCCCGCCGCCGCATGCATCCGACAGCGACGAGCGGCCGTCGACCGCGCAGGGCATCACCCGCCAGTCGCCGCGCACGCCCGGGCGCTCGTACACCTGCTTCACCGGATGCGTGATCGCGGCAGGATCACGCGCCCACGCCAGGTAGAACCGCTCCAGGGTGTCCATGAAGGGCCGCAGCCCCGCCATGAGTGCCTGGTGCACCACCGTCTCGGGGTAGTAGACGCAGGGCTCCGCGTGCAGCCGCAGGAGACTCGCCTCGCGCGCCGACATCGGTCGATCGTGGTCGGATTGCACGCCCGTACGTTCCGGCGCACAGGTCATCCGAGCATCGTCATCGGATAACGGGTTCACGCGAACGACGTCCGGAGCCGGGAGCAGTCCGCACGAGGAAGTACCTGGAACCCCAGATCGTAGGTGTGTGCGTGGACCGCCGCAATCGCCTGCGCCGGTGAGCCGCGTGCCCGTCGACCTCCCGACGCGAGCGAGATCATCCGCGCGCGTCGGTGGCGGAAGACGCGTTGACGGAACTATGCTCGTTCGCCTGCGTTCGTGCCCGACATGAGCCCCCACCCGGCGAGACTCCCGTGACGGTCGAACTGGCATTCAGCGAAGCCGGCGCCGGGCCGCCGCTCGTGATCCTCCACGGCCTCTTCGGGTCGAAGCGGAACTGGTCGTCGATCGCGAAGCAGCTCGCCGACTCCCGGCGCGTCGTCGTCGCCGATCTCCGCAACCACGGCGCGAGCCCCTGGGATCCCGTGCACGACTACCCGGCGCTCGCGGCGGACGTCGCCCGGCTCGTGGAAACGCAGCTCGGGGGCCGCGCCGCCGTCATCGGCCACAGCATGGGGGGCAAGGCCGCGATGATGCTCGCGCTCGAGCGGCCCGACCTCGTCGAACGCCTCGTCGTCGTGGACATCGCCCCTGCCCCCTCCCCCGGCAACTCGGCCGACGTCCTCCGCGCGCTGCAGGCCGTGCCGCTGGCCGAGTGCAGCCGCCGCGCGGATGTCGATGCGGCCCTCGCCGCCTCCATCCCCGACCCGGCCGTCCGCACGTTCCTCGTGGCGAACGTGGTCAGCGGCCCGGATGGTCTCGCGTGGGGAGTGAACCTCGACGCGCTCGCGCGGCACCTCGACGGCATCCTCGGCTTTCCCGACGTGCCTCCCGGGCGGTCGTTCGACGGCCCCACACTCTTTCTCGCGGGCGGCCGCTCGCCGTATGTGCAGCCGCACCACCACGCGTGCATCACGCGTCTCTTCCCCGCCGCGCGCGTGGAGACGATTCCCGACGCCGGCCACTGGCTGCACGCCGACGCCCCCGCCGCGTTCCTCGACGCGGCGCGGCGGTTCCTCGACAGCTGACGCCCCGCGGCTCCCCGACGACACGATCGAGGTGGAGTTCAGCCGTAAGGCGGGCGAGATCTCCCGCCGCGTCGACGGCGAGGCCGGCGACGTGACCCCGGGGCCGCGTCAGGGGGCGTCGGCAGCGGCCAGTTCCCGCACCGCGATGTCGCGGAACTCGACCCACATCGGCGCGCCGGCGTGGAGTTGCAGGGCGAGGGCGCCCTCGCGGCTGCCCAGATCGGGCGCGTCTGTGAAGTCGAGCGTGAGCGTACCGTTCATGAAGTGCCGCAGCCGCGGCCCCTCCGCGACGATCCGCACGTCGTTCCAGTCGTCGAGCCGGAAGAGCCTCGCGTAGGCCTCGGCGTCGATCAGGTGGCCGGTGACCTTCTTCGCTCCGTCGACCCACTCGGCCTTCTCCCCCACGAGGCAGATGCGGCCCCGCTTGCCCCCCTCGTCGTAGATGAAGCCGGCGACGTTCGGCAGCCTCGACTCATTGCGCAGCTCGTGCTGGTAGCCGCGCACGACCCAGGCGTTGGGCACCTTGCCCTCGGTGATGTGCCGCGAGCGGTACTGGATCCCGGAGTTGTTGGTCGCCGAGCAGCGGAACGACAGCTTCAGCTCGAAGTCACGAAGCGCGAGGTCCTTGCGGATCAGAAAGGTGTTGCCGACGGCCTTCACCTCGGGCGTCGTCTCGCCGTGGATGACGTCGTCACGCACGCTCCACATCCGCGGGTCTCCGTCCCAGCCGTCCAGATCGCGGCCATTGAAGAGTTCACACCAGGCCGTCGCAGGGCCCGGGGGCTCGGCGACCGCCGTCACGGCCGGCTCCGCCGCGGCAGCCGTGAAATGGAGGAGCAGGCACGAGGCGCCAATCAGTGGACGCAGCATGGAGCAATTCCCGGGATGTCATTGAACGAAGCCGCGGCATTATCGCCGCGACGCCGCCGGCCGCTCAAGCGGACCGCCCTCAGGCGACACCGGCAGCCGCCAGGGTTGTGCGGAAACCGCGGCGGCCGCGAAGATAAGCCCTCTCCGCCACCGGAACCGACATGTCCGATCCGCTCCCCCGCATCGTCATCGACCTCGAGAAGCTGCGGCACATCAACTGCGGGCTCGGGCGATTCTCCCTCCACTTCGGCGAGGAGCTTCTCCGGCTCGCCCCCGGCCGGTTCGAGCCGGTCTTTTTCCTTCCCCCGGGTGCCGACCGGCATTTCCCGGAGGGCGGCTTCGACCGGATCACGGTCATGCCCTGGAAAAAGGAGTTCCTGCGGCGGCACGTGCGGCCGTTCGTGCGGCCCTTCCTGAAGCCCGCGAACGTCGACCTCTGGCATGTCACCAACCAGATGTCGAAGTACCTGCCGTTCGACGATCGGGTGCCCGTCGTGCTCACGATCCACGACCTCACGTTTCTGCATGAGACGCCCCACGACGAGCAGCTGCTGAAGATCGAACGCAAGCTCGCCGACATCCAGACGAAGGTCGATCGCGCGACGGCGATCGTGACCGACTCGCAGTACGTCGCCGACGACGTGCGGGCCCACCTGCAGGTCGGCGACCGCCCGGTGCATGTCGTGCACCTCGGCCTGCCGCCGCCCCCCGCCGCGGCCACGCGGCGGCCCGCCTTCGTCCCGGACGGCCCGTTCGTGCTCACGGTCGGGAACTGCCTCGCGCACAAGAACTTTCACGTTCTCTTCGACCTGATCGAGCGGCTGCCGGGGCGGCGGCTGGTGATCGCGGGCAAGAAGGCGACGCCCTACGGCGACTTCCTGGGCCGGGAGATCGCCCGGCGTGGCTTCGGCGACCGCGTGATCCTCGCGGGCGAGGTGTCGGACGCCGACCGGCAGTGGCTCTACGAGCAGTGCGAGGCGTTTCTCTTCCCATCGCTGACCGAAGGCTTCGGCTTCCCGGTGCTCGAGGCGATGCAGTGCGGAAAGGCCGTGTTCCTCGCCCGAACGACCTGCCTTCCCGAGATCGCCGGACGGCACGGCTTCTACTTCGACTCGTTCGACGGCCCGTCGATGGCCGCCGTCTACGAAGCCGGGCGGGCGGCCGAACGGAGCGATCCGCGGTTCGCCGACCGCGTGCGATCCCATGCCGCCGGCTATTCCTGGAGCGAGTCGGCCCGCGGCTACGTGCAGGTGTTCGAGGCGATTCTGGCCGGAAACACCGCCTGAAAATGGCATTCCGGCCGCCCGGGCCCCCTGCTACTTTCCCCCGCGATCCGTCGCCCGCAGGCAGCCCAGGTTGCGGGAAGCGTGGGCGACGACAGCAACCATGGAGGCTCCATGCAACGGCGTGCGCTCATCACCGGCGTGACCGGCCAGGACGGCTCGTACCTCGCGGAACTGCTCATCGCGAAGGGCTACGAGGTCCATGGACTCCGCCGCCGCTCCAGCACCTTCGGAACCGGCCGCATCGAGCACCTCATCTTCGGTGACGCGCCGAGCCTCCACCTCCACTACGGCGATCTCTCCGACGGCAACGGGCTCGTCCGCCTGATCCGCGAGATCCGCCCCGACGAGGTCTACAACCTCGCGGCCCAGAGCCACGTGCGCGTGAGCTTCGACCAGCCCGCCTACACCGCCGACGTCACCGCCGTGGGCACCCTGCGGCTGCTCGAGGCGATCCGTGACGTGCAGGACGACACCGGCACCCAGATCCGCTTCTACCAGGCCTCGAGCTCCGAGATGTACGGCAAGGTCGTGGAGACGCCGCAGAAGGAGACCACGCCCTTCTACCCGCGCAGCCCCTACGGCGTGGCCAAGCTCTACGGGCACTGGATCACGGTGAACTACCGGGAGAGCTACGGTCTGCACGCCTCCTGCGGCATCCTCTTCAACCACGAGAGCCCGCGCCGCGGCGAGACCTTCGTGACGCGGAAGATCACGCGGGCCGCGACGCGGATCAAGCTCGGGCTGCAGAAAAAGCTTCACCTCGGCAACCTCGACGCGCAGCGCGACTGGGGCTTCGCCGGCGACTACGTCGAGGCGATGTGGCTGATGCTCCAGCAGGACCAGCCCGACGACTACGTGATCGCGATGAACGAGCTCTATTCGGTCCGCGACTTCTGCGAACAGACCTTCTCGCGGCTCGACCTCGACTACCGCGACTTCGTGGAGATCGACCCGCGCTACTACCGACCCGCCGAGGTCGACCTGCTCCTCGGCGACAGCACGAAGGCCCGCACGCGACTCGGCTGGCGGCCACGGACGAGCTTCGCCGACCTCGTCGACATGATGGTCGAGGGCGACCTCGAACTCGCCCGGCACGACGCGTTGATCCAGGGCCTCGCGGGCTCGAACCGGAAGGCGGCCTGACGCCGCCCGCCGCACCGACACACCAGGGGAGACCGACCGGAGATGATCTCGTACGCCCAGAACTTCGAGGACGTGGTTCTCAACCGCGTGTTCCACAACGTCGTCAACGGCCGCTACATCGACGTCGGCGCCTTCGACCCGGCGGTCGACTCGGTCACGAAGCATTTCTACGACCACGGCTGGTCGGGGGTGAACGTGGAGCCCGTCGAGCGGTTCCATCGCAAGTTCGTCGCCGACCGGCCGCGCGACTGGAACCTGAACGTCTGCGTCGGCACGAGCGAGGGCGCGGTCGAGTTCCAGGAGTGGGGCGACTCGGGCCTCTCGACGATCCGCGAGATGTTCGACCCCGGTGTCGTCGCGGGGCTGGGCTTCAACCGCACGACCCGCACGGTGCCCATGACCACGCTCGCCACGATCACGCGACAGCTCGACGGCGCCGACGTGCAGTTTCTCAAGATCGACGTCGAGGGGGCCGAGCGCGACGTGCTCCTCGGTGGCGAGTGGCGGGCCTTCCGTCCGCGCGTGATCCTCCTCGAGGCGATCAAGCCGAAGCTTCCCGGCTGCGACATCTACTCCTACGAGCCGGCGTGGTTCGAGTGGGAGGGGCTGCTCTTCAAGAACGGCTACGAGTTCGGACTGTTCGACGGGCTCAACCGCTACTACTACCGCCGCGAGGAGCCGGAACTGCGGGCGCCCCTCTCGTATCCCGCGAACATCACCGACGGCTTCGTCCTCGCGCCCCCGAACCCCATGCGGGGCCAGATCAAGGCGGCCTGACCAGCACCCCGCACCCGAAGGACCGCGCGTGAACATCTGGTACGACGTCTCCGAGCTGACGACCTGGTCGCTGCCGCACCTCACCGGCATCCAGCGGACCACCATCGGCATCCTCAACGGCCTCGTCGAGAACGGCGTGCCGGTCCGCCTCGTCGGCTACGACCCCAAGCGGCACGCCTTCGTGCCACTCTCCGTGCAGGCACTGCCGGCGACGGTGCGCGGCCACATCAAGGCCGCCGCGTCCCTGTCGCACCGCGGCGACGACGCGGTCCTCGCGGCATCGGCGACGATGCTCGCCGGCGAGGCGCAGGCCCGCCGCAGGCGGTGGCTCACGCGGGAGACGGTGTTCGGCACGGGACCGGCCGCCCGGGAACTGCGGACGAGCTTTCGCGACCTCCGCCGGGCCAGCGGTGCCGTCGGTGGAAGCGTCGGCCGCTGGGTGCGCGAACGCTGCCGCCGCGCCGGCCCCGAATCGACGATGGGCTCGCTCGACTCGGGCCTGCGGTCGGGCCACACCGCGCCCCGGCCGGAGCAGGTGCCGCTCGCCGCCATGCCGTTCGCCCCGGGCGACGTGCTGCTCTCGCTGGGCGCCTCGTGGACGGTGGCGGGCCACGCCCGCGCCGCCGCCGGCGTGCGCCGCCACGGCGTGCGGCTCCTGCGGCTGGTGTACGACCTCATCCCCGTCATCAAGCCGCAGTGGGTCGAGAAGGTGCACTGCGAGGCGGTCGAGCCCTGGGCCGACAACGTGCTCTCGCACTCCGACCACGTGTTCACGATCTCCGAGTCGTCGCGGCGGGAAATCGCGCAGTACTGCGCCGACGAGCGCGGGTTCGATCCGCCCCCGATGTCGGTGGTGCGGCTGGGAGACGTGATGACGCGGGCCTGCCCGCCCGACGAGCCGCCGCCGCTGCCCCGGTTCGTGCCGACGCGGCCCTTCTTCGTCTGTGTCTCCACGCTCGACGTGCGGAAGAACCACCGCCTGCTCTACGACGCATGGACGGTGCTCGCCTCCCGCGACGCCGCCACCTGCCCCGACCTGCTCTGCATCGGCACGTCGCACCTCTTCGTGGACGACCTGCTCCACGAGATCCGCCACGACCGGCTCATCAACGGCCGGATCCACATGCTCCACGGCATCGACGATCACGAGCTCGCCTGGTATTACGCGAACGCGGCGGCGACGATCTACCCGTCGCGGTACGAGGGCTGGGGCCTGCCGGTCGCCGAGAGCCTGGGGCACGGCAAGCTCTGCCTGGCATCCCGCACCACGAGCATCCCGGAGATCAGCCGTGACCTGCCGGAGTTCTTCGATCCGCTCGACGTGCACGGACTGGTCGCCCTCGTCGATCGCACGCTGCACGAGCCCGACTGGGTCGCCGAACGCGAACGGCTGATCCGCGAGACGTTCGTCGCCACCCCGTGGACGGTCACGGCCGCGCAGGTGATGGCCGCCGTGTCGGCGGCCGGCGGTTCGAAGCGGGAGGCGGCGTGATCTCGCGGTCGTGATCCGCGGTCGCGGCAGGGGGCCGACATGCTCATCCGAAACTCGCTGCGGACGCTCGAGAAGACATGGCTGCGGCCCGCGGGCCAGGCGCTGAAGCGGGCCTGCGGAGGGGCGCCGTTCGGCGGCGGCCGCCGGGTCGAGCGGCTCGAACGCCGTGTCGAGGAGCTCGAGCGGCTCGTGCGCGAGCTCACCGGCCTGGCCTACCTCCGGCTGTCGGATGACGAGGCCGCCGGTTCGGACGACGACCGGACGGCCGCATGACCCGACCTCTCACCATCCTCGTCGATCTCCGCGCGACGCAGTTCAACGGCGACCGCGGCATCCCCGCCTACTGCCAGAGCCTCGCCCTCGAACTCTGCCGCGGATTCCCGGCGCACCGCTGGCTCCTCTGGCACGACGAACGGCGTCCGGCCCCGCCGCGGGCCGCCGAACTCGCGCCCCACGGCACCTGGCGCACCTCGCGCGACCTCGAATCGTCGCCGGCCGAGACCATCGACGCCGTGCTCACCGGCTGTTTCTTCATGCCGCACCACACCTGTGACGCCGCCTACGTGCTGCCGCCCTGGCTGCTGCGTCAGCGGCCGCGGCGGTTCGGGATCGTCTACGACCTCGTGCCGCTCCTGTTCCCCGACCGCTACCTCGGGCGGGAGCGGGCCCACCGCCAGTATCACGACGCGCTCGGCCTCCTCCGCGGCTCCGACCGGCTCTTCGGCATCAGCCGGGCCACCTGCGGCGACACGATTCGGCGCGTCGGCTTCGACCCGCGGCGGATCGACTGCATCTACGGCGACATCGACCATCGCAAGCGGGACCTGATGGGTCTGCCCGCGACGGAGTCGGCGGCGGTGCCGGCCCGCCACGGGCTCGTCGGCCCCTACTGCATCTGCGTGGGCGGCGACGACTGGCGGAAGAACCTCGACGCGACGGTGCGGGCCTTCGCGGCGTTTCACGCCCGCCGCCCGGACCACCAGCTCGCGATCGTCTGCAAGCTCTCGCCCCGGCGCGTCGCCGAACTCGGGGCCATCGCCGCGGCGGAAGGCCTTCCGGCCCACGCCGTCGTGTGCACGGGCTACGTGTCGGACGAGGATATGGTCGGGCTCTTGCGGCACGCGGGGATGCTCGTCTACGCGTCGCTCTACGAGGGACTCGGCCTCCCCGTCCTCGAGGCCTACGGCTGCGGCGTGCCCGCGGTCGGTTCCGCCACGTCGTCGGTGGGCGAACTCGTGATCCCGGAACTCGCCTTCGACCCCACCGATCCCGCCGCGATCGCGGCGGCCATGGAGCGGCTCGTCGCGGAGCCGGCGCTCGCCGCCGCATCCCTCGACTTCGGCCGCGGGCTGCTCGCGGGCCTCGGCTGGCGGCGCGCGGCAGAGACCGTGATCGACCGGATCGAGGCCGCCCCCGCGCCGCGGCCCGTCTCGGGGCGGCGGCTCGCCGTCGTCGCCGCGTTGCCGCCGGCGCGGACCGCCGTCGCCGGCTACACCGTCCGCCACCTGCAGCCGGAACGGTGGCGGACCGACCTGTTCGACGCCAACCCGGGACCGACGCTCGCCGCGTTGGCGGGGCTGCGGCCCACGAGCCGGGTGCTCCCGGTCGAGGTGCTGCGACCGGCCCTCGACCGCGGCCGCCACGGCGCCGTGATCCACGTCCTCGGCAACTCGCCGCACCACGCGAAGGTGCTCGAGGCGATCATGCAGTCGCGCCGCACGGGCGCGCGACGGCTCGTCTACCTCCACGAGGCGCTGCTCGCCTCCGCCTTCCGCCGCTGGCTCGGCGACGACTACCGACGCCTGCCCGCGGCGGAGTCGACGCCCTCGTGCCCGTGGACCCGCCGCGTGCTCGCGGCCAGTCCCGACATCGGCCGCTGCCTGCGGTTCCTCGTCGAGCGGGCGGAGCTCGACGGCGCGATCGTCAACTCGGCCGCGTGCCGCGATCTCGTCCGCGACGCCGTCGGCCCGCTCGCCGACCGCTGGACGATCGACGTCGCGTTCCATCCGGTCGTGCCGGCGGCGGCTGCCGCGGACCGCCCGCCGGCAGGCGACGGCGAGCTGCGGATCGGCACGTTCGGCATCGGGGGCGACGGCAAGCGGCTCGACTGCGTCGCCCGGAGCGTCGCCGCGGTCGCCCGCCGACGGCCGGCCCGGCTCGTGATCGCCGGCTGGGACGTGGCGGCGTACTGCCGGCGGACCGGCATCGCGTCGCTGCCCCACGTCGAGGTGCACGATGCCCCGGACGACGCGCGGATGGGCGAGCTGATGCGGTCGGTGGACGTCGCGGTGCAACTGCGCGACACGACCCACGGCGAATCATCGGGTGCCGTGGCGCAGCTGCTCGCGCTCGGCACACCCCTCGTGGTGACCGACGAGGGGAGTTTCACCGCGCTGCCCCACGACGTGGCGACGTTCGTCGGGGTCGACTGCACTCCCGACGCCCTCGCCCGCGCGATCGAGGCCGCCGCCTCGCGTCGGCTCGCGGCGCCGGCCCTCGCCGCGATCCTCGCGGATCTCTCCCCCGAGGCGTTCCACCGCCGGCTGGATGCGATCCTCTCGGGCGGCTGACCCGCGGCCGCCCTCCCGTCGCCCCGTGGCGCCGGCGGTCGGGCCGGGCGCCATCCGCGGTATGCTGATCCGGGCCTCACCGCCTGGAGTCCACGCGCATGGCTGCCCTTCGTCTCGCGGCACGTCCCGCAACGCCCCGCCTCCTGGCCGGCGTCGTCCTAGGACTCGCTTGCGTCGCCCAGCCGACCTCCGCCGACGAGTCGGGCTGGCAGCAGTGGCGGGGGCCCCGCCGCGACGGCTTCGTCGCCGGGCGGGAGTGGCCGGACGGGCTCGATGATGCGCGGCTCGAGAAGCTCTGGCGGGTGGACCTCGGCCCGAGCTACTCCGGTCCCGTCGTCGCGGGCGACCTCGTGATCGTCACCGAGACGCTCGACGCGAAGACCGAGCACGTGCGGGCCTTCGAGCGGGCGACGGGCCGCGAACGGTGGCACGCCGAATGGGAAGGCGCGCTCCGCGTGCCCTTCTTCGCCGCCTCGAACGGCTCGTGGATCCGCTCGACCCCGTGCGTCGACGAGGGCCGCGTGTACGTCGCCGGCATGCGCGACGTGCTCGTGTGCCTCGAAGCGGCCTCCGGCCGCGAGCTCTGGAGGGTCGACTTCACGGCGGCGCTCGAGAGCCCGCTGCCCGCCTTCGGCTTCGTCTCGAGCCCCCTGGTGATCGGCGACCACGTCTTCGTGCAGGCCGGCGCCGGCTTCGTGAAGCTCGACAAGACGACCGGCACGATCGTGTGGCGGGTGCTCGAGGACGAGGGGGGCATGATGGGCAGCGCCTTCTCATCCCCCTACCCCACGACGATCGGCGGCGTGCCGCAGATCCTCGTGCAGGGCCGGGAGCAGCTCGCCGGGATCGATCCGGAACAGGGCACGGTGCTCTGGAAGACGCCCGTCGAGGCCTTCCGCGGGATGAACATCGTCACCCCCACGGTCATCGACGGCCGCGTGTTCACGACGAGCTACGGCGGGGGATCGTTCCTCTTCGCCGTCGATCCGGCCAGGGCCGACGGTGCCGTGGAACAGGTCTGGCGCAACAAGATCCAGGGCTACATGTCGACGCCCATCGTGATCGGGGGGCACGCCTACGTGCACCTCCGCAACCAGCGGTTCGCCTGCCTCGACCTCGCCACCGGCAAGGAGGCCTGGATCACGACGCCGTTCGGCCGCTACTGGAGCATGGCGGCCCAGGGCGACCGCATCCTCGCCCTCGACGAGACCGGCGACCTGCGGCTCATCCGCGCCACGCCCGAGGCCTACACGCTCGTCGGCGAGGCGAAGGTGGCGGTGGAGGAGAGCTGGGCCCACCTCGCCATCGAGGGCGACGAGATCTTCGTCCGCGACCTCAAGGGACTCACCGCCTTCCGCTGGAGGTAGCGGCCTCCCGCCTCACCGGCTGCGGCGTTCGAGCCGATCGACGAGCGTCGGCCGACGGAGCACGATCAGCGGATCGGTCTCCTCGCGGGCCCACGCCGTGCTCAGCGGCTTCGCGAGGATCATGCCCGCCACGAAGCCGGCGATGTGCGCGGAGTAGGCGACGCCGCCCCCGCCCCCCTGGTCGAGAAAGCCGCTCACGAGCTGGAACAGGAACCAGATGCCCACGGCCATGTAGCCCGGCACGTCGACCATCATGCGCAGGAGGATCACGCTCACCCGCCGCTGCGGGTGGAGCACGAGGTAGGCGCCGAGCACCCCGGAGATCGCCCCCGAGGCACCGAGGCACGGCGTGAGCGCGGCCTCGCCCGAGCTGTTGAGCGCCACGAACGTGAGCGACGCGATGATCCCGGTGGCGAGGTAGAAGAGCAGGTATTTCACGTGGCCCATGTCGTCCTCGATGTTGTCGCCGAAGATCCACAGGAACCACATGTTGCCGAGGAGATGCATGATGCTGCCGTGCATGAAGATGGCGGTGAAGAGCGTCATCCACGGCGGCACCGGCGTGCGGCGCAGGCCGGGATCGGTCACCTGCATGTCGCCCTCGGGCGTGTGGATCGTGCGGAGCGACGGCGGCAGCTCGACGTCCTGACCGGTGATGATCTCCTTCGGCACCTGCACGTAGGCCATCGTGAAGGCCTCGTTGGTGCCCATGCCCTGGAGGACCACGAACACGAACACGTTCGCGGCGATGAGGGCGATCGTGACGAACGGGAACGTGCGACGGTCGGAGTTGTCGTCGCCGACGGGAAAGACCATGGGTGGGATCCTGGGGTGCCGGCAGTGGGCGTGCCGGTCAGCGGGTGAAGCGGTGGACCATCACGTGGGTGGCGACCTGCCCGGGGTCGAGCCGCACGCCGGGCCAGTCGGCGTGGTGAACGGCGTCAGGATACCTCTGCGTCGCGAGGCGGACGCCGGCATTGGGGCCGTAGGCCGCGGTGAACCACGCGGCGTGCCTCCCGACCCGCGGCGACGACACGCTCTCTGGCTGGCTCAACTCCGGGTGCTCCGTGGCCGGGACCCGGTCGAGGATAGCAGGCGGCGGGCGGGCGTCAGGCCGCCTGCTGCATTTTTCCGGCGGAGCGGGATTTCGCGGGCGTGCTCGCCTCGGCTTCCTCCTGCTTCAGCGCGATCCAGCCGTCCACGCTCCAGGGCCCGCCGCCGAACGCGACGAGCGAGAGGAGGCCGCCGCCGATGGCGAGGTTCTTCATGAACTGGATCGTCTGCAGTTGCCGCTGTCCCGGGTCGGTGAACTGCCAGAAGTCGTGGAAGTAGAACGTGGCGGCCGCGACGAAGACGAGGAGGAACGCCGCACCGAACCGCGTCCACGCGCCGAGGATGACCGAGATCCCCCCGAGCAGGATCAGTCCGATCGCCCCGAAGAGGGCGAACTTCGGGTTGGGCACGCCCTCGGAGGCCATGTAGGCGGCCGTCGACGAGAACTGCGTGATCTTGTTGAAGACGGCGCCGACGAACACGACGGCCAGCGCCAGCCGCGCCAGCAGCGACGTCATTCCCTGCGCGATGGTCGCGACCTGGTCCATCCCTCGTCCTCCGGGGCGCCGTGCCACTTGGGGGGCGGGATGGTCGCGAACCGCCCGCCGGGGTGCAAGGCCAGATCGGCCGCGGGAAACGCCCCACGGGGCCGCCGGCCGTCAGGCCCGTGCCGGCTCGTCCCGCGTGATGCGTCGCCAGGAGCGCGACAGCCCGCCCAGACAACCCTTGGCGTTGGCTGCGGCGGGTTAGCGGGACGAGGCCACGGAGGGCTCGTCCCGCGTGATGCAGTGCAGGCCGCCCCGGCCGCGGACGAGCTCGCGGCAGTCGACCGGCTCGACCCGCCGGCCGGGAAAGCACCCGCCGATCGTCGCGAGCGCCGGATCGTCCGTCGGCCCGCCGAACACGGGCACCGCGACGACCCCGTTGGCGACGTAGAAGTTCAGGTGGCTCGCCGGGAGCTGCGTGTGCTCGAAGGCGAACCGCGCGGGGATGTCGACGGGCACCACCTCGAGCCGCCGGCCGCGGGCATCGACGTGCGTCCGCAGCAGCGCGAGATTCGCCTCGAGCGCCGCGTGGTTGGGATCGAGCGGATCGGCCTGCCGCGCCGCGAGCACGCGGCCGGGGGCGACGAACCGGGCGAGCTGGTCGATGTGGCCGTCGGTGTCGTCGCCCGCCAGGTCGCCCCCCACCCAGAGCACCCGCTCGACGCCGAGCCAGCGCACGAGCGCCCGCTCCATGGCAACGCGGTCGAGGCCGGGGTTGCGCCGCGGATCGACCACGCACCGCTCGTTGGCCAGGAGCGTGCCGTCGCCGTCGGTCTCGATCGCGCCCCCCTCGAGCACGACGCCGGGCTCGTGCGCCGCGAGCCCGAGATGATCGGCCACCCGCCGCGCCACCCGCGCGTCGTCGTCCCAGGGCGGATACTTGCCCCCCCACGCGTTCCAGTCCCAGCACACCGCGACCGGCGGCGCCGCGGAACGGTCGCGCGGCACGAGGAACACCGGGCCCGTGTCGCGGATCCAGGAATCGTTCGTGGGAATCTCGACGAAGGCCACGTGCGGCGTGTCGGCGAGGCGCTTCCGCGGCGCGGCCAGCACGCCGGCCGGCCCCACGATCCGCACCGGCTCGTGCGCGGCGACGAGCCGTGCGAGCCGCTCGTAGACCGGCGGGATCGCGGCGAAGGGTCCGAGGAACGTGGCCCGGCGGTGCGGCCAGGCCAGCCACGTCGCCGCGTGCGGCTCCCACTCGGCCGGCAGCCGGTATCCGGGTTCCGCCGGCGTCATGTCACCGCCCCCAGCGGCCGAGCAGGCCGCCGTAGGCGTCGATCCGCCGGTCGCGGAAGAACGGCCACCGGGTCCGCGACCACTCGATGCGGCCGAGATCGCAGTCGCAGACCACCACCTCGGGCTCGTCGTGCGACGCCTGCACGAGCCGCTCGCCGTTGGGCGCGTAGACCACGCTCGCGCCCCAGAACCGGAGGGCCCCCTCGCGGCCCGTGCGGTTCACGGCCGCCACGAACACACCGTTGGCGATGGCATGGCTCCGGAGCATGGTGTCCCACGACTCATACTGCTCGCGGTGCAGCGGCTCCTCGCCGTCGAGCCAGCCGATCGCGGTGGGATAGAAGAGCACCTGCGCGCCGGCCAGCGCCGTGAGCCGCGCGGCCTCGGGATACCACTGGTCCCAGCAGACGAGCGGGCCCACGGCGAGGCGGCTCGTGGGCACGCTCATGAAGCCCGTGTCGCCCGGCGCGAAGTAGAACTTCTCGTAGTAGTGCGGGTCGTCGGGGATGTGCATCTTGCGGTACACGCCCGCCGTGGAGCCGTCGGCATCGAACACGACCGCCGTGTTGTGGAAGAGCCCGGCGGAGCGCCGCTCGAACACGCTGCCCACGAGCACGACACCGTGCCGCCGGGCGGCCGCGGCGAGCCGGTCGGTGAGCGGACCCGGCACCGTCTCGGCCTCGACGAACTTCCCGTGTTCCTCGGCCTGGCAGGGGTACTCGCCCGCGAAAAGCTCCTGCAGGCACACGACGTGCGCCCCGGCCGCCGCGGCCGAGGCGATGCCGGCGAGCGCCTGCTCGATGTTGGCCTCGCGGTCGCCCGAGCACGCCGCCTGCACGAACCCGAGCCTGACCACGCCCGCGCCGGCCGCGACGGGCGGCCCACTGCGGCCCTGCGGGTCCATCAGGCCACCGCCTCGGCTCCGGCCTGCAGCCGCGCGGCAGGCACCGGGAACTGCTCGGCGAGTTCGGCCACCTCGCGCCGCGTCGACTCGACCACGCCCGCGTCGCCCGCACTCTTGAGCGCCCGGAGAATCCACTGCGCGATCCGCCGCATCTCGTCCCTGCCCATGCCGCGGGTCGTGAGCGCGGGCGTGCCCAGGCGGATGCCCGAGGGGTCCATCGGCTTCCGCTCGTCGTAGGGGATCATGTTCTTGTTGCAGGTGATGCCGCAACGGTCGAGCGTCTCCTCTGCGAGCTTGCCGCCGATGCCCAGCGGCGTCACGTCGACGAGCATCAGGTGGTTGTCGGTGCCGCCGCTGACGAGCCTCACGCCCCCCGTCGCGAGCCCCTCGGCGAGCGTTCGCGCGTTCTCCACCACCTGCTTCGCGTAGGTCTTGAAGTCGGGCTTGAGCGCCTCGCCGAAGGCCACCGCCTTGCCGGCGATCACGTGCATCAGCGGCCCCCCCTGCTGCCCCGGGAACACGGCGCGGTCGAGCGCCTTGGCGTCGGTGCCGCGGCACATGGCGATGCCGCCGCGGGGGCCGCGGAGCGTCTTGTGGGTGGTGCTCGTGACGAAGTCGGCGACCGGCACCGGGTTGTCGTGGAGGCCCGCGGCCACGAGGCCCGCGTAGTGGGCCATGTCGACCATGAGCTTGGCCCCCACCTCGCGGGCGATCTCCGCGAACCGCCCGTGGGGGATCTCGCGCGGATACGCGCTCGCGCCGGCGATGATCAGTTTCGGCCGGTGCTCGCGGGCGAGTTCGGCGACCTGGTCGAAGTCGAGGAGGTGGTTGTCGCGCCGCACGCCGTAGTGGACGAACCGGTAGAGGATGCCCGAGGCGTTGAGCTTCATGCCGTGCGTGAGGTGCCCGCCGTGGGCGAGGTCGAACGCCAGGACCGTGTCGCCCGGCTGAATCGCGCAGAGGTAGACCGCCGCGTTGGCCTGGCTGCCCGAGTGGGGCTGGACGTTGACGTGCTCCGCCCCGAAGAGCGACTTGAGACGGTCGCGGGCGACCTCCTCGACCTTGTCGACGAACTCGCAGCCGCCGTAGTAGCGGTGGCCGGGGTAGCCCTCGGCGTATTTGTTGGTGAGCACGCTGCCGACCGCCTGCATCACGGCGGGGCT
>Ga0007795_10000211_pt1 | contig 16409 bp, 14 predicted proteins | sample CryBogmetaGMA1M_FD_60369 | JGI IMG/M metagenome (GOLD analysis project Ga0007795, IMG submission 60369) | Freshwater microbial communities from Crystal Bog, Wisconsin, USA - MA1M | ecosystem: Environmental > Aquatic > Freshwater > Lake | place: Crystal Bog, Wisconsin, USA | collected 2009-07-06
CACAAATTGCGTTCGCGCAAAGTAGCTACCCAAATAAAGCCATTCGCTTAGTTGTGCCGTTTCCTGCTGGCGGAGCAACCGATAACATTGCCAGACCCTTGCAACTCGAACTTCTTGCTACCGACAAATGGAATGTCGTTATTGATAACAAACCTGGTGCGGGTGGCAATATTGGCGCGGAGGTAGTAGCTAAGGCTCTACCCGATGGCTATACCTGGCTAATGGCTTCAGTGGGCACACATGGTATTAATCTGCCTTTGTATACGCAGGGCGGCGGCAAACTACCCTTTGACCCCATTAAAGACTTCACGCCAATAACCTTGGTAGCCGAGCTACCCAATGTCCTCATCCTTAATCTTGATTTTGCTAAACGCAATAACATTAATAGCGTCAACGATTTAATCGCCTATGCCCGCGCCAACCCAGGCAAGGTGAATATGGCCTCAAGTGGCAATGGCACTTCAATTCACATGGCAGGGGAATTGTTTAAGTCGATGACCAAAACCTATATGGTGCACTTACCCTATCGTGGTAGCCCACCAGCAATAACGGATTTAATGGCAGGTAACGTAGATATTATGTTTGATAATCTCCCCTCAGCAATTAACTATATTAAAGCGGGTCGACTCAAAGCCTTGGCAGTAACTAGCGCAAAACGCTCACCCGCCTTTCCCGATTTACCCACCATTGCAGAGGCGGCAAAATTACCCGGTTATGAAGCGACCTCTTGGTTTGGTATTGTTGCGCCAGCCAATTTGCCGCCAGAAATTTTGAAGCAAACGAGCGCTACCTTAATGAAAGCAATTAACAGCGCATCTGTGCGTGAAAAATATTTGGCAATGGGCGCAGAACCAGTAGGCAATACGCCTGCACAATTTGCTACCTTCATTAAAAATGAAATTGCGAAGTGGACAAAGGTCGTAAAAGATTCAGGCGCTAAAGTTGACTAAGTAAGCTGGGTGCTTTTAACTTAATTTTGATAATAATTTACTTGGGCTAATTATTTCAGGATCAAGAATTAATTCAATGACAGCGCCTGTTTTACTTTTTAAGGCGGCTGCAAAGGCAGCGGCAAACTCAGCAGTTTTGCTAACCCGATAACCTGGCATACCAAAACTTTCAGCAAGCTTAATGAAGTTTGGATTGGTTAAGCCAGTGCCTAGTACACGGTTTTTAAATTCACGCTCTTGATGCATACGAATGGTGCCCAAAATGCCGTTATTTACAATGATCACAATTGGATAAGCGTCATAACGCATTGCGGTAGCTAATTCTTGACAGGTCATCATAAAGTCACCATCACCACAAAAGGCGATTGCAACCCGCTGTGGATCTAAAAGTTTGGCAGTAATTGCGGCAGGTAATCCATATCCCATCGAGCCATTGGCTGGTGCAAGCTGAGTTCGAAATGGGCCATAGGGATAAAAGCGATGTAACCACGTGGCAAAGTTACCGGCGCCGTTACATAAAACTGCATTACGCGGAATGAGTTGCGCAAAAGTAGCCACAATGTGGGCTAACTGCAAGTCGCCTTGAACGGTTACTGGCGCTGAAAATGCAACATATGCCGCATGAGCAGCAGACATTTGCGTGCGATCGTAGTCATTTGGCATGCTAACTGTATTTAAGGCGGCACAAAATGCTGCTGGGCTGCAATTCAGCGCAAATTCAGGACGATACACACGGCCCAACTCTTCCGCCCCAGCCAATACATGAATTAAGGTGTTTTGGGGTGTTGGGGGTGTGACAATTTGATAGCCAGCAGTAGTCATTTCACTTAAACGCTCGCCAATGACCAGCAACACGTCGGCAGCTTTGATGCGCTTGACTAATTCAGGGTTGGCGCCAATACCTAGATCACCAGCAAAACAGGGGCGTAAATTATCGATGTGATCTTGGGAGCGAAAACTCGTTGCCACTGGAATCCCCTCGCGTTCAGCCCACGCAGCAATATCATTGCAGGCAGAGGCATTCCAGCTACCGCCACCAATTACAACCATGGGGTGCTTAGCCTGCATAAACGCTTGCATGGCTAGCTTAAAATCGGCTTGATTTAAGCCTGGTTGCACAATGTGCGCTGGTTTTACGGGAAATTCTTGCCCCACAGCAAATAACATATCCTCAGGTAAAGCTAGCACTACAGGCCCTTTGCGACCCGACTGGGCAACATGAAAGGCATGCGAAACAAATTCCTCAATTCGATCAACACGATCAATACTGCCAGCCCATTTGGTGCATTCGGAAAAGAGTCGCCGGTAATCCATTTCTTGGAACGCTTCGCGCTCGACCATGTCGGTGCCCACTTGGCCGATTAATAAAACCATTGGGGTCGAATCTTGAAAGGCAGTATGTACGCCAATCATGGCATTGCTTGCGCCTGGGCCGCGGGTCACCATCACCACTCCCGGCTTACCCGTTAGCTTGGCATAGGCTTCAGCCATATAAGCAGCACCACCTTCATGCCTGCAGGTAATAAAGCGAAAGTGTTCGTTATGATCAACTAAGCCATCGAGCAAGGGTAAAAAGCTTTCGCCCGGAACGCCAAAAGCCATCTCAACCCCTTGGCGAATAAGTGCATTAGCCAAAATTTGCCCGCCATGCGGTAAGTCAGTTTGCTTGTTACTAGGCGAAGATAAATTCATTAAAACACCTGTTCCTTTGTTTTTTCTCTTAAACTCTCACGACATGTATTTACTCAATACCAGCACCCAAGCCGCTTTGGAAGAAATACTCCAAAATACTGCTCGCACCCCGCCGGCCGACTTTTTACCTGTGTATTTCAACCACAGTTTAATTGGGTGCATCAACCCTGAGTTTATTCCCTACCTTCAAGAGACCTTGAATAAGGCGCCCATTCCGCTCATTCAGCTAGACCAACAACGGCTATCCATTACCCATGCCCGCCCCATCGCTGTCAGTCAAAGTCTGCAAAGCCTAACCGAGCGCTTACGCGCTGGCGGTTTAATTCCAGGCTGGCGTAATGAAGAATTTGCTTGGCTTGATGCCGATGGCCACGAACAATTTCGTCTCGAACGTGCCGCCTTCAAAACCTTTGGCTTTCGAAGTTTGGCAGCCCATATCAACGGCTACACCAAAAGTGGGCTTATATGGCTGGGTCGACGCAGTGAAAGCAAAAGTATCGACCCCGGCCGTTTAGATAACTTAAGTGCCGGCGGAATTAGCGCCGACGAAACCCCCTGGGTATGTGCAAAACGTGAATTATGGGAAGAAGCTGGGGTGCCAATTCAGTTAGCGCATGACATTCAACCTGCAGGCCGCATACCCATGCAGCGGGTTAGCCCACCATTCGGTTTTCATGATGAATTACTCTATGTATACGACTTAGAATTACCCGCTCATTTTGTACCTACCAACCACGATGGTGAGGTGAGTGGCTTTATCGCTGTCAGTTGTGCTGAGGCTGCCGCCCGAATTTTAGCGGATGAATTTACGGGTGATGCAGCCCTAGTCACGGCCGATTTTATTTTGCGCCACAGCAAATAAAATAAATCGATACGGGCTACTCCCCCACCCTATTTCGTGGTTAAATAAGCCTTAAGGATGAAACAGGGGTGCCCTCCGCATGAAGTTGCTGGGGCTGAGAAAAACCCTCGAACCCGATCCAGGTAATGCTGGCGTGGGGAGTTCCATCAAACCGACACCCGGTTTCGTCCATCTTAATAATGTAAGGAGATGGGCATGAGCACAAAACACGAGATTCCTAGTCTAAAAAGCCTTGAGCGCGACTTCGGGCAAAAATTTGCCTATCCTGCCTCAACAAAAACCTATCTTACAGGCTCGCGTGCGGATATTAAAGCCCCCTTGCGCATGATTGAGCAATTACCCACCCAAGTTGGTGATGCTTTAGTACCCAATCCACCAGTACCTGTCTATGACACTTCGGGCCCTTATAGCGATCCAGATATTGTGATTAACCTTGAAAAAGGCTTACCGTTACTGCGCGCGAATTGGATTACAGAGCGCAACGACACCATCCAATTAGCTGGGCCCACTTCGGAATACGGTGTGGCGCGGTCGAATGATGCAGAAACCAAACACCTCCGCTTTGCCCACATTGGTGCGCCACGTGTTGCCAAATCTGGCCATAACGTGAGTCAAATGCACTATGCCCGCCAAGGCATCATCACCCCAGAAATGGAATATATTGCACTGCGCGAATCGATGGGGCTAGAACAGTTACGCCAAGATCCGCGTTATAAACAATTGCTGAAACAGCATCCCGGCAAAAGTTATGGCGCTAATTTGCCAGAAAACATGACTGCCGAATTTGTGCGTCAAGAAGTTGCTGCTGGTCGGGCAATTATTCCTGCAAATATTAATCACCCCGAGCTTGAGCCAATGATTATTGGGCGTAACTTTCGGGTAAAAATTAATGGGAATTTAGGTAATTCAGCAGTTACTTCATCCATTAATGAAGAAGTTGAAAAAATGGTTTGGTCGATTCGCTGGGGCGCCGATACCATTATGGATTTATCCACCGGTAAACATATTCATGAAACCCGCGAGTGGATCATTCGCAATTCTCCAGTGCCGATTGGTACAGTCCCAATCTATCAAGCGCTTGATAAAACAGGTGGTGTGGCCGAAGATCTCACCTGGGAAATGTTCCGCGATACCTTAGTAGAACAAGCTGAACAAGGCGTTGATTATTTCACGATTCATGCGGGAGTGTTACTGCGTTATGTGCCGATGACTGCCGATCGCATTACTGGCATTGTCTCTCGCGGTGGCTCCATCATGGCGAAGTGGTGTCTTGCGCATCACAAAGAAAATTTTCTATACACCAAGTTTGATGAAATCTGCGAAATCATGAAAGCCTACGATGTTTCGTTTAGTTTAGGCGATGGCTTGCGGCCTGGTTGCATTGCCGACTCAAACGATGCGGCTCAGTTTGGCGAATTGCATACCCTTGGCGAGCTCACTGCTAAAGCATGGCAGCACGATGTACAAGTGATGATTGAGGGTCCAGGTCATGTGCCAATGCAACGCATTGAAGAAAATATGACCGAAGAACTCAAACATTGTTTTGAAGCACCTTTTTACACTTTAGGGCCGCTCATTACCGATATTGCGCCTGGTTATGATCACATTACGAGCGGTATTGGGGCAGCACAAATTGGCTGGTATGGCACAGCAATGCTGTGCTATGTCACCCCTAAAGAGCACCTCGGCTTACCCGATAAAGAAGACGTGCGCGAAGGCATTATTACTTACAAAATTGCTGCACATGGCGCCGATTTAGCGAAAGGTTTGCCTGGCGCTCAAGTACGTGATAACGCTTTATCAAAGGCACGCTTCGAGTTTCGCTGGGAAGATCAATTTAATTTAGGGCTCGATCCTGAGCGCGCACGTGAATACCATGATGCGACTTTGCCAGCAGAAGGCGCAAAAATTGCCCACTTCTGCTCGATGTGTGGACCTAAATTCTGCTCGATGAAGATTACGCAAGAAGTCCGTGACTACGCTGCTACTTTAGATGCCGATGGCAATCCGAAAGTGATCCCGATCACACAGGAAGCTAAGCAAGGAATGGAAGAAAAGTCGATTGAATTTCGCCGGCGCGGCAGTGAAATTTATCAGTAATTGCGGGCAACAATGATTATTCCAACGGATAAGTTTGGCTTAATATGTCAGCAATTGATTTGACGCATAAAAACTATGCGATAGTCGGTGCTGGTTTATTGGGCCGACTACTTGCGGTTAAGCTTGCGCAAGCTGGCGCCAAGATAGAGCTATTTGATCAAGGTGGCCCAGCAGCAGAGCATTCTGCAGCTCGCGTTGCAGCGTCAATGCTTGCACCCCTGGCGGAATCGGCAATAACTGCAGCCAATGTTGTACAAATGGGGCTTTATAGCTTAGCGCGTTGGCCGAGCATCCTGGCAAAATTAACTGAGCCCGTATTTTTTCAACAAGCGGGCACCCTTATCTTATGGCATCGTCAAGATGCGGCAGAAGCCAAACGCTTTGCCGCTAAACTGAGTCACAACTGTCAACTCAATACAGCACTCAGTACGCCCCAAAAACTCGCACAAGAAGATATTCATACCTTAGAGCCCAGCTTAGGAAATCGCTTTCAGCACGGTTTATTTTTACCAAACGAGGGTCAACTTGATAACCGCCAACTATTAACTGCCTTAGCTGAAGAATTAAAAAGCTTAAAGGTAATTTGTCATTGGCATCAAAGTATCGAGCCTCATGAATTAATCCAAAATCAATATGCCGGCATTATCGATTGTCGTGGCCTTGGGGCAAAAGCAGCATGGGCTTTATCGAGTAATGAAAATAATCCATTACGTGGTGTACGTGGTGAGGTAGTACGCTTATATGCCCCTGAGGTCAAACTCAGTCGTCCTATTCGTTTCATTCACCCACGCTATCCCATTTATATTGCCCCCAAAGAAAATGATATCTATGTCATCGGTGCTACGGAAATTGAATCGGAAGATTTATCGCCCGCTAGCCTGCGTTCAACTATGGAGCTACTAAGCGCTGCTTACACCGTACATAGCGGCTTTGCAGAAGCCCGTATTCTTGAAACCCTGACCCAATGCCGGCCAACTTTAAAAAATAATTTACCCGCAATTCGTATTACAGAAAAAGGCGTGATGGAAATTAATGGTTTATATCGCCATGGCTTCATGATTGCACCGGCTATTGTCGATTGCGCCATCGAGTTGCTAGAAAGTATGGCGACTGAAAGCACAGACAATGCAAGCAGCGTTTTAGCAGAGCAACTGCAATTATCCGTTACACAAAGTCGAGCTTTATGCGCATTGTAGTCAACCATATTCCGCATGAATTGCCTGCTCTTAGTAAGGTAAGTGATCTGCTGCAATTGATTGCGGCTAAACCGCCTTATGCGGTAGCGGTGAATTTGCAATTTATTCCGAGAACCCAACATGCGCACCATTTATTAGCAGAAAACGATCAGGTTGAAGTCATTGCACCCGTGACCGGCGGCTAATTTCAATGAAGATAACTATCTCCTTTGCTATGACAAGCTCAACATGACAGCCCCCCTTCCCCTCCATTCTGCCGATACACTGGTTTTATATGGTGAAGCGTTTGCCAGCCGCTTGTTACTGGGCACCTCGCGCTACCCATCACCCCAAATTTTAGAAAATGCAATTCGCATGGCGAGTCCCGCAATGATTACCGCGAGCTTGCGCCGCCAAGGCTCAGGCACTGCAATCGCTGAAAGTGGCTTTTGGGAATTACTCAAAAAAATGGCGGTGCCCGTTTTACCCAATACTGCCGGTTGCCATAGTCCGCAAGAAGCGATTACGACAGCGCAAATGGCACGTGAAGTATTTAATACTCCGTGGATCAAATTAGAACTCATTGGTGATGATTACACTTTACAGCCCGATACGTTACAGTTAGTACAAACTGCAGAGCACTTAATTAAAGATGGCTTTAAAGTCCTGCCTTACTGCACTGAAGACTTAATACTTTGTCAGCGCTTAGTTGATGTGGGCTGCCAAGCAGTGATGCCGTGGGCGGCTCCCATTGGCACAGGGCAAGGCCCGCTAAACCCCTATGCAATGCAATTACTTCGTGAACGCCTAACTGTGCCGCTCATCGTTGATGCAGGCTTAGGCTTGCCGTCTCATGCTTGTACCGTGATGGAATGGGGATATGACGCCGTACTGCTAAATACTGCGGTAGCCTTAGCAACTGACCCCATCATCATGGCAAAAGCATTTGCTCAAGCTGTAAGTGCTGGGCGCATGGCTTTCTTATCGGGCGCGATGACTGCCCAAGATTCTGCAGAGGCCAGTACCCCCCTCATTGGTACGCCGTTTTGGCATCAAGCTTAAATCATCATTCAAAAATTATGAATATTAGAGTATGAGCTTAATTCGTGATTTAGCTGACCAAATTATTGCGGCTCACCGCAATGATGATCTTTGTTTACCAGTACCCCCATCAACACTAGCAAACCCGCCGCCTGTAATTCATAATGAACATGCACTTGATCATGTTGAATTAGCAGGCGCCATCGCGGCAATCGCAATGGGCTTTACTGAGGCCGATGCCAATATTGTTGGGAAAGCCTGGTCAAGAATGGCGCATCTGGATGGTGGCTTTAATCCGCAGGCGTGGCCCAACCGACCAGAGCATTTTGACTTATTGCCCTGGTCTCGCGTAATGAATCCACAAGCATTTGCCGGATGCCCAAAACGTTTGGGTCTATATGCTGTGATGCCTGATGCCACTTGGGTAGCGCGCATGGTTGAAGCAGAAGCGCCGACTATTCAACTGCGCTTTAAATCGAACGATCGGAAGGTCGTTCAACGTGAAATTAAACACGCGATTGCCGCTGCTAAAGATAGCAAATCCCTGCTCTTTATTAATGATTTCTGGGAAGAGGCTATCGAGCAAAATGCCTATGGTGTTCATTTGGGCCAAGAAGATCTTGCTAATGCAAATTTAGCAGCAATTCGTAAGGCAGGACTCCGTTTAGGCCTTAGTACCCACGGCTATGCCGAGATGGTTGCAGTTGATCGCTTATGTCCAAGCTATATCGCCATGGGGGCCATTTTTCCCACCAATTTAAAAGTGATGCCAACGGCGCCACAAGGCTTAGGTCGCCTCTATCAATACGCTAAATTAATGAGCGACTATCCGCTCGTTGCGATTGGCGGAATCGACGCTGATAGTATTCATGCTGTCGCGCAAAGTGGGGTTGGATCTGTGGCCGTAGTGAGGGCTATTACCCACGCAAGCGATCCCATTGCGGCAGTTAAAACGCTACAAGAATTAATGAAGACTTAAATCAATCTTGCTTTGCGTTTAACTGCGGATAAAAGGCATGCATATGCCACAAGGGCCCTGCACCACTGCCAAGATTTAGATATTGGCCTGCAGCAATACCAGCCTCAACGTAATCAATCGCTTTAGCCACCGCTTCATCTAGCGCTAAACCCCAAGCTAAGTAAGTTGCTATTGCTGCAGCAAGCGAACATCCCGAGCCATGAGTATTAACAGTGTCAATTCGCCGATGATGAAATTCATGGAACTGTATGCCCGCTTTACTTTGCCATAACAAATAATCCGTTAAGTCGCTAACCGCATTTGGCAAATGGCCACCTTTAATTAAAACTGCTTGGGGGCCAAGGTGCATCAGTTCTTGCGCAGCCAAAGGAAATTCATGGGCTTGAGTAATTGCCCGGCCTAATAAAATCGAAGCTTCTGATAAATTCGGCGTAATTAAGTTTGTTAAAGGAAATAATTCTTCCCGTATAGCAGTAGCAGTTTCATTACCACCTAAGCTGGCCCCCGAAGTAGCTTGCAAAACAGGGTCAAGAATAATTTGCTTTACTTGGTGCCGGCGTAAGGTCTTGGCCACCACACGCACAATTTCCGGTGTCGCCAACATTCCAATTTTGACTACATCGACTCCCATATCTGCAATCACGACGTCAATCTGTGCCTCAATCACATCTAAGTCAATTGCTTGAATCTGCGTAACCCCAAGGGTATTTTGAGCAGTAATGGCGGTAACGGCAGTCATTCCATAACCACCTAATGCGGTAATGACTTTCAAGTCGGCTTGAATTCCTGCGCCACCACTGCTATCAGACCCAGCGATACTGAGGACGAGGGGAATATTCGGGGAAGACGAGTCTTTCATAGTATATAGATAATAGTAATAACAATTAATGGAATAAATTTCTAAATAGCGTTGGGTGATAGATTAGCTATCGTGCAACTTACCGCTTTCAATTGCATGACAGAATAATTCGTAATCTTGCAAATTTTGTTTTGCATACGTCGTAGAAAAGCGATATAGAGCATCATCAATTGCATATGATTTTCCCAGATAACCTGCAATTTTTGCGGCGTCTCCAGAACGCGCATGACCCAGCGCTAAAGCCCAGCCAAACATTTTGGCATAGTCTTCAAATGCCTCTAAATTACAACCGTCATCACCAAAAGTAAGACCCCCCTTCATGTCGCGAAGTTGCCTTACATAATAGTATTTTGCCGATGACGCTACATAGCCAAGAAATATGTCAGGGGCGCCTTGTAACAGCCTTTGTCCAGCTACCACACGGTGGGCTTGGTTTTTATAAATAGATGAACCAATATAAGGAGATAAGACGGATTCCTGAGCCTGTTTATATTGTAAAAATAGCGGGTCTTCTAAGCTAGCTCCTTCAAAATACATAACCCCACAAATGGTTCCAACGCTGCCAATACCGACTACTTTTCGAACATAATCTTTTAATGAATAGCGATTAAATAAAAGTTCCTTATCAGGCAATAAGGTTTTTTGATACTTATTTAATGCGGCCTCCAATGCTTCACGCATCGGCAGGCCTTCAAGCGTGAAATCCGCACGCTGAATTAAGGGTGGATTCTCAACAAATTTTCTATCACTGCCAATTAAGTCGGTAAATTTTTCAAGCACGCCTAAATTGCATTTCCCCTTAGTTTTTTTGATGAATTGATCAAAAAGTTTTAAATGCGACTTACTAAAGTTATCGCGTACAACCCTTTCACCGAGAAATTCATAAGCTAAATTAACGTAGCTTAATGAGGCATATTCTGTTAACTTTTCCCTATAGCTACTGATAATTTTACGCACTACTAATTCACTATCAGATTCGCTCCCGCCAAGTTCTTCGCAAGCAATCACTGCACTAGCAACCAAGCGTTTTAAGTCCCATTCCCAACTACCAGGTAAGGTTTCATCAAAATCATTAATGCCAAAAACCAATTTATGTTCAGTGGTAGCGAAAAATCCAAAATTTGAAACATGCATATCACCACAAAGTTGTACATTGATATTAGTAGTCGGTTGACTAGCTAAATCCTGCGCCATAATCGCTGCTGCACCTCGATAAAAAGAAAACGGCGACTCTTTCATTCGCTGATAGCGGATCGGTATAGCAGGATGAAGGCGGTTTTTTTCTTGCTTCTTGAGGATTTCGATAAGGCCTATTCTTTTTTTGGGCAATATAAAGTCGCCCTGCTCAGCTAAGCTCACTTTTTTACGCAACGATTTGCCAAGGGCAAAACGATCGGCAATTGAAAGTTTTGCACCATTATTGGCGCTTGGCGTATCTAAAGTCGCTTTTTTAAGTGGCGCAGAAGCGCTTTTTTTGGGCATAGTTAAGAATATAGCCTATCCTATTTAAATTGTTTTGAATGCTTAAATGCAGCCTGCAGCATAGCCACTAAGGCAACTTCTGCTAGAATATCGGCTATTCCTCGATAGCTCAGCGGTAGAGCAGCAGACTGTTAATCTGTTGGTCCGTGGTTCGATCCCACGTCGAGGAGCCAAGATTTCAATGGTCGCTTTTACTTGGCTAGCTGCTCTAGATGACAGCACACATTCTATTGAATTACTATTTATTGCTCAGTTTCTCGACAACCGCAGCCAAGTCAATAATCACAATATTATTAACTGCATAGAGATATCGATTAAGTTACTAAATTGGTCTTCGCGTCTAGCGCTTACCTTTGTAAATGATGATTTAGCGCCTTGTTAGCAGCGATTAATACATTAAAATAGCTTAATGAGTGCATTCATAGATAAATGGATTTTTTCGCAAAAGTGGTTAGCGCCGCTGAAATTTAAGGTATTTCGCTCAATCTATTTAGTCTGGCTTACGGCCACCATTTGCATGTGGATGAATGATGTGGCCGCTGCGTGGATGATGACCTCATTAACGACCTCGGCAACATTAATTGCTTTAGTCCAAACTGCATCAAGCCTACCTGTTCTACTGCTGGGTATACCGAGCGGTGCACTGGCTGATATTCTGAATCGCAAACATTTTTTTGTTTTTACTCAGCTATGGTTAGCGGCTAATGCCACTGCATTAATGCTGTTCTTAGTGTTTGGCTTGCTCAACCCATATGTCCTCTTATTCCTAACCTTTACCAATGGTATTGGCTTAGCGATGCGCTGGCCTATCTTTGCCGCCTTAGTCCCAGAATTAGTGCCACGCGATTCCTTGCAACCAGCCCTAGCATTAAATGCCATTGCCATGAACGTCTCGCGCATCGTTGGCCCACTAATTGCGGGAATTATTATTGCTACCGCCGGCAGTCAATATGTCTTTGCTCTCAACATGGTGCTCTCACTCATTACATCCTGGGTCGTATTACGTTGGCAATATCAATATCATGTTTCAGCCCTCCCTGGCGAGCGTTTTTTTGGAGCAATGCGCGTGGGCTTGCAATATGTGCGCCAATCGAATCAATTGCAAGCCATCTTCATCCGCACTTTCTTATTTTTCCTACAGTCAACTGGCCTAATTGCTCTTTTGCCCGTTATCGCTAAAGATCATTTTCAAGGTAATGCCCATATCTTTACTTTGTTACTCTCGTGTTTAGGTTTGGGAGCTGTTATTGCCGGCTCTCAACTGCCTCGCTTAAAAATGCGGCTTAGTACTAATCAATTAGCAAATTATGGAATTATTCTCTTATCGATTAGCTCAGCTGGCGTAGTGTTATCGCTCAATTTATGGCTTGCTTCCATCTTTATGCTGATTAGTGGTATTGCCTGGATTAGCGTTGCAAATTCGCTCACGACTTCAGCCCAATTGTGTTTGCCAAGTTGGGTACGGGCTCGCGGTATGTCGCTTTACCAAATGAGCATCATGGGTGGCAGCGCATTAGGCGCCGCTATTTGGGGGAAAATTGCAACTGAGACCAATGTTAGTGTCAGTATTGGCTTAAGTTCAATCTTTGGTATTGTTGCCTTAATCGCCGTTCGTAAATTGCATGTGGAAGGTTTGCATCAAGAAGATATGAGCCCAGTTTGCCCGCTAGAACGCCCTAACCCATCGCGTAATATTGATCCAAGCGAGGGGCCAGTAATGATCTCGATTGAATATCAGACCGACGCAGCACAAAATGAGGCCTTTAAAAAAATCATGGTCAGCACTCGGAAATCACGCTTAAGACAGGGAGCTCTGTCATGGAGTTTGTTCGAGGATGCTGAGCATACCGGTAAATTTGTTGAGTACTATGTATTTGAAACATGGGCAGACTATTTACGCCGTTTCGATCGCTTTACTGCCGATGACTTAAATATGCAAGAAGAGCGGCATCGGCATCATATCGATATTGCTCCACCAAAGGTAACTCGGCGCATTGCCGCAAACCTGAAAAAATAACTTATTTGCGCCAAACGCTTGCCAACCAAGGCTGCTGCTCTCTTGGTAAACCGGGTGGCCGATAAAAATGATCAACTTCTGTAAAGCCCGCAGCCTTTAAAAAAACTTGCCAAGTTTCGTGATCATGATAAGCGCCGTATCGATCACCATTCCAGCCCTCTTGATTTTCACCGCGCGGGTTAGAACTAAATAAAATTCCAGCGGGCTTTAGTGTATTAAATAATTCAAGCAATACTTTGGGTAGCAGTTGCTTAGGTATGTGAAATAACGAAGCGTTAGCAAAAACGCCATCAAAATAATTATTTGGTAGTTGCAGCTTAAAAAAATCTTGCACCAAAACTTCACAGCCACTAAATTTGCGGGCTATAGCCGCTGCTTCCGTACTACCCTCTAGGCCAATGACATGATGGCCAAGCGCCCTAAACGCCTTTAAATCCCGACCAGGGCCACAACCAAAATCTAAAATATGGTGAGGGCCCACACCCGCAATCGCCTTTAATAATGCAGCTATGTTTTGACTAACGTCATGATCACGCGTGCCCTCAAAAAAAGAATCTGCATTTAGGTTGTAATGTTCGATCGTTTTGGCAGCAATTTCAGCAAGCTCTGCCGAAGTGAGTGATTCTCTATCCCGCATTTAAGTCAATCGATGGCGAAAATGAGGAATTTAATTCGCTTCAAGGGTTTTCTTTAAATTAACGGCTGATTCTCTTAAGAAACCGACGTCACTGCCAGCAACAATCATTTGAAATCCCAACCGTTTAAGATCAGGAATAGCCCTTCCAGCAAATGGAATGATACCAACTGGAATTTTTGCGGTCTTGCATTGCGCCACCGCGCTATCAATGGCTTGATTTAATGCGGCAAAATGATCTGGCCCTTCTAAATTTAAATTAGCCGATAAATCAGTAGGCCCGACAAAGACTAAATCAACCTCTGGCAAGCTACCAATCTCGACAGCTAAATTCATCGCATTGCGCGACTCAACCTGAATAATCACTAATGTATCTCTATTGGCATTATTACGGTAATCGGGATTAGTTCCATAAGCAGAGGCCCTAAGTGCAGGTAAAGCTAAGCCGCGATCGCCTAGAGGTGGAAATTTTGCTGCCCGCGCTACCTCTAAGGCTGTGGCAACACTCTCAACACGTGGCACCATCACGCCGTGTGCACCTCGGTCAAGTACCCGTGCAATTAAACTAGGATCGGCCGATGGTACGCGGACGAGCGCACTAGTTTCGCCACTAAAGCCACGCAATATTCCCGGTAAGTCGGCTAAGCCAATTGCGCCATGCTCCATATCAACCACCACGAAATCGAGTCCAACCGCCGATGCAATTTCTGCAAATGCGGGATTCACAGTCATCATCCAAGCGCCGCCAATAGTTTTGCCTTGCTTTAACTTCGTTTTAAGTGATGTTGTGATTGAGTGCATATTCTTTCCAATAAATTGAACATCTATAAAAAAATGAATCCTAGTTTAAGTTAACCCCAACTTTTTTCCCTGCCGCACAAATATCTTGCCAAGTTTTATCGTCTATCTCAAAACCATCTGCTAAGCGTTGTGCCAGCATTTTTTGTTCGGGCTCACCAGCTAGCATAACGGGTACGCCTGCCTCGCTCGCCGGACTTTGATAAACCCATTCAATAAAGGAATTTGTTTCTAAGTCAAATTGCTCTTTCGAATTGATGCTAATCGGATTGATCAAAATTGATAACATGCCATTCCAAATGGCGCGTTTTTTTACTTTGGGTGGTTTCCAGGTGCCATTACCCGTTAAGGCGCCGCCCAGTAGCTCACAGGCAATAGCTAAACCTGAGCCCTTATGCTCGCCAAACGGCATTAGTGCGCCCAAATTCCCTGCGCTATCAGGCTTCACAACTACGCCTGGATCATTTGTAGGCTTGCCCTGTTGATCAATTAAATATCCCGGACTTACTTCTTTACCGGCGTTATGGGCAACTCGCATCTTGCCTTGAGCTGAGCGGCTAGTAGCAAAGTCTAAAATAAACGGTGCACGATTAGCAAGTGGCACACCAATACAAAAGGGATTAGTACCGTGCCGACCGATGCCGCCGCCCCATACTGCTACCACCGGCGCAGAAATGACGTTCACTAAATGAATCGACACTAAACCCTCAGCTGCAGCCATTTCAGCGAAATGCCCAATGCGGCCTAAGTGATGAGCACGCGATAGAGACACAATACAACTACCTAATTTTTTTGCTCTGGCAATTCCCATAGCCATTGCCTCTTCACCGACAACTTGGCCAAAACCTTGTTGACCGTCTAGCACCAACATACTTCCTAAATCGCTCATAACCCGAATGGTTTGGTTTGGTTGTAAAGAGCCCTCCATAAATGATTCGACATACCGCGGAATCATTCCCGCACCATGTGAGTCATGACCCTTCAGGTTAGCCTGAATCAAGTTGGTACAAACCCGTAAAGCTTCCGCCTCAGAGCTACCAGTAGCTCTCATTATTGGAATAATTTTAGTTTTTAAATCTTCGGCTTGAAATATCGGCATAGATACCCAGTTTATGGCTTCTTAGAGTGCGTTAGAATAATAAAAAAAGGGGGGGCAATGTTAAAACAGTGGCGCTTATCATTCTTAGTCATAATTGCGAGTCTCATTATGGCTTTTCCAAGCCACGCGCAATCGAACTATCCTAACAAACCCATTAAGCTAATTGTTGGCTTCCCTCCCGGTGGCGGTCTCGATTTTACCTCGCGGCTCATAGCGCCCTATCTTGGCGAAGCGTTAGGACAGCAAGTGATTGTTGAAAATAAACCAGGCGCTGCTGGTGTCATCGCCCTCACCGAGCTTTCGCGTGCTGCCCCTGATGGTTACACCCTCGTTGTAGCAAATATTGGGCCCATGGTCTTAGCACCGAATATGATGGCCAAAAAACCTTATGATCCTTTAAAAGACTTCACCCCCATTGGGCAAATTGTTTCGACTTATTTCCTTGCTGTTGTCCCACGAGAGCTGCCAGTAGATTCACTCAAAACATTTATCCAGTGGGCAAAAAAGAATCCAGGTAAAGCCAATTTTGCGTCTGGTGGCAATGGCTCTATTACCCATTTAAATGGCGAGTTACTCAATAATGTTGGTGGAATCAAACTAACGCATGTTCCCTATAAAGGTTCTGCACCCGCCATTGTTGACTTAATTTCTGGCCAAACGCATATCTTGGTCGATATTACTGGCATCTTGGTGCCGCAAGTTCAGTCTGGCAATCTAAAGG
>Ga0007795_10000215_pt1 | contig 16345 bp, 21 predicted proteins | sample CryBogmetaGMA1M_FD_60369 | JGI IMG/M metagenome (GOLD analysis project Ga0007795, IMG submission 60369) | Freshwater microbial communities from Crystal Bog, Wisconsin, USA - MA1M | ecosystem: Environmental > Aquatic > Freshwater > Lake | place: Crystal Bog, Wisconsin, USA | collected 2009-07-06
GCGCAGATGCGTTCGGCGAGTGCCGTGGCAGCACGAGCGGCGCGTGCTTTCCCGCGACATTCTTTTATCAATTTGCTGGCGTCTTGCAAGAGATTCCTGGCCGCGTGAGTATACAGCCGAAGCGTGTAAAACCGACTCGCTGCGTGAATCGACAAGAGATCGCCATCGAGCTGGATCAAGAGCTTTTTTGCGCGCGAGGTGGCGGGCGCCCCGACATCGTTCAGCATCGTCACGACTTCTTTCGCGGTGCAGATTATGTCAGCCACCGCCACGATCTGCGTGCCCACCGTACTTGCCGACAGCCGTCCGCGGAACTCCATGTCGCGTTTGGTTTCGACAAGCCTGAAGTCGCGACTGAGGTCAGCCACCATAGCGGCGACCTGCACTGTGGTGCGCTCGGCAATGTGCTCAAACGCACAGCGCCCCACGTTGATCACGTCGTGCAAAATAGCGCCGTGGACCATGATCGCCACGCTCTCTTTTGTTTCCTCCGACATGTAGTCTTCGCGCACATCCTGGTACAGTCTCGCACCGATCTGCTCGGCCAGGCGCGCGACGGAGACTGAATGCTGGATTAACGTGCAATTGTGAATCGACGGTTGCGCCTGATAGTACTGCTTTGCAAACTCAACCGTCGTTTCCAGCTTTTGTTCGGCGCGCATCAGCACCTCCATGTGCTTGAACAGAAATTACAGCTGTAGCAGCGTTTGCCACCCGCGCTCGAACGTGGCGCGCCTGGCAGCAAGGTTCATCGTCACTTTTTTCTGCATGGCATTGATGTGCCACGGCTCTGCGATGAGTTCTTGCAACGCCGCTGAAAACATGCCGTAGTCGGGTACCGCGTGAGGGACACCATTGTCGTCGTAGTCGGCCTTTGTCTTGACCATGATCGAGTTCACGTCCTGGTACAAATACTCGGCGTGAGGCGGTACACCCATCGACAACACGGGTGTGCCAGACGCGAGACTTGTGAGCGCGCAGTAACCGTAGTTGTCGCACTCAGCTGGCCAGATCGTAAGGTCCGCGTTCGCAAAAAGCGAGGGCCGCTTCACGAGCGGAACGTTGCGCAGCAGCACAACACGGTTGTCGGTCCGTTCGCCAAGCCGCTCAAAAAACCGGGCAACAGCAGGCCCGAAGCGGCTTGAGTTCACCGCGACTGTGAGGTGCGCTTCCGGCATGCGCTCTAGCAAAAACGACAGCACGCTCAAAAGCGCGCTAGACGAGCACCGGGCGTTGCGGTCAAACCACGGCAAGAACAGCCTAATCTTCCGCTCGTTAACCGGCGCGTCTTTCTTTGTCAGCGGCAGCCCGGCATCAAACGGAATCAGCGTGACGTTGCTGAGCCGGTAGATGTCGGTGTACAGCTCGCGCGACGCGTCAGTCAGCGCTACTACGCTGTCTGCGCGTTTCAATGACTTCTTGAACGGCTTTGCCAGTTCTTGCCACATCGGCACCACAATCGTGCGGATGCCGTGGCGCCGCGCGTAGTCAAGCTGCTCGATGCTCGGCACGTGTGTCCAGACAACTGTCGAGCATCCGCGGGCCCAATGCGTGTACTTCACCGTGCTCTTGTCTTTGACGATGTTGTCATAAGGGAGGCGCAAACGCCCGGGCGAATTGTCTGAATAGATATCAAACGCAGCGCCTTTAGTACGTAAGTACTCGACCAGCCGAACTGCAAAGTAGGCCTGGTCGCAATGCGCGTAATGGGTGTAGATCCCGACGCACATTGAGCGTTATCCCGGTGGTTGGCCTTGACCGAACTGCTGCGCCATCAACTGCGCGCCGCCTTGCGTCTTGGCCTGCTGCCGGATGTCTTCGATCATGCTCGACACAAGCGAGTGCATCATCTGGTCAGACCGCTTGAGCTTGATAAGCTCGCTGTCCTTTTGGCTCTCGGGCAGCTGGAGAATCTGCTGCGCCAGGACTTGCGCCTGAGACTGCATGTCTTCGGGACTTCGGGGCACATTCGGCGAATTCTGCCGCTGCGCCATAAACTGATCGACAGGGCTCGGCGGCGGGCCTGCAGGTGCCGCACCGGGTTGACCGCCACCCGCAGCCGCGGGATCGCCACCTGCCGGAGCCTGGCCGGGCATGCCCGTGGCGCTTGCGCCGGGATCCCCTGCGCCCTGCGTCATCTGGGCCTGCTGCGACAGAGACTGCATTTGCTGCGACTGCTCCATCTCTTCCTGCATTCGCGCCTGCTCTTCGGCGTAGATCCGCTCTTCTTCGAGCATGCGCTTTGTCTCTTCCTCGTAGTCCAGGCCAACGGACTTGAGGCCCGTGGTCTTGCTGATCTGCTGCCCCTGCATGAGCTGGAGCTTGGCCATCTGGCGGTTGAGGTCGTCCGCGTGCGTAACACGCTGCAGCTTGAGCGTGACGGGTTCCCACGACATCGCGGTTGAAACACGCTGACTGAGATTGCGCAGAAAGATGTTCAAGTTATGCGGCAGATGGCTCCAGTTAGCCTCGAACAGCCGCAAGGCTGACGGCGCAGCCTGGAAACTCAACGTGCCGTTCATGAGTTCGACCGGCATGCCGATGCACTTCATCAGGGTGTCAAAACCCTGGTCGATCAGGTCTTTCGGCGCAAGCTGTGTCGCATCGCCGCCAAGCGCTTGATAATCCACCGGGAACGGAAGAATGTTCCACCTGGCCGGGTCGACACGTCGGGCGCGCACCATGGCGTTCACGCGCGCGCTGAAGCTCGATAGGTTGATCGTGTGGACAGGGTCACCGCTTTGCCCGTCGCCATTTCTGGCCGCCGGAGTCAGCACGCGAAACGGCACCACGTAGTCCAGCGCAATCGCCTCGTTGTAGCGCTGCAGAATCTGGTAATACCACGCCTGCCGGAAGTTCACGAGAATGCGCGAGATGCCCCAGCCGCGATTGCGCATGCCCGCCGGAGCTTCTTCTTTGGCGTGGTAGATGACGTCCTTGTCGAACATCAGGTTCTGGTTGTCTTTGATCGCCTGAATTACTTCCCAACTGGCGTGTTCCAGGTGATGCAAATACCCGGCTTTGATCAACTGGCGATATTCTTCGGGGATTTTCCACACATACACGCATTCGGTGCTGTAGGGATCCCAAATGATATCTATCTCGTGCGGGCTCCAGCGCTTGACCTTGATGTCGTCCGCTTCGCCCGAGCGCCGGTCGATGTGATGCCAGACGCCCGAGTATTGGCACTGTGGGCAGGTCGCGTGGAACTGAAACTCTTGCCACTTGAAGTTGAACGCGCTGGAGTTGAAGACCTTGCGCAGCGGCGCTTCAAAGCCGCACTTCTTGCAGGAGAGATACCGACGAAACGGGATCAAAAGGCTGGTGAACGAGTTGCCATAGATGAGATAGTCCAGGGCGACGACATGCAGCGCGTTCTTGATGCCCAGCGTGTCTTCGAGAAAGACGCGGTATTTTTCTTTCTCTTCGCGGCCGATCGTGTTCTCGCCCAAATCGCCAACTTCAACGTCGGTGATGAAGTAGCTCACCACGCGGTTGAGGGCTTCGCGATACGGTCCGTTGGCGTTGGCGATGTATTCACACCACCGCAGCGCAACCTGAATGCTCTCCGGCATGGAGAGCGAAGCCACGTCGCAAAACGGGTCGGGAAAGCGCGTATCTGCAATTGCGCCGCGACCGAGAGAATTACCGTCTCCGCCGTTCAGAGTAAGCACGATAGCGCCTCATGCGCGTGAAGGGTCAGAGCGACTTCCGTGCCGCTTCAGCCGCATTTTTGCGGAAATCGTTGTCCAGCGCGCTAGCCTGGGCCGCTGCGTCGCGCGCTGCGGGGCGGGCAGTGGCCTCTTTGCTGGTCGTTATGGCCTGGGTGTCTTCGTGCTCCGGCGGTGTCACACCGGGCTCGATTGCTCCATGCTTTTCCATCACTCGGCTCCTTCCGACGCCCACATCGCCTTTTCCACGCTGAGCACACAGTACTCGCGCGAATCATAAATGTACTGAAATCCCGTGGTATGAACAAGATACAGCCGGTTGTCGTCGCTGATCTTGGCCGCCCACGGACGCTGATAAGGATCGTTTGACGGCGGAAACCAACGCGCAGCAGACTGCTCAAACCGTACGTCATAGACCAGAACGATAAAGCCAGTCTCTTCCGGGCTGTCGGGTTCGGGCCGCGAGACATGCACCAGCACATCGTGAAAGAACGCCGGTACGGTCCCAATACCTTCTTTCTCGAAATAGACGAGCTTGAGGGGCGGACCAGACGCGGCGCTTTTTGCAATGACCGGCGGGCTGCTTGCGACCATGGGTGCTTTCTTCAGGCCGAACGCGGCCATTGGGCTGTAGCTCCGATCAATCTTTTCGATCGGCGGCGTGTCCCGCATAGGAGCCAGTGCCGCCGCTTCAGCGCGCAGCGCGTCTAAAGCCGCAGTTTCTTCGTCAACAGGCGGGCTCTCGCCATTGTCATGATAAACCGCCGCGAGCGCCCGCCGGTTGTCGGCTTCTCGGTCTCGGGCGGCTTGTGTGCTGGCTGTTTTTGGCGCGCGCGCCACAACGCCGGAATTAGCAAGTTTGGCCAGTTGTTCAAAAGCCACAGCTGCGCGCTCCCTGATTGCCTCGATATTTCCGCCCTGAACTTGTTTTTGCGCAATTGCCAGCGCCTGTGTCACGGCATTGTCCGTAACCTTGTCCAGTGTAAACGTGGCGTTTCCACCTTCCGGCTCGATGTGCACCTCAAGCCGAGACCGGTCGTGCGGATCGCAGTTTTCAACCACCCCGCCCGGTGTGGCTTTTACGACAACACCACGCAATTTATGCGGGCCCGGGCGCATCAGATCAGCCATAGACCGGCCGTTTCCAAGGCGCACTTCAGCTGGATTGGATGATTCCGTGTCCGCCATAGAGCCTCTGATAGCTAAAAAAAAGGAGGAGCGGGTTAACCCCGCTCCTCCCCAAATGTGTCTGGAGTGAGCGCCGGGCACACTCTGTATAGCGCAGATCTGGGAATCTGGAAATACAGGCGGCCTAAAGGCAACCCAGCTCCGCACACTTCGGCGAGGTGTTCCGCGGAAGTAACGACCTCCGCGGAAACACTCCCGCCGACAAGTTGTGCACAGACCAACCCGTATTTCTCCGTTTCCGGAAAAAGCGGACACATGTGCGGATAGGCGTCTTGTAACAGAAGCCACTGCAATGGGTCACCGGGGAGGTCAAGTACAAACCTAGGCATCAGGTCACCGTCACCGGGTTGCGGCTACGGGGCGCCCAGTCGAGCTGCGGCAGGAAGTTGCCGCAGTACGGAGCCGGGAGCTGCATCAGATCCTCCGCAAGGACGATCTGAGTCGCAGAGAGCTGCGACAAGTACAGCGGCCCGGACGGGTTCCGGGCTGCTTTCAGCAGGTCATCGTTCGTGGCTTCGCCGCGGGCACGCGAATGCCCAGCCGCCAAGCGCATGGCAGCAATGACGCGGTCAACCGCGATGCCGTCCACACCAGCCGCGCAACGGACCGGCGAACCGGGGTTGAGCAGCGCATCGAAGATCTCTTCATCGGCGAGCCTTTCGCCGAGCAAGACAACCTTTCGGAACTCGTCAGCCACGTTCTCCAGCGTAGCCTGGTCCGTCGTCTCCACGGATTCGATCCCTCGGCGCGACAGGATTGCCGCGGCGGGGTTGGGCATCTCGTGGAGAGCCGCAATGGGATTCCACTGCGGCAGACCCAGCACCGGCGAGTAATCCTCGAAACCGGCGACCTGCTCGACCGCCTTCTCGATGATCTCGTCCGGTACGATCCGGGAGTTCACGAGAACCGTCCCCGGCATGGTTTTCCGGTCAACCAGTTCCTGCGCCAGCAACGACCGATACGTCTCCCACAGCTCGGGGGACATCTCGGCAGCCAGCTCCGAGAGCTTGGCATCGTCGAGCACTTCCTCGCCCGGATTGAACGGGACGAGGAATTCCGGGTGCCGTGGGTGCGCAAAGTGCCACGGCGACCGCATGCTCTGCAGCCGCTTGCCGAAACGAACAAGCGCCGTCAGGAGGTTAAGCCCCCTATGCGCGATGACCACATTGCGCGCGGACAACGTTTCTCCGCGAGCGTCAGCCATCATCGGCTGCGTGAACTCATACCGAAAGAGCGCGTCGTACCGCATGCGCCCTTCCTTCGGCCTCGACACGGCGCCCGAAAGCGACAGCCCGCCGCTGTCGGTGACCTCCATCGCCACGGCGAGGGGCCGCCGACGCGCATTCACAGCGCGCGGCTTACCATCGAATCGTTGGTGCATCCCGGGCAACCAGAGGACCGCGGCAACACCGCGGAGGATGTTCGCAACTGAAGCGAACTCGTTCAAAAGAGCAACTTGCTTGGCGATCAACCCATCGGTGTGCGTGGTCTCTTGCATACTCATGCTTGTTACTACCTTCATTAGGTGGTGCGAACGATGTCGCTGCGGCGCACGCCGTCAGCGTAGAACCGACTCTCTGCTTTTATTTTCCACTCTTCTCCACTAACAATCGTTGTGGAGCCATCGTAGAAAAATATCTTGACCTTGTTTTCTGATGTCCGGCTTTGTTTCTTTACCGGACGCCCTTCAAACGAAACGATGCGCATGTCATGCGCTCCCCTTTCGGGCATAGGCCCTGTTTGTGGTATGCCCGCTAGAAAAGAAGCCAGCTGGGCAATGAATATGCCCGGATAAGCGGCGCGATTTAGCCGCTGCTGTCGGGGTGCGGGAGCACGTCGTCGAACACGTTAAGCCCAACGCCTGCGTCATCTGAGAAGATGTCCGGCGTGCGCGTTTGGCGAGACGCGGCTGACGGTTTGATCTCGGCAGGCGCAGAAAGACCGATTGGGTCAACGCCGAGATAACCGGTGTCATCGGGTTCCAACGTTTCCGGGACGTCGTACAGTGGGTGATTGCCCCACGGCGTCAGCAGGTGCCGAAAAGGCGGTTTGCTAACGTGCATGCGCGTGCCAGCAAAGCTGTAAGCAGCCACGTCTTTGTCAACCAGGTCTTTCATCCGCGCCACAATCTCCGGCAGCGTCTCAAACGACTCGGTGACGTAACTGCCGTCAGGCTGCAGGATAGCCAGGTGGAAAGATATCTTTTCCAACTGCTGCGTGTTTTCAGGAGCGGCAGGGGTCACCTCAGCCGCTGATTCTTGCTTTTCTTTAGCCATCAGTCGTCCCTCATAGAAAGCGGATCTTCCTGCGGCGCAACACCCAGCAGGTTGGTCTGCGGCAGATAGCGCGGAAACACCGTGCCATCAAACGGAACACGGCGCGCAAGTGGTCGTTCACCTGGCCTGTCATGCAGATAAGCCACGAATTTGTTTGACAGGACGCCGAAGACTTTCACCGTCAGCATTTCACCAGTTCGCGACGTTGGGTCGGGAATCACAAGGTCGTAGCTCATCGTGGACGCGAATACGCCCGTCTTTGGGTCCGACCACGCGATGCCGCCGAGAAAGCCGAAACAGTCTTCGATGTTCTCCTCGTCTATCGCGTAAAGCCGCTGATCCCAGTTCACGCGAAAGCGCGGATCGTTGGCGGGCTTGACGCCGAGCCCGTCAAAAAAGCGCTCGTTGTCCCGCCGCAGCTGGATACAAAAGGGCCGCTTGTCAGCCGGAAGCGGGCACCGTGCGTCGAACTCCTGCACGGGGTCGCGGTCGAAGCCGCCGTGCGTGACCAGCAGCGCGGGCGTGAACAGGCGCAGCGATGAGTTCCGTTGCCGAAGCGCCTCGGAACACGACAGCTGCCGGATTGCGTCCGCGTTGGTTATGACGTCGGCTTCTTGAAAACTGCTGGGCCTGTCCATTACGTTCCCTGTTTTGGTGGCGCACTTTGTCGAACGTTCTGTAGCAACAAGAGCAGCACAAAAGCTGCGTCACAAACGTTGTCCAGTCCATCTGTCTTGTACTTGGACTGGTCGAACGCGGTGCCGAGCGTGCGATTAGCTGCGGCGATCATGTCTTCCTTGCTCGCGCGGCCATTCCCGGTGGCGAACTTCTTGATCGTGGCAATCGCGTACCCGTTGGAGAGCAGGTTATGCTCTTGCGCCCACGTCGCTACGGTGACCTTCAAGCCGCCCAACACTTCGGACGCTGTGGCTACGCGCGCCAACACGGCCGGAATACCGAACTTCTTGTTGAGGAAGAACTCTTTGGGCGGCGAGTACTTCACATCTTCGTAGGCGATCGCGTCTGGCCGTACGGCGTTCAAGAACGCACGCAACCGTACGAAACGGGCTGCGCCGCTTTCCAGGCCCTGTGTGGACAAGTCCCACTGGAATAGCTGAAGGTTTTCCTGCAGGACACGGGAACCCGCGACGTAATCGTAGATCGCTATGCCGCAGTTGCTGCCCAAGTCCATGCCGAGACAACGGATCGCGTTGTCAGGGGCCTTGCCGAGTTTCCCCGCGAACTCCTCGGCGTCCTTGTACATCCGATACTTGGCCAATGTGAACCCCTTCGTTCAGTTGCCTTGAATCCAATCCACGAAACGCTGCCACGGTGTACGTGCCAGCTCAATCTCCAACTGCGCCGTAATCCGATCGACTTGGTCGCGGTAATCACGCAACAGCTTGATAGCTTCTTCATAGCGCCCGCGCAACACCGCGTGACGCGCCAGCACAGTCTCAGCCGTCGAGTTTGCATTGATCACCGGCGCGCCTTGTGCGGCCGCAAACTCGCGCACGGCGGCGGAGAAGCGGCACATCTCGTTCTGCGCCGGAGACTCTTCGCCGACCTGCGTAACCTCGCGCACCGCCGTGAACCATGCGCCGACCATGACTTCGCCGATCATGGCCATCATGTACATCCTGACGTGCAGCGGCAGGTCGAAGAACTTTCGCCGTTGAAGCGCTTGCTGCAGGCTGGTGACAGGATCCTCGGCGTTGACGAAATCAGTCTGCGCGTCAGCCAGCGCCTCAGCGGCCAGAACAATCTCGGCATCAGTAATGCTGTGCGACTTCTTCCAGTCTTCGTACTCAGGATTCCGCGGCGCCGACATGTTCTCGATCGCCTGCTTCATAAGCGTCGGCGTGATGTACGCAAAGTCCCGCTCAGGATGGTAGTGCGGACCCTTGCTGTCTTTGGGCTTGAAGCCAATGCTCATTTTTTCCTCCGTAGTGACGGGTTTTGTTCTTCTTTTGTGCGCGCATGCCACTGGTGAAAGAAGCCAGGGACGCGCTCACGTTTAAGGTTTTTCATGGTCTGGGACGCGCGCAAAAAAATGTCGTCGTCTTCGCGGCCGTAACGCGTACCCCAGCGCTGCGCATCCCAGCCGCCTACTTTTTCAAGGTCAGATGCAACAAAGCCGCAATTGCCACAACCTGTTTCGCGCCACCAGCCGTTTGTCTTCGTCGGACCCGGCACCCAAGGCGCGCCATTGCCGTTTTCGACCATAGGCGCGCCGCGGTACAGCGAGTAGCAGATCGGAAAGTACGCCTCGCCCGGTTTTACCCATTTGCGGACGCGTTCCGAGAAATCAACTGGAAGCACCATATCGCAATCGACGAAAAACACAAGCGAATCGGGGGGCGGGGCTGCGCATTCCATCGACAGCGATCGGCCTGCGGCGCGGTTGATATGTCCCGGCTGGTTACCCGGGCAGAACTGGATGCGACCTGGCCAGTCTGCATAGATATCTTTGCCGCCGGAATTCCAGTCGTAAACCCACAACGTATCGGTTTCGTTGCCGGGCTGCGCCGCCAGCCGCAAAAAACTCTCTGCCAGCAGCTTGAACGTTTCCCAGCGCTCATAGACGACCGTGCAGTAGTTGACTTGCGACATGGCTCACCCCTGTTCGATATGGCGCTGGGCGCTCCTGCAATTAATGCACGCGAGACTGTCAGAGTCCGGCTCAAAGAACGACAGACTAGAACATTGCGGGCATTCTTTCTCCACGAGCGACTGCGGGTAGATTCCGGCTGGACATTCGTTATAGCCGATCCAGCATTTTACACACTGGTGGGAGAACCCCCGCGGACAGGGCCGCGCCCGACAACGCACCTCGATCTTAGTACGATTCTCGGCAACAAAACTGCTCGAACCGCTCACGTCCTTGAAGTACGGCGCATCAAGACTCCGGGCGGCCTCGATGTGCGCAAAGAACACCAGGTTTACGAAGTAGTACGGCGTCGAATACGGGTAGCTACCGCGCAATGACGAAAAGCCCAGCGTGCGCGAAATAGCCTGACAGCTGCGCTTGCTGATGAACTGAGGAAACACCATCGGACACGGCGTACCAGCCAACGCGCGACACTGAAGCGTATAGCCCGCGACGTCTTTGCGTTTTTCAGGCCGGATAGATTCGACGCGCACGGGCACAATCTCGTCTCGAATCTGCCGCGTCCAGGGCACCACAGGCGTACCCGCCGCGAGCTGCTCCGCGTTCCCGGCCAATCGCCAAGCGAGAGCCTTGGCGGTCCGTGGCGTGAGCTGCGTGCCAGCCAACACGCGAAGAGACTCAAACAACGCGTCACGCGAAGTCGTCTGTGGCAGCACTTTCAAGATGTCGTCACAGACATCCGTGATCGTCTCGCCAACTAGGTGTGCATCGTAGTAAGGCCGCAGCGCGCGGGAATAAATCGCATCACGACGCGACAAGACGCGCCGGAGACTGAAGCCTCTAGTTTTCACACTGCTGCCTCCATCAAGCGTCTTCTGTCAAAACAGCGAATCCGACCCAATAACGCATGCTATCGCAACTCTCGTGCATGTCATCCATCAGCAGCTCGACTGGGTTGCCCACGACAACGTAAAAGTCAGTGACGCGCGCGGGCATGAATCCGGCGCAGGACAACCCAAGCTGAAGCATGTACGCCAGTGCGAGATGCGCCTGCCCGTTGAGACGGTACGGAAACAACGGAATACGAATGAACTCGTCGTGCTCTGTGTAGCTCCACTTGGGCGGCTCACCGGCTACCAGTGGCGAAGACAGCACAACCCATTTGTGCTTGTCCTTCTTGCGGTTCCTCACAACCGCCGGACGGAACGGCTGGCCTTCTGGCCAGTTCTCCGCCGTCTGCTCCATGTCGATTTCTTCGATTTTGATGTTCATGGTTAGCGCACTTGCGTGCTTCCATACACGTGTATCGGGTCATACGGGCAATTGTGACAACGCGCGCCACAGCACCGTTTTTGCTTCAACAAGAACTCGCGGCTTAACGGCTGTGCGGCGTGGCCCGGTTTGTAGTCAACGCCGACTGGGCGCTCGTTGAATCCGCGCCGGGGCGCCTTGCTCTCGATCCCGTGCTCATTGGCGTTGATCCAGACGCTGTCACGAAAATGCGCCAACGTCAACTCTTGCTGGGCAAGCAGCGCACCGAGCATGACGTCGCCGCCGCGGTGCTTGATGTCGACTGACGGCCAGTCGTACCGCAGCAGCGTGCTAGTCTGGATCGCCCACCAGCCGCCCGTCGCGAACTTCACGTAGTCCGTGATGGGTTTGTTATTGAACCACCATTGGTTCTTGATCCAGCTCGCTTGGTTGCCCAAAAGCCGTTGACGGTACACCGACCCGGTCATGGTGTACACGTCGAGCAACCGCCGGAGTCGCGGCAGCCAGGTGTCTACCTGGCAGTTTGGCGCCAAGCAACTGTCGTCATCGAACCACATCGTCACCGGCGCGGTCAGCGGCTTGTCATGTAGCATCCGACGCATCATCGGATACTTGAACAAGTTCTCCGCAGACTCGATACACACGGCGTTGTGAAACACCGTATCCACGGCGTCCCGGACATACGCTCGCGTCTGTTCTCCAACAGCGTTGAGCCCAAAACGGAACTCAACGTTGTGCTTTGCCAGCTGTCGCATGGGCGCGTTGAGTACGCGCTGCGCCAGTGGAAAGCTCTCTTCGTCAGGGCCGAAGAACAGAACGCAAACGCAGAGGTCCGGCACGCCGTGTGTCATAGCAGCCATCCTTGGCCATCAAAAACTCAGAGCTTCACGTTGGTCAGCTTGCTTTTGGGCACCGCCACCGGCAGCACCGCGGGTGGAATTCGAGACCGCGACAAAAGCGAAATTGCCTTTGTCATGTCGGCCTTCGGAACGCTTCCCCGCTCTCGCAGCTCGTTGACCATTCCGTCCATCAGACCGAGAAACGTGTTCCGGTCTTTTAACGTGCTGAAACAGAACCGAACAGAGAACTGCGTAACAGTTTGTCCGGCATGCTCAGCGATTACGTCCTTGCGCGTCCAGCTCGTACCGTCACGCACGTACGTCAACGACAGCCGCCCGAGCAGATCGTAGACCAGCAGGAGCGGCGACTTGGCGAGATCATCGTGAAGCGAAAACACGTGAGGATGCTGTGTCGTCGGTACCAGTGGCAAGGCAGGCAGTACCTTTTCATCAAGGTTGAGCCGCCAAAAATGCGCTGCCACCTTTCGTTCTCCGGCATTGGCATCGGCCACGGTCATCTCTGCTTCAAGAACAGCGACGCCGGGCTCGATGACAACCGGGATCTCGCGAACGAAAAACATGTGAACCTTTCAGCGAGTGAGTTTGGAGTTCCGCCGCGCTGCTGCGGCCGCCGCAGCAGCTCTCTTTGCGTCTGCCACCAGCGCGTCGTCTTCCTCTTCAGCCGCGGCCTCCTCACCTCCCTGAACGGCTTCCGTAGCTCTGTTGTACATCGCGATGTGGTCGCCAATACAGTCTGACATCTTGGTGAGCACATCCCCCAACTCGTCCCAGTGCTCCTGCGCCACGCCTTCGCGCTTCGTAGGAGACGTGTTCACGAAATCGTCGTAGATGTTCTCTTCACCAAGCCACAGACTCTCCGATCGGCCGATAAGCCGCCGAAAGTTTTGCAACAGATCGTGAAGCTGGTTCTTGATGCCCTTGGGCGCCTGATGACTGCGGCCGCCCTTGCTCTTCTTGCCGCCGCGAAGCTCCTGAAGCTCGTTGGCGAGGCTCTTTGCCGTAAGCGCTTCCTCGACGCACTTCTCCTCGATCGCCGTACGCTGGTCATCGTCAGCGATCTGCGTGAGAAGCTGAATGTGCGACGTCGTCATTCGCCAACTCGGCCGGTCGGGCGCCCGCAGCGCAACCAGACGACTCAGCTCGCGCTCAGTCGGATACTTCTCGTAGAACGCCTCGGCCGCCCGGAGTTGCTCCGCCGAGTAGATCGTCGAGAACATCGAGATGAGCAAGGACACCGGGTCGACTTCCGCTGCCACCTGTTCTTCGGTCAGGTACTGCTCCGGGTCCTGTGCGACGATGTTGAGGTTCTGGCCGATACGCCAGAATGCCGTAACGCTGGCCACCTGCGCCTCTCCGAAAAGCGCGTCAATGCGCCCGACCATCGCACGCATCTGCTCCGTCAGCTCGGGCGCGTTCTCAGCTTCGAGCGCTGTTTTGACGGCGGCGGACTGCGCTGCGATAGCGGCGTTGGATTTTCTAGCCATGATGGCCTCCTGGGGAAATAAAACAACGTTCAAAAGTCACAGAAGTAAATCAAAGGTGTTACCCGTTTTTGCGAGTTTTTTTCTGTTGGGCCGCCGGAAGCAAAAGCCGCATTGCGACCTGCTGCATCTGGTTTCTGGTATTGGGCGGCTCGTTTCTAGCGAACCGAAGGATTGAACAGAACAGGTCGTAAGCCGTGCGAGATGCGAACACCGTGCGCGTGTACACCTCGACCGGGTCACGTGGCTCGCAGTCCGCTCCAACCATCGCGGCGTTTCGCACGATGATCTTCGCGTCATCCCGCCGAACGCCGAGCTGCGAAAGCAGCGCAATCCACTTGACCGCGGCCGTTTCAAACTTGTCCGGCTCATCCACGAACTCAAGAGACACGCCCTGCAGCCTGGCAATTTGGGCCAAGACGCTGCTCATGTCAATCTCTCGGGCCGCGGCACGACCGATTAAAAGCGTCGTACGCCCGATGATGTCCGCACCGACGTGGTTCAACCGGCTGATGCCGCCTGGCTTTTCCAGGGCAACGCCGAAACGCGTGAGCAAACACGCGCCAGCGTTAACAGCTTTTCCGCGGTCTTCGCAGTTGTCGAACGACCAGCCCGCGACAATCGTGTGCCGCGAGTCTGAATAGATATCTTTCCGCTGCGTGTCCGGGTCAACGTAAAAAAGGCGCAACTCGCGGCCCACCAGCTCGGCGCGGTAGAACCGGGCCTGGGGTTGTTTGTCCCGGATTTCGTTGGCGACGATATCCAGGAACACGCTGTTGTCCAACCGCCTGTGACTCAACCCCAGAAAGCCTTCCACGACGCGCTCCTGATGGTTGACCAGCAGAGAGCGCTCGCGGAGGGCATCGATTCTGGCGCGCACAGTCGTGTTGTAGACGCTAATCGCAGCCGACAGGCTGTATTCGGTGTCGTTGGCCTGTGGCAGGCCAGACTGCCCGGTCAGGTCTGAGAACAGGCTACTGAGCCCGCGGGACACGCCGCTTGCCAGCGACTGAAAGCCGAGCACGTTAAACCGATAGCCGTTCTCTGTCAGCCTGCCATCGCCGGACATGAGCAGCTGCTCAACGTCCGAAATCGGGATCGTGTCGGTGTTCTCGCTCCTGCGGACCAGATACGCGCGCAGATCTTCGAACTGGTGCGCCGCGAACACCAGGGCCGTTACCGGCGCGAAGATTTGATTTTGCCGCGTCGCAGGAGGCATGCCAGACCCTAGTCGAGAAACCAGCTGTTGCCGATCGCCTGAAAGAACGTCTTGCTTGGCTCGATGAACAACGGTCGTTCGGCGCTGGCAGACCAGATTATGCGGCCGGTGTTTTTGCCCGCCTCTTCCGAACTGACGTCCGCATCATAAGCCACGAACGACGTTCGCACGACTGGGAACACGAGCGCGAATTTGCTGGCATTGACGCCGTCAAAGTCTGGGTGCCGTTGTACCGTTTTCATCACCGCCTTGACGAGCCGGTTGTTTGCAACCGGCTTGAACAAATCGGGCAGCGTCAACTCGTACATCCGCGGGATCCGCTTGGCGGCAAGCCAGAACGGAAACCGACGAAACTCGGTGTTGAACCACGCGAAGTTCAAGTGGTTGTGCCCTGTGACTTCCCGGCACTGATTTGCGTATCGCCCCCAACCACCGACCTTGATTCCGCACTCTGTGAAGACGCGCTTGATGATGCGCTCTTCGTAGGCGAGCTGCCGCTGCGCACGAAGCGCCTCGTCGCGCTCGCTCGAATTGCCTTTAAGGTTGTCAAAGAAGCTGTCACGGTCCATCACTCGTCATCCCCGTAGTTGTCGCCGTGATAGGAGCGCTCAGCCCCGACGTTCAGACACTCGTCGCAGACTCGCTTTTCGCCTCTGAACTCTCGCCCGCACACGTCGCAAACGTCCGGAGCTGTCTTGTTGGAAATCGCGGCTGAGTGGCTCGCCGGAATCCCAAACGACTTTCGGCCCGCGCATCGTGAGCACACGCCGGTCTTGCTTTGCGTATCCCGGCCGCAGAACAGGCAGCACACCAAGTTACCCGCCATCACTCGTCCTCCTTGAAACGCTCCTTTAAAAAAGAATCCCAACATTCTTTGACTAGCGTTGTGTGTATTCGATATACGCGGGAATACGCGCAACCCCATGTTTCGTCATGGCTAACTTCGTCAAACAACTCACGCGACACTGTTTTGGACAGCTTATCCAGCGAATAATTCCACGCTAACGCGTGTGCCCATTCGTGAATTAGAACATCGATTGCCTGATACGCGTTCATCTGCGAATTTAGACGAATCACAAAACGCGTTTGACGCCGCACACACTGGCCTAAATGGCTAACTGGTAACTTGCTGAATTTTACAAGTACCGGCATTGCGGGCGGACAAAGCTTTCTTAGAGCCGACAATTCATATTTGTATTCTTTCCACTCGTCCTTGCGGAGTAGGTCCAGGTCCATTTCAGCGCGGAGCTTTTCCACTGCCGAAGACGGCGGTTTTTCGATCGAACCGCGATAACAACACATGAGTGCGCCGCGCCCCATCAGCTCACCTGGCCAAGCGGATCAAAATCCGCAGGAAGCAAATCTTCGACGACGCGGCTCTCACCGGCCCGCAGCTCAGGCTCGTCCGTGATGTTCTGCTTAGCCAGCTCCGCAATGACCTGCTCGCGGTAACGCACCGCGGGGTCGCACACCAGATACTCGTTGATGCCCAGCAAGCCGTGGAGCACGCCAACGACCTTGGTGTTGTTCTCCAGCACCATAGCGACTTCAGCCTCGGGCAGCGCGTCCTGCTTGGAGATGCCCAGAGCCTTACTGAACACGAGCGGCGTGTCAGCGTTCTTGGTGCCGTGCTTGTACTCCAGATCGCACACCTGCCGGAGATACGCCGGAAGCTTCGGATCCATACCGGCCGGAAGCTTCTTGGTTGCCTCGTCCTGCAGCGTGATCAGCAGCCGGACGGTGGCCGTGTGCCAGTCCCAGTAATGG
>Ga0007795_10000218_pt1 | contig 16229 bp, 13 predicted proteins | sample CryBogmetaGMA1M_FD_60369 | JGI IMG/M metagenome (GOLD analysis project Ga0007795, IMG submission 60369) | Freshwater microbial communities from Crystal Bog, Wisconsin, USA - MA1M | ecosystem: Environmental > Aquatic > Freshwater > Lake | place: Crystal Bog, Wisconsin, USA | collected 2009-07-06
CGGCCCAACAGTCCGATGGTTTCCCCGCGGCGGATCTGCACATCCACACCATGCAGAACATGGCTGGATCCATACCAGGCGTGAATGCCATGCGCATCCAGGATGAATTCATTGGCACTCATTCAGTGGTCCCCGAGATAGGCCGTCTGCACCTGCGGATTGCTGCGAATTGCGGCAGGCACGTCGGTTGCAATCACTGACCCGTTCACCATGACAGTGACGTAATCAGCAATGCGGAACACAGCATCCATGTCGTGCTCGACGAGCAAAATGGCATGGTCGGCTTTCAGCGCATCGAGCATGCGCAGCATGCGCTCGGTCTCCTCGGCGCCCATCCCTGCCAGGGGCTCGTCGAGCAGCAAGACCTGCGGTTGGGTGGCCAGGCACATGGCGATTTCCAGTTGCCGCTTTTGTCCGTGTGAAAGCAGTCCCGCCGCCCGGTTGCGCATCTCGCTCAGGCCGCTTCGCACGACCACGCTCTCGGCAATGGCACCGCTGACTTTGCAGCTTGCGGCGCTTTGCCACCACAGCCAGGGCTTTTGATGGGTGGCCTGGGCTGCCAGGCGGCAGTTCTCCAGCACGCTGAAAGTCGGGTAGATGGTGTTGCGCTGGTAGCTGCGCCCCAGGCCCGCGCGGGCGCGGCGGGGCTGCTGCCATTGCGTCACGTCCTGACCCAGCAATTCCACGGTGCCACTGCTGGGTGGAAACTCGCCGGACAGGATGTTGATGAGTGTGGATTTGCCAGCCCCATTGGTGCCGATGACGGCATGCACGCTGCCACGCGTCAGTTCTATGTTCACTGCGTTCAGCGCGACCAAGCCGCCCCAGCGGCGCGTGATGTTCTGACCGCGCAAAAGCACCGCTGCGGGCGGAGCCTGGTTTGCTGCAGCATGGTTCATTGCATCGCTCCTTCGCTGGGCTTGTCGCCCAGCAAGCGCGCCCGCACCTGTTCTGGCAGCCCCACCAGCCCCTTGGGCAGCAGCACCACGCTGGCAATAATCGACAGGCCCAGCCCCAGATGCCAGTGCTTGGCGAGCATGCCAAAAACCGCCTCGGACTTGAAAAGTTCTTGCAACAGCGCAAATGCGAACGCACCCACCAGCGCGCCGCGCAAGTGACCCAGTCCGCCCAGGATGATCATGATGAGTACCGCACCGGAAAGGTGCCAGCTCATCATTTCCGGGTTCACAAAGCCGTCCTTGACGGCAAACAGAAAGCCCGCCAGCCCGGCGATGCCACCGGAGACCGTAAACGCTGCCAACTTGTACGGGTAGGTTGAGAATCCGGTAGCCCGCATCCGTTGTTCGTTGACGCGGATACCCGCCAGCGCGCGACCAAAGCGCGAACGGTTCAGCACCGCCATGCCAGCAAAAACAAGCAGCAAACAGGCCAGGGTGAAACCGTAAAGAGTTACCGGCTGGTCCAGTTCAATCCAGCTGCCCAGCGCAGGCTTGAGTGTGAGGTAAATGCCGTCGGTGCCGCCACCCAGCGGCGTATCGTGCACCACGTAATAGGCCATTTGTGCAAACGCGAGTGTGACCATGATGAAGTACACACCCTTGGTGCGCAGCGACAAGGCCCCGACCACGAGGGCGTAGGCTGCGGCAGCCAGCACGCACGCCGGCAAGAGCCACGCAATGGAGGAGGCCTGCGTCTGTGATGACAGCAGCACAGCCGCATAGGCACCGATGCCGAAAAATGCAGCCTGCCCAAAGCAAATAAGGCCGGTCGTGCCCACCAGCAGTTCCAGACTGAGGGCAAAGATGGCGTAGACCATGATCTTGGTCACGAAGTCGATGCCGTAGCTGCCAGCCACCCAGGGGAACAGTGCCATGGCAAGGAACACCGCAGCCACAAAGAAAAAATGAAGTTGCTTCATACGTTCACCCCGCCTTGAACAGGCCATCGGGTTTCCACAGCAGGATAAGCGCCATCAGCACATACACCAGCACGCCGGCCGCCTGCGGCAGCAGCACTTTGCCGAAGGTGTCCACCACGCCAATCAGAAGTGCGGCCAGCAGGGCACCACGAATGGAGCCAATGCCACCAATCACCACCACCACAAAGCAGATGATCAGCACCGTGTCGCCCATACCTGGATAGACCGAGGAAACCGGTGCCGCCACCATCCCGGCGAATACCGCTATGGCCATCCCGGCGGCAAACACGACACGGTACAAAAACTTGATGTCGATACCCAGCGACTGCACCATCTCGCGATTGGAACTGCCCGCGCGGATCATCATCCCCAGCCGGGTACGGGTAAACACTACATACATGCCCAGTGCCAGCAAGAGACAGACGCCGGAGATGAATAGCCGGTAGACCGGGTAGGTCATCATCTCGCCCAGGGGCAAGGTGCCTGACAGGAACGCCGGAACCTCTACGCCGTGGACATCGTCACCCACCAGAATGCTGCGCAACTCTTCGAACACCAGAATCAGCCCATAGGTCATCAGCACCTGCTGCAAATGTTCGCGCTCGTACAGGAAGCTGAAAAACGCCCACTCCAGCACATAGCCCAGAGCCACAGACAACCCCACGCCCACCAACAGCGTTGCAAAGAACCCGCCGCCAAAAGTGGCAGCGACGATGGGGGCCAGGGCATAGGCCATGTAGGCCCCCATCATGTAGAAGCTGCCGTGCGCCAGATTGATCACGCCCATGATCCCGAAGATCAAGGTCAGGCCCGATGCCACCAGAAACAGCAGCAAACCGTACTGGAGTGCGTTCAGGCACTGGATGAAAAAAATTGACAGGTCCATGGTGTTTACCCGTGAGTAGCCGGGGGGCGAAAAATTACATCTTGCAGCCGCGTGCCGGGTCAGCCAGGTCCTTGCTGGCAATGCCCATGAGCTTGTTTTCCTTGCCAACCACCTGCCGCAGGTAAATGTCCTGAACGGGGTTGTGGGCCTTGGACAGCGAGAAAGCTCCCCGTGGGCTGTCGATCTTGGTGGCCTCGACGGCTTTTGCAAATTCGGCTTTCTTGCTGAGATCTCCGCCCACGGCCTTCAGCCCGATCGCCAGAATCTGGGCGGCGTCGTATCCCTGGACTGCGTAGACATCGGGCTGCAGCTTGTAGGTCTTGGCGTAGGCCAGGCGGAAGCTCTTGTCCTTGGGAATTTCCATGCTGTCGGCATAGTGCAGCGCGGTGAACAGACCCTCAGCATCGGAACCTTGCGCATCCAGTGTCCCGTCGGTCAGAAAGCCAGAACCGTAGAGGGGAATGGTCTTTTTCAGACCGGCAGCGGCGTAGTCCTTGACGAACTTGACCGCCCCGCCGCCTGCAAAAAAGGTAAAAACCGCGTCCGGCTTGGTTGCCGCAATATCTGTCAGCAGCGCTTGGAACTCCACGTTGGGAAACGGCAAGCTCAAGTCCTTGACCACCGTTCCGCCGCCCTTCTCGAAGCCTTCCTTGAAGCCGCGCACCGTCTCGTCTCCAGCCGCGTATTTCCAGGTGATGGTGGCAACCTTTTTAATGCCCTTCTTGGCCATCACTTCTCCCATCGCGTAGCCGGGTTGCCAGTTGCTAAACGAGCTGCGGAAAATATTGGGTGCGCACATGGCGCCGGTCACGGCATCGGCACCGGCATTGGGGACGATCAACACAGTGCCGGTCTCCTTGGCAACCTTCGCCATGGCCATCGCTACGCCGGAGTGCACCGTGCCCACCAGCACATCGACGTTGTCGCGCTTGACCAGTTTGTTGACGTTGTCGGTAGCCTTGGAGGGATCAGACTCATCGTCGACCTTGACAAACTCCACTTCCCGTCCCGCCAGCTTGCCGCCTTGCTCGGTCAGATACAGCTTGAAGCCGTTTTCAATGGCATTGCCCAGCGAGGCAAATGTGCCGGTGTAGGGCAGCATCAGGCCGACCTTGAGTTTGGCGGACGTCTGCGCCAATGCCGCGCCGGATAGGAGGGCAGCGGCGGTTGCAATCACGGTGGTACGAAAAAAAACGGCTTTCATAGGTGGGTCTCCTCGGGTTGTTGTGAAAAAAAATTCCGGATGCCTGCAATCAGGTCCTCTCTGCGGTCCTGGTGGGGGGAATGGCCGCAGTGTGCCATCTCCAGCAATTGACAATGCGGTACAGCCCGGGCGATGCCGCGGATCTGTTCCAGCGTTCCATACACATCGTCCTCCCCCTGCACTGCCAGAAGCGGGCAAGTAATTGTGCACAGCGTATCCGCGATATTCCATTGACGGAACCCGGGTTGCAGCCAGACATCGTTCCAGCCGTAAAAGGCTGAATCCACATCCGCATGGTGGCGTGCGAGGCGCTGGCGCAGTGTGGTTTCTACATAGGCGCGACGCGCTTCGCGGATGCTGACCAGCGACACATCTTCTACCAAAATATGCGGCGCCAGCACCACAGCACCCGCGATCTGGTCCGAAAACTGCGCCGCATAAAGCAGCGCAATCGACCCACCATCGCTGTGACCCAACAGCCACAGCCTGTCTCGGGCCGGGTCGATGCCCAGCGCTTGCAGCAGCGCGGGCAAAAGCCCATGGGCCTGGCGATGCATAAAGTCCGGCCCCCATGCCTCCTGCGCCGCACGCGCGGTGGACTGGCCATAGCCCGGGCGGGAATACACCAGCCCACGGCACTGCAAGGCATCGCACAAGGCCGCTGGAAAGTCGCGCCACATGGAGACCGAGCCCAGGCCCTCGTGCAAGAACACCATCAAGGGCGCGGTGCTTGACTGCGCGCCCAGCCATTGGTATTCAATGTGCACGCTTCGCCCCTCCCATTCGAGCGCAACGAAGTCCACAGCGGCAGTCATCGGGCGGAAGAATCCAGTTCGCGCAATTTGAAGCGCTGAATCTTGCCGGTCGCCGTCTTGGGAAGATCCTTGATAAATTCAATCTGGCGCGGGTATTTGTAGGGCGCCAGCTTGTCCTTCACAAAAGCCTTGAGCTCATCGGCGGTCACACTGGCACCGGGCTTGAGAACGACAAACGCCTTGGTCTTGGTCAGGCCCTCGCCATCCGGAACGCCAATCACGGCCGCCTCCAATACGGCCCCGTGTTGTATCAGTGTGGCCTCGACCTCAAACGGCGACACATAGATGCCGCTGACCTTGAGCATGTCGTCGCTGCGCCCACCGTAGGTATAGCTGCCGTCTGCATTGCGCAAGTATTTGTCGCCGCTTTTGGTCCAGCCGCCCTGGAAAGTATCGCGCGTTTTTTCGCGGTTGCCCCAGTACATCATGGCAGCCGAGGGTCCCTGGATGTACAAATCACCCGGTTCCCCGTCGGCCACGGCATTGCCGTCGTCACCACGCAGCTCCACCACATAGCCGGCTACGGGCCAACCGGTAGTCCCGTAGCGCACGCGCTCTGGCCGGTTGGACAAGAAAATGTGCAGCATCTCGGTCGAGCCAATGCCGTCCACAATGTCCACGCCAAAGTGCTGCTTGAAGCGCAAACCCAACTCGGCAGGCAAAGCCTCCCCCGCAGACGACACCAAGCGCATGGCCACGTCGGCGCGCGCGGGCAAGTGCGGGCTGGCCAACATGCCGGCAAAGCCGGTGGGGGCGCCAAAAAAAACCGTGGGCTTTTGTCCCCCCACACCACCGAGCCAGCGCTTGAAAGTGGCGTCCGGTGTGGGGCGCTCGGCCATCAGGATGGTGGTGGCGCCGACACTCATGGGAAAGCTCAGACCGTTGCCCAGGCCATAGGCGAAGAACAACTTGGCAGCCGAGAAGCACACATCGTCTTCGCGCAATTGCAGAACCTGCTTGCCGTACAGCTCGGCGGTCCAGTAAGGGTTACCGTGCGAATGGACCGTGCCTTTGGGGCGGCCAGTAGAACCGGAGGAATACAGCCAGAAGCCGGGGTCATCCGGGCTGGTCGACGCGGGTTTGTGCAGCGGCTGGTGGCCCTGAACAAAGGCCTCAAATTCCACCTCTGTCGGGTTCAGCGGGGCCACCGGATGCGACACCACCACATGGCGAACCTCATGGTCGGATTTGCGCATGCCCGCTGTCAGTGCCGGAAGCAGTGCACCAGACACCAGTACCGCCTGGGCACGGGAATGCTCCAGCATGTAGGCATAGTCATCGACCGTCAGCAAGGTGTTGACCGCCACGGGAACCACGCCCGCATACATCGCACCCAGAAAGCTGACCGGCCAGTCACAGACGTCCTGCATCAGCAGCAGTACGCGCTCCTCGCGCCGCAGGCCCAGCGCAAGCAGGCCTGACGCTACGCGGCGCACCCGCTCGTCCAGGCTGCCATAGCTGAGCGTTCCATGGTCATCGATGAAAGCGGCTTTGTCGGAGCGCTGCGCATTGCTTTGCAACAAGTGATGCGCGAAATTGAACTTTGCGGGCGGGGCGCTTGGCCCATCGGTGCTGGGGGTCTCTGCGGACATGGCTTGTCTCCTTGTTTGGGTGTCAGGCAGCTGCAGTTGCGTCAGCGTACGGCCCGTTCAGTTGCGCCAGCACGCTGGTGCTGGCCTGCAGTGCTGAGCGCCGGTGGTAAAAATTCAGGGCGCGCAACCCACCGAGTTCTTCTCCTCCACCGGCGCGGCCGGGTCCGCCGTGCAGGGACTGCGGCATCACATTGCCGTGCCCGGTGTGCAGGGCCGCCACATCGGGAGAAATGATGTGGACCCGGCCGTGGCTGTCGGCCAGTTCCGCGGCCGCCTGCGCCAGAGTGACGGGATCGCTGCCATACAGCGAGCACACCAGCGAGCCCTGACCGCGCCGCACCAACTGCAAGCCATGGGCCAGGTCGCGGTAAGGAATGAGGGTGGCCACCGGGCCAAAAACTTCGGTGTCATGCACACGGTCGCAGGCATCGCTGCCGGCGGCTGTGCGCGTGCCCAAAAGCGTGGGGCCCACGCAGCACGAGGCGTTGTCGGCATCCACCAGGGCATGGGTGGCGCCGTCATGCAGCACTTCGGCTTGCGCTTGGAGAAACTGCAGGCCCTCGCGGACCGCATGGAGCTGCGTGCGGTTGACCAGCGCCCCCATCCGCACGGCCTCGTTGCGCGGGTTGCCAACGGTGGTTTTGGCCAAGCGCGCGCTGATGGCCTGTGCGGTCGGAGCGTACAAGCGTTCGGGCACAAAAATGCGGCGAATGGCGGTGCACTTCTGGCCGGATTTGACCGTCATCTCGCGCGCCACTTCCTTCGCCAAAAGTTCAAAAGACTCGCTGCCCAAGGCTTCGCCGGGCATCAGCAGGGCAGAGTTCAGGCTGTCGGCTTCAATATTGACCCGGACCGAGCGCTGCGCCACCGCCGGGTGTGAGCGGATCACTGCGGCGGTTTCGGCCGAGCCGGTAAAGCTCAGCACATCAAAGGCCTGCAATTGATCCAGCAGACCGGCGGAACTGCCGCAAATCACGGACAGAGCGCCTGCGGGCAGGATGCCAGCGTCCACCACGTCCTGGACCATGCGCTGGGTCAGCCATGCGGTGGCGGTGGCGGGCTTGATGATGACCGGCACACCCGAGAGCAGGGCCGGCGCGGCTTTCTCCCACAGGCCCCAGGCCGGAAAGTTGAAGGCGTTAATGAACAGCGCCAGCCCGCGCGTGGGCGTCTGGATGTGCTGGCTTTGAAACAGGGGGTCTTTGCCGAGCCGGGTGGGTTCACCGTCGAGCAGAAAGTATTTGTCGCCCAGGTTGTCGCCCATCTTGGCATAGGCACCCAGGGTGAACAGCGCGCCGTCAATGTCCACGGCCGAATCGTTTTTCACCGTGCCGCTATTGGCGGTGGCAATGTCGTAATAGGCATCGCGGTTGGCCTGCAAGACTTTCAGCACCGCGCCCAACAGCGCGCCGCGCTGTCGGTAAGTCAAGGCGCGCAGGGCCATCCCGCCTTGTTCGCGGGCAAAAGCAAACCCGGCTTCCAGATCCAGGCCAGTGGCATCGACGCGCACCAGTTCGGTACTGCTGATCGGGTCCAGCAGCGGGCTTCCCTCGCCCGTGCCGCGGTGCCATTGTCCGCCCAGATAGTTGGGTAAAAGTTGCACGGAAGTTGCCATGGGTGTGTTGCTCATGCGGCCGCCGTGAATTCAATCCTGCCCTTGGGCAGCAGGTACAACACCAGAGCGCGGCCATGCGTGACGGTGGGGCTGTGCGCGCTCCCCGCAGGGGTCACCATCCAGCCGGCAGGGCGACCGTCAAACAGGGCGCCATCATCGAGTGGCATGATCAGGTCAATCTCGCCCTCGGGGTGGGTATGGTGCGGTCCGGCCACGTCTTTCATGTCCACCACATCCACGGAAAAGCCGTGCAAGTCATCTGCGGGCTTGAAGATGCGGCCATAACGCAGTCCGCCGCCCTCGTACTTGCACAGCCATCCCTGGGCCACGCCATCCATGCAAGCGTTCTTGAGTTGCTGGTAGCTGGCGCTCCCCACACCGTGCTCCTGGTTCAGCCACGTGTCCAGCTGGGCATCGAGTGGTTTGTCAGCGATTTGCTCGGTCAGGCGGGTGATCAGCCCGCGAAAATGAGCGACGGCAGAAGTTGCTTCGGCGATGGGGGATGCAGCGGTGGCAGACACAATTTTCTCCAGTTTGCGTTTCAGGCTTGTCAATTCGCACAACATGAATTATTGTGCACACATGAACGATAAAGCCTGCTCTTCTGCATGTCAAGCAATATATTGCATGTATGCGGGTTTATACTGATTTTCACTATGCAGACTGAATCCCAAACCAACCCAGAACCACCCTTGACTGCTGTGGCCAGTACGCTGCCGCCCGGAAAAAACCCATTTTTGGCAAGTCTGGGGGAGCGCGTGCGTACGCTGCGCGCGCGCCGTGGCATGACGCGCAAAGCGGTGGCCACCGCTGCCGATGTGTCGGAGCGCCACCTTGCCAATCTGGAATATGGGGATGGCAATGCCTCCATCCTGGTCCTCTTGCAGGTGGCGGGCGCACTGCAATGCTCCCTGTTTGAGTTGCTCGGTGATGTCACCACCTCCAACCCTGAGTGGCTATTGATACGTGAGCTGCTGGAGCGGGCCGACGAGGCCACCTTGCACAAGGCGCGCATTGCCATTGGGGAAGCCCTTGGCACCGGTGGTGGTATCCAGTTGGCCAATCCGCGGGTGGCACTGGTGGGCCTGCGCGGCGCGGGCAAATCTACCCTGGGGCAGATGCTGGCAGATGACCTGGGCTTTCCCTTCGTGGAGCTCAGTCGCGAGATCGAAAAATTCGCCGGTTGCAGCGTCAACGAAATCCAGAACCTGTATGGCATGAACGCCTACCGCCGCTATGAGCGCCGGGCCCTGGAAGAAGCCATTCAGATCTACCCCGAGGCCGTGATTGCCACGCCTGGCGGGCTGGTGTCCGATCCGGCCACCTTCAACCAATTGCTGACCCATTGCACGACGGTCTGGCTTCATGCCGATCCGCAAGACCATATGAACCGGGTGCTCGCCCAAGGCGATCTGCGTCCCATGGCCCGCAGCAAAGAAGCCATGGAAGACCTGAAAAGTATTCTGGCAGGCCGCGCGGCTTTTTACGGCAAGTCCCAGCTCAAGCTCGACACCAGCGCGCAGCCGCTGGAGCCCACATTCCATGCGCTGCGCGCCATGGTGCGCGAGCTGCTGCAGTTGCCGCATTGATTTTTTAAAAAGATGCAAAAAAATGCTTGACCGGATTTGAATAGATGCATTATTATTCATACCATTCGAACAATAACCTGCATTGATTTACATCTTTTTGGAGACCCAACCATGACCACCGCCACCCTGCCCCGCGTCGAATACCAAACCCATCCCAGCCAATACCGCCACGTCAAGCTCGCCTTTAACGGCGCGGTGGCGACCCTGTCCATCGACATTGATGAGAACGCCGGCCTGCGCGGCGGCTACAAGCTCAAGCTCAACAGCTACGACCTCGGCGTAGACATTGAGCTCAACGATGCCATGGGCCGCATCCGCTTTGAGCACCCCGAAGTACGCACCGTGGTGGTCACCAGTGCCAAGGAAAAAGTGTTTTGTTCCGGCGCCAATATCTTCATGCTGGGCGTCTCCAGCCACGCATGGAAAGTGAACTTCTGCAAATTCACCAATGAAACGCGCAATGGCCTGGAAGACACCTCCAAGTACAGCGGCCTCAAATTTCTGGCGGCGGTCAACGGCGCCTGTGCGGGCGGCGGCTACGAACTGGCACTGGCCTGCGACGAAATCCTGTTGGTGGACGACCGCAGCAGCGCCGTGAGCCTGCCCGAAGTCCCGTTGCTGGGCGTGCTGCCCGGAACCGGCGGCCTGACCCGGGTAACGGACAAGCGCCGCGTGCGCCATGACCTCGCCGATATTTTCTGCACCAGCGTCGAAGGCGTGCGCGGCCAGAAAGCCAAAGAGTGGCGCCTGGTGGACGACATTGCCAAGCCCGCCCTGTTTGCTGCCAAGGTGCAAGAGCGCGCACTGGCGCTTGCAGCGCAAAGCGACCGCCCCGCGGACGGCAAGGGCGTGACGCTCAACCCGCTGCACCGCACGGTGGAAGCCGATGCTCTGCGGTACCAGCACGTCTCGGTGGAAATCGACCGCCTCAAGCGCACCGCAACCTTCACCGTCAAGAGCCCCAGCGGCGCACAACCCACAGACATCGCCGGCATCGAAGCTGCTGGTGACCAGTGGTACCCGCTGGCCATGGCGCGTGAATTGGAAGACGCGATTCTGCAGATGCGCACCAACGAACTCGACATTGGCATCTGGCTCATCAAGACCCAAGGCGACAGCGCCGCAGTGCTGGCGGCTGATGCCACGCTGGTGGCACACCAGAGCCATTGGCTGGTGCGCGAAACCATCGGCCTGCTGCGCCGCACGCTGGCGCGCCTGGATGTGTCTTCGCGCAGCCTGTTCGCGCTGATCGAAGCCGGCTCCTGCTTTGCTGGAACGCTTTTGGAACTCGCGCTGGCCTGCGACCGCAGCTACATGCTGATCTTGCCGGACGATGCAGCGGCCACCCCCAAGATCACCGTTGCCGACTCCAATTTTGGGCTGTACCCCATGGTCACCGAGCAAAGTCGCCTGCAGCGCCGCTTCTACAACGAACAACCGGCCCTCAATGCCGTGCGTGAGCAGGCCGGAAAAGCACTGGACGCAGATGCCGCCTTCGCCCTGGGGCTGGTGACCGCCAACCCCGATGACATTGACTGGACCGACGAAGTCCGCATTGCCATCGAAGAGCGCGTATCCATGTCGCCCGATGCACTGACCGGTCTGGAAGCCAATCTGCGCTTCAACGGTCCCGAAAACATGTTCACGCGCATCTTTGGTCGCCTGACCGCATGGCAAAACTGGATTTTCCAGCGTCCCAATGCCGTGGGTGAAAAAGGTGCACTCAAGGTGTACGGCAAGGGCGACAAAGCAGTCTTTGACTGGAATCGCGTTTAACCATTACTTTTCTTTCAACAGGAGACTTCCATGTCCAGCATCGATTACAGCGACAAGATTCCCAACAACGTCAACCTGAGCGAAGACCGCACACTGCAGCGCGCACTCGAACAGTGGCAGCCCAACTTCCTGAACTGGTGGGACGATATGGGCCCCGAAGGCAGCACCGACTCCGACGTGTACCTGCGCACCGCCGTGAGCGTGGACCCGCAGGGCTGGGCACAGTTCGGCCATGTGAAGATGCGCGACTACCGCTGGGGCGTGTTTCTGAACCCCGCCGAGCAAGAGCGCAAGATCCATTTTGGCGATCACAAGGGCGAAGCGGCCTGGCAGGACGTGCCTGGCGAATACCGCGCCAACCTGCGCCGCATCATCGTGACACAAGGCGACACCGAGCCGGCTTCCGTGGAACAGCAGCGCCACCTGGGTTTGACGGCGCCCAGCATGTACGACCTGCGCAACCTGTACCAAATCAACGTGGAAGAAGGCCGCCACCTGTGGGCCATGGTGTACCTGCTGCACAAGCACTTCGGCCGCGATGGCCGCGAGGAAGGCGAGGCTTTGCTGGCGCGGCGCTCGGGCCAGCAAGACAACCCCCGCATTCTGCAGGCATTCAATGAGCAGACACCCGATTGGCTGGCATTCTTTATGTTCACCTATTTCACGGACCGTGACGGCAAGTTCCAGTTGTGCGCTCTGGCTGAATCCAGTTTTGATCCGCTGGCCCGCACCACCAAGTTCATGCTCACCGAAGAGGCGCACCACATGTTTGTGGGCGAGTCCGGCATCAGTCGCGTCATCAGCCGCACCTGCGCCGCCATGAACGAGCTCAAGACCGATGACGTGGCCAAGCTGCGGGCTGCGGGTGTGATCGATTTGCCGACGCTGCAGCGCTATTTGAATTTCCACTTCAGCGTCACCATTGATCTGTTCGGAGCCGACGAATCCAGCAACGCTGCAACCTTCTACAACACCGGCCTCAAGGGCCGCTATGAAGAAGGCAAGCGCAATGACGACCACCTCCTCAAGGGCCAGACCTACAAGATTCTGCAAGTGCAAAACGGCCAACTGGTCGAGCGCGAAGTACCCATGCTCAACGCCTTGAACGAAGTGCTGCGCGATGACTACATCAAGGACTCGATCGGCGGCGTGGAGCGCTGGAACAAGGTGATCGAGAAGACGGGAATCCCGTTTCGCCTCAAGACCCCCCACAAGGCGTTTCACCGCAACATCGGCGCACTGTCTGGCGCCAAGGTTGCGCCCGATGGCCGCGTGCTGAGCGAAGCCGAATGGAAAGCCAATGTGGACCAGTGGTTGCCCACCGGCGCCGACCGCGCGTTTGTGGCCAGCCTGATGGGCCGTGTGGTGGAGCCCGGCAAATTCGCCAACTGGATCGCGCCACCCGTGATGGGCCCCAACCGCCAGCCAGTGCACTTTGAGTACATCCGCTTCAACTGACAGCCACAGCAGGCAGCAGTACGGCAAGGGGCCAATGCAGCCCCTTGCCTGTCCAAAAAAATAAAGGAGACCAGCACCATGGGCACGAATGAACTCCAGGTGATCCAACAGCATCTGATAGACCCCGAGATCTGCATTCGCTGCAACACATGCGAGGCAATCTGCCCGGTGGGTGCGATTACGCATGACGCGCGCAACTACGTGGTCAAGGCCGATGTATGCAACCTGTGCATGGCCTGCATATCACCCTGCCCGACCGGTTCGATCGACAACTGGCGCACCATGCCCAAAGTGCGGGCCTACGCTATCGAAGACCAGTTGCAGTGGGATGAATTGCCGGCCGAGCTCAGCGCGGAGCAACTCGCCGGTATCGGTGTGAACGACGCCCCTGCTGCCGATGACGACCGGGCTGCTGCATCTGCACTGGCGGATCCGGCGGGACAACAGGCGTTCAATTCAGCAAGCTTTGGCGCTTCGCTGCCGCCATGGTCGGCGGCGCACGCGTACACCAATTTGTACGGCCCCAAGGCTGCAGAAAAAACCATCAACGCCAAGGTGGTGGGCAACGTGCGCGTCACCGAAGTGGGAGCCACCGCCGGTGCCGACTATGACACACACCATATCGTGCTGGACTTTGGCACTATGCCTTTCCCCGTGCTGGAAGGCCAGAGCATCGCCATTGTGCCCCCAGGCCTGGACGCCACAGGGCGCGCGCACTACCCGCGCCAGTACTCCATCGCCAGCCCGCGCAATGGCGAGCGGCCGGGCTACAACAACCTGTCGCTGACCATCAAGCGCGTTTTGGAAGACCACCACGGGAACCCTGTGCGCGGCGTCGCGTCCAACTACCTGTGCGATTTGCAGATCGGTGACACCGTCCAGGTGGTGGGGCCGTTTGGAACCAGCTTCCTGATGCCCAACCACCCCCGCTCCAATATCGTGATGATTTGCACCGGCACGGGCAGCGCGCCCATGCGCGCGATGACCGAATGGCGGCGCCGCTTGCGCGCATCGGGCAAGTTCGAAGGCGGCAAGCTGTTGTTGTTTTTCGGCGCTCGCACCCAGGAGGAGTTGCCGTACTTTGGACCGCTGCAAAACCTGCCCAAAGACTTCATCGACATCCACTTCGCTTTTTCCCGCACACCCGGCAAACCCAAGCGCTACGTGCAAGACCTGATGCGTGAACGCGCCGCCGATCTGGCGCCCTTGCTGGAGGATGCCAACACCTATTTTTATGTGTGCGGACTCAAGAGCATGGAAGAGGGTGTGGTGCTGGCACTGCACGACATTGCGAAGACCGCCAGCTTGCAGTGGGACAGTGTCGGGGCCAGCCTCAAGCGCGAAGGCCGCCTGCATCTGGAAACCTATTGAGCCCCCACTCGACTTCCATGGACTTTTCCACGCTTCATATCCGCCAGCGCGCACCCGGTGTGGCGCAAGTCACCATGGCGCGGCCCGCCGTCTTCAACGCGTTTGACGAGTTGATGATCGGAGAACTCGATGCCGCCTTCGCCACACTGTGCGAGGACGCCAGCGTGCGCGTCATCGTGCTGTCCGGGGAAGGAAAACACTTTAGCGCCGGTGCCGACTTGCAGTGGATGCAGCGCGCGGCACAGGCTACTGTGGAATGGAATCTGCAGGATGCGCGCCGCTTCGCCGCCATGTTGCACCGCATTGCGAGCGCCCCCAAGCCGGTGGTGGCGCGCATACAGGGTGCGGCGTTGGGCGGTGGCGTCGGACTGGCTTGCGCATGTGACATTGCCATTGCGGCCGACAACGCCAGCTTTGCCGTGAGCGAGGCGAAATTCGGCATTCTTCCCGCCGTGATCGGACCTTATGTCACCAATGCGGTTGGCAAGCGTCAGGCGCAGCGGCTGGCATTGACGGCGACCCGTGTTGCGGCGCCTGAGGCCTTGGCCATGGGACTGGTGCAACAGGTGGTGCCACTTGACGCCCTGGACGCGGCCCTGGACGCCGTTGTGAAGGAGCTTTTGGCCAGCAGCCCGAATGCGCAGCGCGAGATCAAGCGCTTTTTTGCGCAACTCGAAGTGGGGCCCATCACCCCGGACGTGCGCGAACTCACCGCCCAAACCATCAGCCGGGTCCGCGGTACGGACGAGGCGCGCGAGGGCTTCGCGGCCTTCTTGGAAAAGCGCCCGGCGCCCTGGATTCCACAATGAGCGATATGGACTTGAGACAGACCACGGTACTCGTGGTGGGTGCCGGCATCATGGGGCAGGGCATTGCCCAGGTGGCTGCCCAGGCGGGCCATGCCGTCATGTTGTTTGACATGCGCATAGGCGCAGCGGCACAGGCCAAAGACAAGCTTGCAGCACAGTTGCAGTCACTCGCCGCCAAGGGCAAGTTGACCCCCGACGCAGTGGCGCACACCGTCGCCCGTATCACCCCGATTGCCGCCCTGGCGGACGCCGCATCGGCGGGCCTGGTGGTAGAGGCCATTGTGGAAAAGCTCGACGCCAAGCGTGATCTGTTCCGGCAGCTGGAAAACGTTGTGGCGCCTCACTGCGTTCTGGCTACCAACACCTCCAGCATTTCGGTGACCGCGATTGCCAACGGCCTGGTGCATCCGCAACGTCTGGTGGGCATGCACTTTTTTAATCCGGTCCCGCTGATGAAGCTGGTGGAGGTCGTGTCGGGCCTGCAAACAGCGCAGGCAGCGGCCGATGCCATTTTTGCTTTGTCCGAACATTGGGGCAAGGTGGCCGTGCACGCGCGCTCTACGCCGGGCTTTATCGTCAACCGGATAGCCCGGCCTTATTACGCCGAGTCGCTGGCCCTGCTTCAGGAACAAGCCGCGTCGCCTGCCACGCTCGATGCCTGTTTGCGCGCTGCCGGTTTTCGCATGGGGCCGTGCGAGCTGATGGACCTGATTGGGCACGACACCAACTTTGCGGTGACGCAATCGGTCTATGAAGCCAATTTCTATGACAAGCGCTATGTCCCTTCGCTGGTGCAGCGCGAAATGGTGGATGGCGGACTGCTGGGGCGCAAGTCGGGCCAGGGCTTTTTCAGCTACGCGCCGGACACGGCCAAACCCACAGTGACCCCGTACGCCGCTGCCGACTTGCCACGGGCGAACACAGTGACGGTCCACGGGAGCGGCGCACTGGCCGAATTTTTGCACGGCGCGCTATTGCAAGCCGCTGGTGCGCAGGCCGACGGTACGGCCGCCTCGCCCGCTGTGCAACGTCTGCCTGGCAGTCGCTGGACGGGACTGGACGTCGATGGCTGCGAACTGCGCCTGACACAGGGCCCATGTGCCTCGCACATCGGGGCGGATGTTTGCGTGTTTGACCTGCCACTGCAGGCTCCGGGCAGCCGCCTCGGCTCGGCACACGCGGCGTTGGCCTGGGCGCCATCGGCACGCGCCTCTGCCGCCTGGGCAATGCAGGCC
>Ga0007795_10000220_pt1 | contig 16186 bp, 15 predicted proteins | sample CryBogmetaGMA1M_FD_60369 | JGI IMG/M metagenome (GOLD analysis project Ga0007795, IMG submission 60369) | Freshwater microbial communities from Crystal Bog, Wisconsin, USA - MA1M | ecosystem: Environmental > Aquatic > Freshwater > Lake | place: Crystal Bog, Wisconsin, USA | collected 2009-07-06
GCCTCGTCCGATTTAGCGGTTAACATCGGCACATTTAGGGTTCGCGCGCGGATGGTGTTGAAGGCATTATAGCCCGCCGCACCGCCTAAACTCCGTACGGATCGCAACGCAGGAGCTCCGAGTTCTGCGAGCCTCGCAAATCCAAGCGCCTCGATACCAGCAATGCCTTCAAACAAGGCTTGCAGAAAAGTCGTGTCTGAGGATGGTCGCGGCGTTGTGCGCGAGACTAACTTAGGGTCCACAATTGGGAACCGTTCACCAGGCTTTGGTAAGGGATAATAACTTAGGCCTGTGGGCTGGTCCGGAACAAGTGTTAGAGTCAGCGCTTCGATTTCCGCAACAGTGAAATGTGCAAGCAACGCTGAACCGCCGGAGTTCGATGCGCCGCCAGCCAACCAATTCCCGAGAATGCGATGACTGTAGATACCGAATTCCGGCGAGAAGATTGCTCGATCCGACAAAATTTTAAGTGTCAATGTCGTACCAATAACAGTAACGCCCTCCCCCGGAAGCGTTGCGCCGGTCGCTACAAACGAAGCGCAACCATCGGTGGTTCCTGCAACTATTTTTGTATGTTTCGGCAGCCCAAAAGTGGTCGCCGTGGCGACAGTGATATCGCCGACAAATGTTCCCGGCTCAACCACGTCGGGTAAAAGAGCGAGATTAAGATTGGTCGCGGCAATCCAGTCAGGCCATTGTCCTAACAACGGATCATAACCAGTTTTCAACGCGTTATTCGCATCAGAAATCATCCGCCCGGAAAAATGCCAAGCGATCCAATCTGCCTGATGTAACAGCTTTGCTCCTCCTAAAGGTTGAAGCAGATGCGCCCTGGCTAAGCCTGATGTTGGACCATGTGCTGCACTCGTGTTTGGTGCATGCGAAGCGATGGTCTCAAGGATTGCCGCATCCTCACATGTGTCATTGTACATCAATCCATCGGCAAGTGGCATACCCATTGTATCAACAGCAATCATCGTGCCCGACGTGCCATCAACAGCGAGTGCGGCGATGCGGTTGCGGTCGACCTGCGACAGCGCCCCGTTAAGCGCAGCGCTCGCGGCGCGCCACCAGATCTGAGGATCGCGCGGATTAGGTCCAAAATCAGACAGTGCGGCTTTAAAAGATGATTGCTCATCGCCGTTGACATCGATAACAACGACCCGCGCACCAGTGGTCCCAAGATCAAGGCCTAGAAACAGGTCAGGAGACATTAAGAGCCTGCCTATATTTCTCGGCATCCCAATCCAGTAATTCTGCGTTTTGTTCGGCCGTGATGATTTGAACCGGCGTACGCTCCGGCAAACGGAGAAGTACATCTCCGAGGCATTGCGCTAACGCCAATGCACTTGGCGTTGCATCTGATCGGATGAGCGCACCGGCGCCCGGCACCAGCATGAGAATTGGCGGAGTTAGACCCGACCTACTCCTTCGAGCTACGGCTTCTTCTGGTGTTTCGTCCGCCTGAAGCACGGTCACTGCAACGCCCAAAAAAATGACATGATCAGGATAAAGGCTACCGACCTCCGCAGCCGCGGTCAGATCAGGATAAAGAGCAACTTGATGCGTCGGATGATCTATTCGCAACGAAATAAAATCCGGCGTTGCTCGGACAGCGAGAGCTTGAAGATCCGGATTGAGCAGAGTGCGAATTGGCGCATTCAGCGCTGCAATAACACGCATCAATAATGTATTTGCGGCATCAACTGTGTCTGCAGCCACAATCAATCCATGGTTCCCCAAAAGCACGACATCTGTATTTGGTTCAAGGACATTTGATACAAGCGCGGCCAGTCGCGCGCCAGGCTTAACATAAGGCACAAATGCCCAGTTAAAACCCTTCAACTTGTCAGCTAGAATAGCCGGGGCGTCTGACCGGATCACGATAGCAAGCGTGTTGACGCAATGGACATGCACGACAACCCGCTGCGCGAATACTGCATGAAGGGACGTTTCAATCGATGGGCGCAATGTTCCCGATAGACAAAATTCAGCCGGCTGATCAGCGCGGGGATGGCGTTCTTGAATGGCGATTTGCATGGCTGGCAAATCAACAGGCACAAAGATGTCACGCGTGAGCGCATCGGCTAAAAGAGTCCCTGATGCCTTAATCCACATCACTCGACCATCCTTGACCGACGTATTCCCGCCCGCCGCTTGTATGATCAACGGATTTGCACCGATTGCGGCAGAAAAATCGCAAAGAGCAGAAAAGTCGTCTGGGAGTGAATACATTTAATTTCTTCACGTTAAGCTGGCAAACCAATTTGTAAATTCGGCCTGCTCAGCAGATGACAGATGTAATATATGTTTGGTCCGCCGCATGAGAATATCTTCGGGCGTGCGCGCCCATTCAGAACGAAAAAGATATTGCGCTTCCGCTTCGTACAAAGCCCCCCCAAAATGCCGACCGAGCCCGTCAAGGGTGTTCGCCTCGCCAATTAAATTGCGGGCGCGAGTGCCATAGAGGCGAGCATAATGCTTGACCAACTGGTTGGGGAGCCAAGGATAATCTAACTGTAAGCGCTCAATAAACATTGAGAAATCGGCATTAGAAATATCACCGCCTGGCAGATGTCCGCGTACGGTCCAATCTGGTCCCATATCTGGAAAAGTTTTTTGCAATAATTGGACACCATGTTCCGACAATTTACGAAATGTCGTGATCTTACCGCCAAACACATTCAAGAGTGGCGCACCCGCGTTATTGAGATCAAAAACATAATCCCGCGTGACTGCTGACGGATTACCTGCTCCATCGTCAAATAGAGGACGCACGCCGGAAAATGATTGCAAGACATCCTCACGTCGTAAATTGTGTTTGAAATAGCGGTTTACGGCATTCAACAAATACCTAATTTCTTCCTCGTCCGCAGCGACATCTTCGGGCCGACCATTGAAGGCAATATCTGTTGTCCCAATCAGCGCTTTATCACCCTCGTAGGGATTAATAAAAATGACCCGCTTGTCGGTATTTTGTACGAGATAGGCGTGATCACCATCCCAGAATTTCGGCGTGATAATATGACTTCCTTTAACCAGTCGAACATTGCGCTGGCTATTGCCGCCAACGACTTGATTGATAATCTGATTGACCCACGGCCCCGCTGCATTCACAAGCGCGCGCGCTAGAACCGACTGATCGCCCGATGGGCCAGTGAAATGAATGCGCCACAAATCACCTTCACGCCGTGCACTGTTACAAACAGTACGTGTCAGTATACGTGCGCCCCGTTCTTGTGCATCCAACGCATTCAAGACGACTAGTCGCGCGTCATCAACCCAGCAATCAGAATATTCGAAGCCCTTACGATAAGAATCTTTGAGCGGCAGCCCCTCGGGTGCGCGGGCAAGGTCCAGTGTCCGGGTTCCGGGCAAGAGTTTGCGCCCTCCCAGGTGATCGTACAAAAAAAGTCCAAGGCGTACGAGCCATGCGGGGCGATCAGATGGGCTATGGGGCAATACAAACCGCATTGGCCAAATGATATGCGGAGCGCTTTTCAAGAGCACCTCGCGTTCTATAAGCGCCTCGCGCACGAGCCGAAATTCGTAATATTCTAGGTAGCGAAGTCCACCATGCACCAGTTTGCCAGACCGGGACGAGGTACCTTGCGCCAGATCATCCTTTTCACAAAGGATCACGCTCAGTCCACGTCCAGCAGCATCGCGCGCAATTCCAGCGCCATTGATGCCGCCGCCAATGACAAAAAGATCCACAATTTCTGTCATAGGTGAGCCCCTATAGATTTGACGTTCTCTATTAAATCAACAAACACCGTCAAGATCGCTTTACGAAATATCACGCTAGCAAGTATTTTTTGCCGGTTCACCTGCAAGAAAACGCCGAACCTCCTCTGCCGCTTGCTCTGCGGCAAAAGTTACTGTGCGCACTGAAGCGCCAGCGATATGAGGCGTGATTGTGACGTTGGGCAGTTGAAGCAGAGGCCAATCTACGGGGACAGGCTCTATGGCAAATGTCTCTAGCATCGCCCCGCCAAGGTGGCCAGACGCAAGCGCAGCGTATAATGCTTCATAGTCGCACATCGGCCCCCGCGCTGTATTTAGAAAAATGCTGCCGGGGCGCATTTTGGCAAAAGCCTCAGCATTCATGATGTTCCGAGTTTCATCGGTCACACGGGCATGCAAAGTGACGACGTCCGCTTGAGTGAGTAATCGGTCGAAGGAAACCAATTCTACTCCGGACGCCATATCATCAGGAGTGAGTTGGATATAGGGATCGTGAACGAGCACCCTCGCACCAAATGCGCGCAGCAATTTTACAACTTTGGTACCGATATTGCCATAACCAATCACGCCGATGGTCATCTCGCTCAACTCGCGCCCTGCTACATCGGCGCGGTACAAATCGCCACGCCAATTCCCTGCACGCAGAGCCTCATGGCCCGCTGTAATCTTGCGGGTTTGTGAAAGCATTGCGCCCAGCGTGAATTCAGCGACCGCCGATGCATTACGGCCAGGCGTATTCACAACAAGAACTTTATGGTCGCGGGCTGCGTTCATGTCGATATTTACTGGCCCCCCGCGCGATACGGCGATCATCTTGAGGTTTGGTAATCGTGCAAACATAGCCCGCGACATCGGTGCCAGTTGAGTCACGAGTATTTCCGCATCACCAATGAAATCGACGATATCGTCAGCATTGCCAAAATATTCTTTTAACCCTTCCATTCCGTTCGTCGCGTAACCATGTTCCATCGGCTCGTCTGGCCAGTTCTCTTTCTTTAGACGCGTGGTTATGGATGTGCCGCAGGCCTCAATTAATTTAGCCTGAAAGATTTCTGGCAACATAAACTGATCGCCAATGATCGCGATTTCTTTCATCATTTTTTTCGGTCCTGTCGATTAGCAAGGCCCTGCCACACCGGCGAGAGCGCGCGACGTGCAGCGAAAAAATTGTTATAAAGATCGGCATAATTTGCGGACAGTTCCGTGTCGGCGGGTTCGCTATTGCCGAGCAACGGTGTAACCCATTCCGCAATACACTCGTCTATGCCAGCATAATGTCCGTTGGCAACAGCGGCCATCATCGCGGCCCCCGCAGCGCCGGCCTCTTCGCGCGCGGATATTCGTGTCGGTGCACCTATTGCAGCCGCATGAATCGCTCGCAAACCGCGTGAGCGCGCTGCACCACCTGTCAGCCTTAATTCACTCGGCAAAACACCCATAGCCGTATAGCAATCACGCGCAGCAAGTCCAAGTCCTTCAATGACGGCACGCACGAGATCTGGAAATCGATGGGTCCCATCTAGACCAATAAAACTTGCCCGTGCATTCGGATCAACAAAAGGTCCCCGCTCACCCGCTTCGGAAATATAGGGATGATAAATCAATGATCCAGGCTCGGTTGCTGCAAGCCAACCATCGATACGTGCCAATAGCTCCGCCTTGGAAACAGGTTGGGCTAAATCTGCAGCGAGATCGGCCGCAATTTTTAAAACCCAATCGATGTTGAGTGTCGATGCCATATTGGAATGAATTTGGGCGACTTTGCCCTTAAGCGGTAGCACCATAACATAACCCGTCGCGTCAGCATTTAAGACGACATCATCGACAGATTTAGCGAGCATATGCATTCCAGTTGAACCGATGATCGTGCATCCAACCGCGCTATTGGAACTCTCGCCCCCCGTATAAATACCCGCACCGAGCGCCGTACAAACAACATCGACATAGCCAAGGCTAACAGGCGTACCCTCCAACAGACCAGTAACCTCAGCTGCCCGGGAGCTAAGCTTGTGCGTCGTGTGGGAACCATCAACGATTTCAGGCAATAAATGTCTATATTTGGTCAACCCAAGGGATGCGATGACATCGGAATCGTAGCGTCGCGTCCGAAAATTACCAAAAGTAAAATTAGCTTCCGAGGGATCCGCGACCCTCTGTCCGGTAAGTTTCAGATACAGCCAGTCCTTGGGGTGCAATGCTGCTTCTGCGCCGACCAAAAATTCAGGTGTCGTGGTCAACATATGGGCAAGCTGCGTGCCCATCTGGCATGCATTCAGACCAGTTCCCGTCGATTCAAAACGTGCGCGATCTGTTGGCAAATTGCGTAAACGATGAACCGTGCTGACGGCACGGGAATCGAGCCAAATCCAACCGTCTGTAACAGGTCGATCACCCTGACCGACGAGCCAAGTTCCATCGCCTTGCGCCGTGACCGCGAGAGCGGCGGTTCGCTTTGCAAGATCGGGAACTAAGTCGGCAAGCGAACGTAATGTTTGTGCGCAATCGGCCCAAGTCTCATCAAGAGATTGGAACGCCGCGCCATCTTGGCGAGTCGTATAACGATTAGGTACAGACGCAATCGCAACCTGACGTCCGGACAAATCGAAGGCAACCGACTTTATTACTGATGTGCCGGCATCTATCCCAATCAAAATATCGCGCGCACTACTGGTCATTAAGCAAGCTCTTGCCCGTGGCTCAGTGCTTGACCAGAAGCGGGATCAAACACATGCAGATCAGACGGCTGAATTTTCAAGAAAATTAATTCACCCTCCGCTCCTGCCGATCGATCATGTTCAACCAATACAATGGTTTTGCCCGCGAAGCTTGCAGCGATATGTGACTGATCGCCAAGCCATTGATTGGCCACAATCATTCCTGCGGCCCCCATGGGCGCACGATGGACCGCGTAAGGGCGAACGCCTATAACGACGTCGCGATATTCGAGCATCCGTTCGCGAACCGGTTGAGCGAAATCGGATTCATTATAAGAAAGTTCTAATCCATCGTGCAGATGAAAACGCAAATTAGCATTTTCGATTGAGACATGAGCCGGAAATACATTCATTGGAGGCTCACCAACGAAAGTTCCCGTAAACAAGTTTGCCGGCCGGTTCTTAATTTCAGAGGGCGAGGCATATTGCTGAAGAACACCGGCCTCCATGACTGCGATCTTATCAGCGAGCGCGTTCGCTTCAGTTTGGTCATGCGTCACAAGAATCGCCGTCAATCCGTTCTCTTTGATGTAATGTTTAATTCTGCCACGTAACAGCGTCCGCAATTGCGGCTCCAACTGACCCATAGGTTCATCAAGAAGGTGGAGATCAGCTTGACGCACCAACGCGCGGGCCAAACTGGCGCGTTGTTGCTGACCGCCGGATATGGACGATGGAAAACGGTCCAATATGTCCGATATTTCTAACATCTGAGAAACGCTATTCACGCGGGCCGCAACTTCGCTGCCAGTCAATCGGGACGCCTTTAAAGCAAAGGCTATATTTTCGCCTACATTGACCGTTGGGTAAAGCGAATAACCCTCAAAAGCCATTGCAACATTGCGCTTAACGGGAGGGAGATTTTGTACTTCGCGCCCGGAAATCAAGATCTTCCCACGCGAGACTGACTCAAAGCCAGCGATCATTCTTAAGGTCGATGTCTTGCCACATCCAGAAGAACCCAAAAGCGCAATAATCTCACCCTTTTCAACAATCATGTTGAAGTTCTTAACGGCTTGAACGCCATGATCGATGGAACCATAAAACTTTTCAAGACCAGAAAGGTGGAGCATTGATCCGGTCATGCTGATACGTCCATTAAATTTGGCTTCAACAGATTGCCGGTTACCTTGTCAAACAACAACGCATTCGATGGCATTATTGATAACCAAGCGCGACCACTCGCAGCACCCGATATATTTGCGGGGCGCGATACCATGATTTCTTCGCCGCTCAGCGTGATGGCGAGCGTAACAATCTTCTCATTCAGCGGTGATTCTGTTTCAATATCGACAGCAAAAGCGTCAGTCGTGTTTTCTGGCACAAATTGCAAAGACTCGGGTCGCAAACCCAGGATGCAGTCGCGCCCAATTGCCACTTCAAAACCATTCAGCGTGATCGGCATTCCGGAAATATGTACCGTAATGCCACTTGGTGAACTTTCTGGCCGAACATTGACCAAATTAATTACGGGGTCACCAAACAAACGCGCGATTTCAAGATTGGCAGGTCGTAAATAAATATCCGCAGGCGTTCCAACTTGTTGTATGCCGTGATTGCCCATCACCGCTATCCGCCTTCCCATTGCCATTGCTTCTTTATAATCCTGGGTAACATAAATAACGGTAGCGTTCTGATCTTTCAAAAGACGCGGTAGCTCCAGACGCATTTCAAATCGCAATTTAGCGTCAACATTTCGTAATGGATCATCAAGCAGCAACACGGACGGTTCGGCAGATAATGCTCGAGCGAGTGAGGTGCGTTGCTTTTGACCGTTCGACAGTTCTTTTGGCTTGTGATGCAAAACATGTTCGATTTTCAAGAGCTTCGCAATTTTTTCAACGGTCGAGGCAACATCTGTTCTCGACTGACGGCGAGCAGTCAAAGGGGCTGCAATATTTTGGGCGGCGTCCATATGCGGGAACAGAGCAAAATTCTGGAATGCCATCCCAATGCCGCGCTCTTCCGGCTCGACGCCTGCCATAATTTGACCATTGATCCAGATTTCACCCATATCGGGTTCGATCACCCCAGCAATCAAACGTAAAAGCACCGTCTTACCTGCGCCAGATGGTCCAAACAAAACCAATGTCTCGCCGCTCTCAACAGATAGCGTTACGCCATCGATAACAGTGATGCCCTTAAAGTTTTTCTTAATATTTTTTAGCTGAAGGCTCATGGCATTACCCCTTAACTGCACCTAAGGACAGCCCCTCAACCAGATAACGTTGAGCATAAAGAGCCAGCACAAATGTTGGCGTAATTGACAAAACAATTCCGGCCGCGACCTGACCATATTGAATTCCGGAGGCTGTAATGAATGCGAGCGCCCCTACAGTCACAGGTTGTTTATCAGCCGACGCCAAGACCAATGCGAATACAAAATTATTCCAGGCAAATATAAAGGCGAGAAGACCTGCAGCCGCAATGCCGGGGCCCGCCAACGGCAATGCGATGCTACGAAAAGTTGCCCAAAAATTATGACCCGCAATGCGATAAGCATATTCGACGTCCGCAGATATATCCTCGAAATATCCTCTCACTATCCAAAGTATCAAAGGTAGACATATCAGCTGATAAACCCATATAAGTCCGACATAGGTATTAGCAAGTCCAATCTGTTGAAAATAAATTGTGAGCGGCAGAAGAACAAGCAAGGGCGGTGCAAATCGGAAACTAAGTAACGTAAATGCGATATCCTCGCTGCCTCGAAATTTTAACCGTGCGAATGCGTAGGCTGCGGGCACGCCAAGGATTAAGGCGACGATCACCGACGTCGTTGACAAGAATAATGAGTTAAAAAGATTACCCATAAAGTCGACTTTTAGGCCGCCTGCCGAAGTTTCAAGCTGGCCCGAAATTAGCCCTTTATAATTAACGAGGGTCGGCTCGGATAGAAATGACGGCGGCACACGCAAGATCGTCTCATTTGTCTGAAAACTCATGCCGAAAATCCAAACAATCGGAAACATGAAAAAAATACAGACCGACAAAATTGCTCCACCGCGCAATATTCGCTCGACAGTGCTCATCGTGTTCATTTCAGCTTTCCTATGCTTCGCCACGTGCGCGTTCGCGCAGGCGCAACCAATTTTTAATGAACAGGTTCGAAAGGAAATAAGTTAGCGCCCAAAGGATCATCATAAGAGCTGCCGACCTGCCCACATTGGTAGATTGAAAAAAGTTTAGGTAGGCCTCGACTTGAAACACCGTCAGCCGGTCTCCTGGTCCACCTTGAGTCATCGCGTAAATAATGTCGAACTGTTGGATACTTTCAATGGCTCTAAAAAGAGTTGCCGTCAGCATATACGGCGTCAACATTGGCAAGGTTATTCGCCAGAATACAAACCAGCGCGGCACTCCGTCTAATGCTGCTGCTTCGAAAGGTTGCGGCGGCAGGCTGCGCAGACCCGCCAAAAGTAATATCATTATAAAGGGCGTATAGACCCAGACATCAACAAGTACGACCGTGAACATCGCAGTCTGCGGATCAGATGCCCAATTGAAATTGGGCATCCCAAGGACCTTTACAAAATAGCTTAAAATTCCGAAACCGGGATTAGTCATCAGCTTCCACATGAGGGCTGCCAACGCCGGCGCCGTCATTAGCGGCATCAATAGCATGATAGATACAAAGTTATTCACGCGGCTTCGCTTTTGCAGCAAAAGCGCAATGCCAAGAGCCAGAAGCAATTCAATTACGACCGTAAGCACGGCGTAAGTGACGGAAACTTTAAGTGTATTCCAGAATGAAGAATCATTGAAGAAAGCCAAATAGTTCTCACCCCAGTTCCACCTCCGACCAGCGGGCTGCGACAACCGAAAACGCTGTAGTGAATACGCAACCGCAGTAAAAAACGGTATTAGGATGCCGATGCACGTCAGCAGCGCTGGCAGGCTGAGTAAATAAGGTAACCAGCGACGGCTAATCTTGAATTTGAATTGTCGGGTCATCTTATCAAACATTGCCGAAAGGCTTTGGGCCACAAGGAGATCCGCGGTAAATTGGCATGAATTCCGGGAAAGGTGGCTCGGTTACCCGAGCCACCCTTGTCTTCGTTAAAGCCCGGCATCCGCCAATTGTTTGTTGACGCTTTCTGCCAACTTATCCAGACCCTCATCCACCGGCACTTCTTTCGCAACCATCTTCTGAAGCGTTGACGCCCATTCGGTGGTGAGATCGAAGAAAAGTGGCTGTGGAGTAAATTTAATCGAGGCCCCCGGTGCCGACGTATCGTGCATCTCAACATAGCCCGCATAAGACTTTGTCATTTTGTCCCGGAACGCTCCGTCGGCCCAGACTGAAGCACGAGCCGGGTTCACGAGGTTCATCTTTTGAGCACCGAACAGATCATGTTCAGGTCCGGTGACCCACTGCAAGAAGTACCACGTGGCATCCTTCTGCTTGGAAAACGATGACATCGCCATTGCCCAGATCCAAATATTTGGAGTTGGTGCTTTTGCTGCAGGGTTTGCCGAAAAACCAGAGAATGCGAGATTGCCGGCTTCTTTATTGCCTTCACCATTCATGAAGTACCCAAGAATATCTGCATCAAACATCATCGCTGATTTGCCTGCACCCACGTCGGTACCAACCTGATACCAAGTATGTGTCGACCAATCAGGAGCGCCTGACTCTTGGATCATTTTCACCCATTTTTTATGATATTCTTTTGAAACAGGCGTATTCATTGCGGCAGTTAATTTACCCTTAGCATCCTTATTCAAGTCTTTTTGTTCGAAGTTCGAATAACCTGAAAGGAAGCCCGGATGGATTGTGGCCCAGCTGCGTGAACCGCGCACGCCGATACCGTAACCATCCTTCATGACTGCTTTTGCAGCCTTAGCTGTATCCAAAAGCTCGTCGATGTTTTTAGGCACATTCAACTTGTTGGCGTCAAATATACGCTTGTTATATGTGAGGTTATTTTGCTCATAGGCGAGCGGAATGCACCATTGTTTAGCATCTGCAGAACCAAGCGCACCGCCAGGAACCCCATTCCAAGCGCATGATTTGATCACGCCGGGAAGGAAGTCACCAAAAGCGTACATTGGATTTGTTTTAGCAGGATCTTTGATATATTGATTGAGATCATCGATCCAACCTGCCGGACCATAAGTCCAAGTCATGTAAGCACCCGACATGAATGCATCATACTCGGTCGACTTTGAGGACAACGCTGCCGTTACTTTATCAAAATAAACGTCCTCAGGGAAAATGTCATATGCGACCTCAATTCCCGTCAACTTTTTGAAGTTTTCGATGTTGGCAATCATCGCATCAGCATACGGATGCTTGTTGAGCAACAACTTCAGCTTAGTGCCTTTGTGCTTCATCCAGTCGAAGTCCGCAGCCATTGCATTAGTTGTCGCCATATTTACAAGCATTCCGGCGGTGCCTGCCGTTACGCCCAGAGCCCCGAGGCTTTTAATTAAACTACGGCGACTGATGGTTCCGCGCACAAAGGCGTCGACCAGATCTTTTTCTTTTTCGTACATTTTATTTCCTCCCTATCCCGCTCAGCGCGGGGGTTCTTCCAAAAGCGCAAAGGCCGTGCGCTCATCGGTAATGAGTCCATTCAAGAATTGGCTCATTAACACAGACCTGATTGCCCAGGTCTTCTCTTTACCGCCCGCTATCGCGACTATTCGGCGCCCCTTAATGATGTCTAGTTCAAGGGAAACCGTACGAGCGGAAATTGCAGCTTCGATGGGCTTGCCATCAGCATTAAAAAAATGCCCTAACATTTCGCCAACGCCACCTCTCCGTTTGACATCACCCATTTCGGCCGTGTCAATCATCTGCATTGCAACAAGTAATCCATCGGGTTCAGCGGTTCCGATTCCTACGATCATCAGATCAGCCTGTGCGGCTAAATTGAGTACGTCAGTGACACCTCGCTGAGCTAATAATACCTCGCGATCCTCGACGGTGTTTGCAAAGAATGGCACTGGCATTACAAACGCCGCGGCACCGGTCTTTTCTGCCAACCGATACATCACGTCATGAGGGTTCGCTGCAAAATTACGCGTTAAACCTCCCAGAAGTGAAACAAACTTGACTTTGCAAGCATCGAGCCTGCGCATCCGCGCAACCGCAGCAGCTATTGTGCGGCCGTGCCCCACTCCGATGACGTGTGCTGGGCCTGACTCAATTTCGCGCATGAAAAAATCTGCGCCAGCTATACCAAGGGCGCGCAGAGGAAGCCCTTCCTCATGCAATTCAGGAACCACCTGGCAGTAAGCTAAATTATATTTTGCGGCGAGCTCATGCTCTAAAATCATGCACTCAGCTACATCACCATCTATGCTCACTTTGACGGCGCCGTTTTCATTAGCGCGCGAGATCAAACGGTGTGCTTTAACGCCTGATACCCCTAGACGCGTAGCTATGTCCGCCTGCGTCATTCCCGCTGCATAATGCAACCACGCGGCGCGGATAGAAAGGCTGTCATCGCTTTCACGTTTGGTGGTCAATCGTGCCATTGGCCCTCCCCAGAGGCGCTGCCGATGCCATTCAAGCAAAGTGTATTTTTTTTCTAATTGTGAAATAATTTACACTAATATTAGGGTCTGTCAATCAAACGCCATTGGAAAAATCAGGGTCTCAAAGTTGAATTTGCAAGGGGGCGAAATGGATTGGAGCGACCCTTCCGTTGCCCAAATGAGTTAACCTTCTGATGATCAAGCGATTATCAATACGGAAAATGTACTTAGGGGCCCGCGGATAAGCTCTCGCCGGGTACAGGTCTCCTTCCTGGCATCGCGCTCTTGCTTGCAGCTGGTGCTCTTGCCGCATTGAAGCGCTCGAAACTGCGCGATCTCGAAGAGCAGCAACTCGCGCGGCTCACAAACCAGAAAATTGCGGATCTGCTGCTCGAAGGTCAGGACCAGCTTGCAACCATTATCGGCAACCGCATCGGTGCTTCCGAAGGCTCAGCCGTCATGACCAGCGCCGAGGGCCTGATTACGAGCCTGACCGCCGCCTTCCAGCAGTTCCCAGCCTCGCACGTTGAAGCGGCACTGTCCGCCGCAAAGGCCGTGTCCACGGCCGTCCAGCAGATCAACGCTGTGTCAGGCAGTGCAGCGAACGGAGCCGCTGTCAGCGCCACTGTGGGCCAACAAACGGCCAATGCCGGCAATGACGCAACCTCTCACGCCGCCGCGGCGTGAGGACGCGAGAATCAAGTCTTCAGGAGAAGAAAATGAACCTCATGACCCTATTGCGGTCCATTGCCGCATTCTTTGGTTTCGCCTCGGGTGCCACGGCCATCGTCCGTGACCTTGAGATGAAACAAGCAGGCGCTGATTCCGAAGCACTCCAAACCGAAACCACCATTGCAAGATTCGCCGATGCGCAAGCGGAAAATAATGCTGCCCCTCGTTATCCCGCTGACATTGCTCAGCGCCTGCGCGACGAGCGGGGCCGGTTCAAGCGGCAAGCCTGATCGGGTTCAGGCGGAACTTGCGCCGATCTGTCCGACGCCGACGCAGTGGACGACGGCACAGGAAAACGCTGTTGCCAAAATCATCGACAAGAACGCCACCAATCAAGGCATGGTCCTGCTTGTTGATGAATGGGACCGGCTGAATAGTGGTGCAAAGATATGCAGGGGCGAGCCATGATCCTCGATTGGACCATAAAGTTTGGTGACATCCTCACCATCGTCTCGCTGCTCGGAATGGCGCTCGCCTTCACGTGGTCCGCGCGATCCGTCTTGGCAAAGATTGAAATCACCGATTCAACGATCAGCCTGCGCCTCAAAAGCCTCGAGGGCGACATGCGAGCCATCGATGGCGAGATGAAAACACTCACCGCTGCCATGATCACGCTTGCACGTCAGGACGAGCGGATCAAGGAGCATGAGCGGAGGATAGTTGCGCTAGAGAAACGCATCTCATGATTTGAATGACACTTTTTGTCGCGGCTACCGACCATCCTCAATTTGCTTAGTCAAAATGGAGGATTTAGCAATGAAAATCTTAAGTATTCTAATTCTAGCGGCATTATTAATAACGGAAGCAGTGAACTGCGACCCATTTTTAGGCCAGCCGAAGCTGGAATTTTCCGGGGTTAGGGCTCATATCGGCGGGTATGCCGAAGAGCCATTCATCAGCGATATCGGGGGTTTGTTACCGATGGCGCTATGTGGCCGGATCTCGTTATAGTCTCTACGCCATTCCTCCATTTTTTGCCGCGCGTCGTCAAGGCTCATGAACCAGTGGGTGTTCAGACATTCAGATCTGAACTTGCCGTTGAAGCTCTCGATGAAGCTGTTATCGGTTGGCTTGCCCGGTCTAGAAAAGTCCAGGGTAACGTTATTCGCATAGGCCCAAAGGTCTAGGTCGCGGGATATAAATTCAGAACCTTGATCAACTCGGATCGACTTCGGATAGCCACTATTTTTGCACACACGTTCAAGCGTTAAAACAACGTCCTCGCCCTTATAGCTGAACCGCGGATCGACTACGGGAGAGAACCGGCTAAACGTATCGACCACCGTTAAGACACGGATCTTTTTACCGGTCGCCAACTGGTCATGAACAAAGTCCATTGCCCATGTCTCGTTGATGTGAACCGCAATAGTGCGACCATCTCGCAGCTTCGCTTTAACGCGTTGTGCGCTCTCGATATGAGTAGTGAAGTTTGAGGCGGCCGCTGAAGCCATTGCCCACCTCGGTCAATAGGAACTCATAGGAATCCTCTTTCCGAGATAGAACTTCATATATACCGCCAAATAGCCAAGTGTCAGGCTCGTAGTAAAATTGTTCTGAAGAAAATATAAATATTCGATTAAAGTCATTTCTACAAAGGTAGTATTCTTGCCAAGATTAACATTATTTGCGATCTATTATAAATACCTCAAGCGGTTGGACGTTACCATTCCAGCAAGCAAAATGGACTTTATATTGATTTGGGGTATCAATCTTGAATATATCTGTGAGGGTGATGGTCATTTGGTTTCTATGCCGATTTGTCGTTGACGCCAAACTTTGTCCCGACAGCACTCAACAGCGTCGCCAATTCCGATAAGCCGATTGCATCGGTGTCGGGACTGAGGGGAAAGCGTTCTGTGCCGCCATAAACGAAGAAACGGCGAGCCGGATTAAGGTCATGGCACGCCTGATGGAAGCCTCGGCTCAGCTTGGGGGCGGAGCCGCGTTTGATTTCCACCGCCCATAGCTCGTTGCCGGGCAATGTCAGAAGCAGGTCAATTTCGGCACCTGCCGATGTCCGGTAGAAGTTCGGTTCGGTTCCTTCGGGAACCGCTGCCAGAAGACACTCGATCACAAAGCCTTCCCAGCTTCCGCCCGCTACCGGATGGCCGAGCAATTCCTCATGGGAGGGCAGACGCAACAGGGCATGGACGATGCAGCTGTCGCGCACATAGACTTTCGGGGTCTTGACCAGACGTTTACCTTCACTGCTGTGCCAAGGCTGCAGGCGGCGAACCAGGAGCAGATCGACCAGTAGATAGAGATATCGCGCGACTGTCTTGGCATCGATAGCTAGGGCGCGAGCGAGGTTGGCTGTGTTCAATAGCTCGCTCTGATTGTGGGCCAGCATGGTCCAAAGGCAGCGCAGCGTCTCCGCCGGCAGGCGAGGGCCAAACTGCAGAATATCCCGTTCTAGATATGTGCGAATAAAGTCTTGCCGCCAGCGGAAGCTGATGGCGTCGGTCGATGCCAGATAGCTCGACGGAAAGCCTCCCCGCGTCCATAAC
>Ga0007795_10000223_pt1 | contig 16142 bp, 18 predicted proteins | sample CryBogmetaGMA1M_FD_60369 | JGI IMG/M metagenome (GOLD analysis project Ga0007795, IMG submission 60369) | Freshwater microbial communities from Crystal Bog, Wisconsin, USA - MA1M | ecosystem: Environmental > Aquatic > Freshwater > Lake | place: Crystal Bog, Wisconsin, USA | collected 2009-07-06
GTTATAAACGAAGTTATAAACGAAGTTATAAACGAAGTTATAAACGAAGTTATAAACGAAGTTATAAACGAAGTTATAAACGAAGTTATAAACGAAGTTATAAACGAAGTTATAAACGAAATATTAAAACAATATAAAGAAAAATAGAAAAGGTATAATATGTTTAGACCATATAATTATGATTTCCAAGACTTGGAATTAAACCCAAAAGAAAAAATAATAGAAAATCCAAATATAAGAATAATATATGTAATCGTTTTATTTGTGGGTATGTATGTGCTCTGTAGAATTTATTTTTAATTATAATTAAAACTCAAATTCATATTCTATTTGAGTTTTCAAATCGGTCTTCAAATAATGAAACAAGTTGTTTTTAATTCGACTCATATTCGCATCTTGTGAAAAGCTAATGCTCATCAATTTAATAATCGCTTTTTGATACAATTCAGCAATTTTGTCACTAGAATCGAATTTATGTTGATTCTCTTGTTTCCATTTTGTAAGCTCTTTTATCATACGATTTTGAAACGTTTTCAACAAAATAACTGTATCGCTCAGTTCCATTTGTTTCCATTCATACCCGCTATTAGACGTCGTTTTTTCCCCAATATAAAACACATTCATTTTCTGAGAGAAGCATCGAATTGGATATACAAACTCGCCGATTTGATTACAGAGATTATATTCAAACACTTTCTGAATCGTATGAAATAACGAATTCTCCATTAAATCCTCAAAATGATCTCCATTTACTACAAAATGACAATTCACCCACTCTAAGAATCCAATCGTCGGTTGTACATTGGTATTCAACCACGCAATAACATTGAGCTTCTTCTTCTTTTTGTCTACCCATTTTTGTAGTTCCTCCATTTTTTCCTCCATTTTCCCCAATTTAATCGTCAGTTCTTGAACAATTTTCACCAATTGAATATGATTCGGAACGTCGTCTTGCTCTTCTTGTGCTACCTTTTTTTCCCATTTGGTCTGTGTTTTAAAATCACATAAAATCTTGTGTTTTTCAAACGACGATTTACGACTATAATCCTTCTTACAAATGACGCATGAATACTTAGGCGTATCAGACATGTTAACTCTTTATAATTACCGTTTCATAGATTTATTAATTCAATTTTTTACACAAATCAATATTTATATTATTAAAATAATATAATAATATAAATGAGTATTACCCCCAATTTATCAGTTCCCACCCTATTTTATCAAACGCCAGTGGACGCTTTTAAAAGTTATAACGGCTCAACAAATGTTTACGGTGTTCCAAACGAACAAACAAGTTGTCGCAATTGTAATGCGAATCTTGCCGGAAACGATCCAGCATCTCAGTATCAACGTCAGAAATTAATCCAACACACGGTTGGTGTATACGCCGCTCTTTATACAGCAAATTTAGGACCCTTAACGGCTTACAAAAGACCCTTGGATAAATACCAAGCAGTGGAACAAAATGGTGCTTATTATCCGGCACCCCCTCGCGTATGTTGGAACCAACAGAGTGACCGTCCCGTTCCATCTGTTCAAGTGGTGAAAACCGGATCCGGGTCCATTTATGGTGCGAGTAGTACTAAACACACCATTGTTAGAAACCGTCCTCACGCCTTATCACCGGGCGGTGTCGGTGTAGATATTAAACACAATTCTTATGACCGTTATTTGAATCGATTAAAGGGCAAAGCACCTATGCGAAGAGGTAAAGTACCACCTTATTATGGCGCACCCATACCGTTTAATCGCGCTTACCCAGTGTATGGCGGTAAAACAGTTAAAACGGTCATTGTTAATAATTGTGACTGTCCTATTGATAATAATGTTGCCGATACAAAAGCCAACGATTTAATTTATGGTGCGCCTAGAAGTGCTTTACAAGACCAAATTCTTAAAGTTGGCTACAAATTTAATGTAGGTGACTTTGTATTAGCACGTAAAATAGTAAGCGAATCTACTTTATATAAAGCTAAAATTCTGTCCATTGTCAATGGTGAGTATACGATACAATTTCTAGATGATGAAACGGTGATTACAACTAGTGCCGTAAATCTGTTAATTTACTATGATTGTAATTGTACATTTAATGGCTCTTTAGAAGAATATATACTTGCTAATCAGTTTGGTCCTATAACGAGTAGTCTATATTTCGATTCCGTGAATAATGTATATTGTAACATATTAAATAAAGTTGCGACAAATCGACTACTTTAGACACAAAATGGAACAAAAGTTGAAATTAAAATATTTGGAATTATTATATGCCTCGTAAACTAGGATTAGTCATTAGTAATGGACAAAACAATACACCTATATATTATTCTAATCTTGCGCAAAATATTAGCGCAAAACCTAGACCGACGGCGGCACCTTTTGGTGGTCAACGTTTCGGTTCGATGATTGGCTCAATTCATGTTCAAAAACAAGGTTGCGGTTGTGGAAAAAAAATGTAAAATACTAAATAATCAGATTTATATACGATTATTTAGAATAAAAAAAACACGTACAAATTATATCTCTCTTATTATTATAATGTTATTACGAGCACTCAATGGATCTCTATTACAAAACAGTTCCAACAGTAATATTACAGCGTATCCGCAAACTCAGCTTCATCGCTCCAGATATTACCAAACACTGTTTGATACCGTCGATTTACCATACAATGCGCAATACAATAATTGTAGTAATACACTTTGTTACACGCAAAGCAAGGGTACTTTTGTTTACAAACCTCATTCAGAATATGGGCGAGTAGGCACCACTGCTGCTGCTTATTTGTTTCGCCGTCGTCGCATATAAGTTTTTTAATATTATCAGTAAATAAAATTTTTAGTTACTGATAACCGTTTTTTAGACACCCGAAAAGGGGCTCGAACCCTTGACCACGTGATTAAAAGTCACGCACTCTGCCAGCTGAGTTATCCGGGTATGTCGGTTATAATATATTATACGCTGTTGTCTTTAAATTGTTTTTTATCGAATTATATTTTAATTTAAAGAGCGGTCCAATTGCTGCGCCGTATAAGCGTCGAGCCAATTACCGTTTTGACTCGCAATTTGCTGCGGCTCTTGAACTACTTCATAGTCATTTGCGTAGCCCATCGCTGCCTCGTATTTTCGCTTCTTACCTATTGTTCTTATTGGCGTAGTTGTCAGTTTATTAAATTGAATATCATGTTTCTCAAATAGTTGTCTGTAATAAGCGTAGTTATTAGTAGTCGCCATGTTTGAATTTGTTAGTATGAACTGTTTTACTTTTCAAAAAGTATTTCAATTTTTAGTTTTAATTTTTTCACACACAGTAAAAAAAATTGAAATATTGAAATCTTGAAAATAGTATAGTATATTCTTCCATCATCCTCCTTTTCAAACAATGAACACCGACACGATTGCTCCTATTACGAATTACTATAATATTATCAATAATAATATAATCATTAATGACGATAACAACTTTCTAGTCGAGCGTTGGGCTCACATCGACCAGCGTTTGCGCGAGCTGTACTATGGCTACTACACTGAAGACCAAGACCAAGAACAAGACCAAGACCAAGACCAAGAACAAGACCAAGACCAAGACCAAGACCAAGACCAAGAACAAGAACAAGAACAAGAACAAGAACAAGCTGAAGATACAAGCTTAACAATTGAGTGGGATGAACCATCAACAATTGACAGCCCGACATCAGCTGCTAGATTGATATGTCAGTCTCCTATCCCCTTCAACTATCGTCCATTCGTTGAAGAAGCAGAACAACAAACGGCGAACTACCCAAGAAACGAATCAGAACACGATACTGATAGCACTTTGAGCTTGTCTGGCGATGAAAGGGATGCTACACGCGAATAGAGTCAAAAAAGAAAAACATATATAGTATAAATTGTATTGATTTTGTTTTGATTTAATTAATTATAAAATGTAATAGGGTTATTCCCTTTTTTCCTTGGTAATTAGCAAATTGTTATAACCAAGAAAAAAAGTATAATTAATTATTTTACTTTACAGATTCTCATTCAAACAAATTATGTAAACAATATTTTTTATTTTTTTATACTTTTATGTCTGGTAAATCATTATCATCAATTCGCATCATTTTTATAAATTAGTAGTAATTACGACAGCTGTCTCTAAAATCATTCAACTGTCTTGAGTAGCGAGGGTCAAGCGCCGCACGCATATCGGCGGGGACGCGCGCCAATTGGTATTCGAGCTCCTCCTCATCGTAGTCGTCATCTGAGTAGTCGTCATAATATACTTGCCTTGGAGGAATTACCTTTTTGTTAGGAGTTGCTTTAACTGCCGTTGCTGTTGCCGAAGGCTGTGTTGCTGTTGCCGAAGGCTGCGTTGCTTTAACTGCCGTGACAGAAGGCTTCGCGGTTGTTACTAAAACTTGTTCTTGTTTCTTAGAATCTTCCAAGATTTGTTCTTGGTTCAAGGTACTAGTGGTCGACATTTTTAGAAAGGTTATGCGAGTTGTTCTCGGGTAATTGGGAAAGGTTATATGCGAGAAATATCTATGGCATACGTATTTCAATTTTTTTTTCTGACGCGTGAAAAAAATAAAACTCAAAAATTAATTTACATTTCTTCCATTTCCGTATTACTCGGTTGTACAATATTTCCGATAACAACAGCAAATGCTTCTACAATAGGAATGGCCTCTGGCAAAGGAGTAGCCTCTGGCAAAGGATTACTAATTTGTTCTTGTTTTTGTTTCTTCTTAGCTTGTTCCAACCGCTCATAAAACTCTTGAACTTTTCTATTTATACGTATGCGTTTTGCGTCAAATGAACTCAAATACAGCCCTTCCAAACTTTTCACTCTTGAAAGTGCTACATAGGTTTGCCCGCATTCAAAGATATTAGACCCAGCGTCTACTTCGGCGATTTCCAATGTGGAACCTTGCGCTTTATGTATAGTTAGAGCCCATGCCAAAATCAGAGGGATTTGTGAGACACCTACACCCGGAATTAGTTCCGATGGCCAAACATGATGGGTCATTGCCATCTGATAACCGTTTCTAAATTTCACAATTGGTAAGCCCTCGGCATTGATACCAACCATTATTCCTTGTGCGCCATTACACAAGGTGTCTCCATTGTTCAGCTCAATATTCGCAATACACATCACTTGACATCCCACTTTCAATTTGATCGTTTCGTCGCACATTATATTACTTTGTAAATACATAAGTTCCGTTTGTATTTGTTCCTTCGTAAACCCTAAACGAATAACACGTTCTTGTGGACTCATTTCCAAATCAGTACGATGTTTAATTTTGTATTCGTAATCTTTTCCCTCTAATTTGGACATCTCTCTACTATTTATCGCTTCTACCTTGTTCCTCGTGGGGAACAATTTGGTAGGACGTACTTGTATATCTTCAGCCATTTCTCTGCCCACGTGTGCTACCAATAAATCTGCTGAGCTGCGTTTCAAGCGACCCTCACGTACTTGATTCAAAATACGCTGATACACGGGATCACTTTGTCTGAAAATAGTATCAAGACAAACATGGTCCTCTATTTTAAATGTTTCGAGCCAAAGAGGCGACTCAAAACAAAACTTGGTGGTCTCGGGTTCATCCTTGTTTCCCACGGGCGGCAACTGATAAAAGTCACCGGCAAATATGAGCTGAATGCCTCCGAAAGGACGCGGATTCTTTCGACACGCTTTTCCAACGGCATCGAGTAATTCGAACAGCTTTTGCGACATCATGGAAACTTCATCGATAACCAATGTATCAATTGATTTCCAGTTCGCTTTTACAAATCGGTTCTTCATTATGCGACCCACGGTTTGTTCAATGGGACCATTTCCTAAACCAATACCAGCCCACGAATGAACTGTTTTTGCTTTACATTCTAACAATACAGCAGCGCATCCGGTTAAAGCACAAACTTGAATATCATTGCCTTTTCTATGCGCGTCTTGTCGAATATGCCGAATAAGCGCGGTTTTACCGGTCCCACCCGGACCCGTAATAAATATATTTTTACCTTCAATATATTTATTATATGCTATTGTTTGCTCTGCGGAAAAGTTCATTCTAAGTATATTATCAGTTTGTATTTAATATTGTTTTCAATTTTATATTTTATACTTTTATACTTTTATACTTTTATACTTTTATACTTTTATACTTTTATACTTTTATACTTGTATACTTTTATACTTTTATACTTTTATACTTTTATACTTTTATACTTTTATTTTATGCTTGATATATAATAAACCAATTAAAAGAACTGTTAGTTTGGTCTGCTGATAGAACTGTTAGAGTACAAACATTAGCTAGAGTACCATTATTTTCTATAGAACTAGCTAATAATTCGGGGGTAGAATTATTACTCAAATTATATATTGTATTAGGAGGACTTACGCCAATACTGACATCTACATTATTAATACGTCTAAAAGTTAAGGTTAGCCCTAATATAGATTCGGTTGGGTCTGGAAGGGTTATTGATAATGGTGAACTAGGTGCTAAAGTATAATATTGGTAATATGGTTTTTTAACATTAAACGAAGCCCCAGTGATGACATTACTATATACCGAGTTGCTACTTCCCGATGGCCCGGCGGGACCAGCGGGACCTATTGGTCCCGTGTCGCCTTGTAATCCTTGTTCGCCTTGTAATCCTTGTTCGCCTTGTAATCCTTGTAATCCTTGAGGTCCCGGTGGTCCAGTTTCTCCTTGTGAACTAGAACCACTTCCAGAAGGACCTTGAGGCCCAGTTTCTCCTTGTAACCCTTGTAATCCTCGTTCTCCTTGTAAACCTTGTAATCCTCGTTCTCCTTGTAATCCTTGAGGTCCCGGTGGTCCCGGTGGTCCAGTTTCTCCTTGTGAACTAGAACCACTTCCAGAAGGACCTTGAGGACCCGTGTCGCCTTGTAATCCTCGTTCTCCTTGTAATCCTTGAGGTCCCGGTGGTCCAGTTTCTCCTTGTGAACTAGAGCCACTTCCAGAAGGACCTTGAGGTCCGGTTTCTCCTCGTTCTCCTTGTAATCCTCGTTCTCCTTGTAATCCTCGTTCTCCTTGTAATCCTTGAGGTCCCGGTGGTCCAGTTTCCCCTTGTGAACTAGAGCCACTTCCAGAAGGCCCTTGAGGTCCAGTTTCTCCTTGTAATCCTTGTTCTCCTTGTAATCCTTGTTCTCCTTGTAATCCTTGTTCTCCTTGTAATCCTTGAGGACCTTGAGGTCCTTGTAATCCTTGAGGACCTTGAGGTCCCGATGGTCCGGTTATACCATTATAAGAAGTCATCATTGTAGAAGAACCTTGAGCTCCTTGAGCTCCTCGAGCGCCTTGTGCTCCTCGAGCGCCTTGTGCTCCTTGACTTAAAAATGATGCTGAAATAAAACCAGTTGGAAATAAAGGAGTTGCCATTATTTATACATTCAATATATTATTTTATAAGTAATTTATACATAAAATTAATACTCTTATTATATATATGAATTCTAATTTTGATCTAAATATTAGCAATTATACGATTAAAGAACTTGAAGAAATTTTCGAATTAAATAATAATTATGATATTACGACTGTTGAGCAAAAAGAAGCAAAGTTGAGGCAAAATATATTAAACGATAAAAATATCATAGCTTCCACTAAAACCAATACTCTAACCTTTATTTCCTCCGTGAAAGACGCATTAACTAACAACATAAAACCCCCGGTGTCTATAAAAATGGCAAATGTAGATAAAATCACCGATTCATTTAAAAGGGTATATAATTTGGATGATTCTTTACGACAATCTTCTGTAGTGGATGCCGGTAGCACAAATATTATTAAGTTGGATCCCACGCCTTTTGCGCAGTCTTTTCCCAGCGAATTCTATCAAGGTTCAATTAATCCGCTGTTGAAACGTATTCTAAGACAAAACATCAACATTGATACAAGGTTTCGCGACAATTATTATACTTCTAATGCTTCAAATTTCCATGTTAATTTGCCGATTCGTTTAACCCAAGTTGTTAGTCTACAACTCAGTGCTATGGAATTTCCCAATACATTTTATGTTATTTCCAAGGTATTTGGCAATAATTTTTTCGTTTTAGAAATTCCCAATGAAGCGCCTCAAGTGGTGACTATTCCCGACGGAAATTACGACTATCTAACTCTACAAAAATATATTAATGCCTTTTTAGCCAGTTTAGTTGGCACGCCTTATACCAATATCCAATTTTTAGCCGATATTAACACACCAGCTGGTATGGGAGGTACTGCCGGCTCCGGTAAAATGATAGTCGGTTCTACATCTGGAACACAAGAATTCGCTATCAATTTTCTAACCGATAAAAATGGCAACGACGATCGTCAAACTCCCCTCCCTTTAAAACTGGGTTGGCTCTTAGGATTTCGCGAAGGCCGCTACGAAAACGCATTTACCTATGTTTCCGAAGGCATCATTAATCTTGTAGGACCCCGATATATTTATCTCGTAGTAGATGATTTCAACAATAGCGTAAACGACGGTTTCTATGGCGCCTTTTCCAACTCCATTTTAAATAAAAATATTCTAGCGCGCATCTCATTACAAGGCAGTGTATTTAGCATTGTATCCCAGAATAACTTTAGTTTGATTACAACACCTCGCCAATATTTCGGCCCAGTAGATATCCAAAAACTACAAATTCAACTCCTTGATGAGTATGGTAGAATACTCGATTTAAACAATATGGATTACAGTTTCTGCTTAACATTCCAGACTATTTATGATTTATAATGTAATCATTTTTATATATAAATAAAACAACCTATTCCGATTTTATTTATATACTTATAATAAGACCCAAAATGACTATATATGAAATGAGTGATACAGAAATTGACGTATTCGTTAAGAAACATTTACCCGTAAAATTAAAGGAAAAAGACAAATATGGCGAAGTATTTACACCACCGCAATTTATCGATAAAATATTGGACCTATTCCCTAAAACAGTGTGGTCGAATCCGCGTTTAAAATGGCTGGACCCGACTGCCGGAGTCGGTTTCTTCATGATAATGATTTACCAGCGTTTAATGAAGGGACTAACTGCTTGGGAGCCGAACCCGAAAAAACGAAGCGACCATATTATCAAAAATATGTTATACATGGTTGAGCTGAACAAAGCAAACTGTAGAATATGTCGTCGGTTATTTGGACCGAAATCAAATATTGTATGCGCCGACTTTTTATCCGATTTTACCTTTCCAAATAATGCCGCCCTTGCTTTCAACTGTATTGTGGGTAACCCGCCATTTCAAGACGATTATGGTTTAAATGAGGCTGGGAATCGCATTTTAGGCGGCAAGAACAAATTATACGAGCGCATTTTCTTGAAAGCTTTCAATGTATTAGCAGATAGTGGCTATTTGTCTTTTATTGTACCGGACAACATGTTTTCCGGAAATGGTTCCGAAGCATACAAAATAATCATTCGTAATGCCGTACCATTTGTTAGTTTTAGTCCATCCAATCAAACGTATTTCCCCACAATTCAACAATACGTCTGCTACTTTCTTCTTCACAAGGTTGGAAAAAGAATTGAAACCACAATTGAAACGAATGAGAATGAGACGTTTCGCACTGTTTTGGAAGATAGACCCGTGAATCCAATACGCGACTGGACTCTTAGAAACGAAAGGCTTTTAAAACGATTTGTTAGTAATGAACGAAATGAAGTGATTTATAACCGAGGCAAAAATATTAACAGTTATAAAGGAAACAAATATCCCGTTGTTTATACTCCTTCTAAAATGTTGTATACTAACAATCCCGATTTGGCTGTGGGATTAAACCGAAAAAAAGCAATTGTGTTTGCTATATCGGTTGATTTGGCATTTACTATGGATTATAACGGTACACTAGGAGCCGGACCCAATACATTTATTATTCCTTTTCGAACCAACGCGGAAGGAAAACGATTAGAAAGATTTTTGAAAAGCGATGACTACAAAACATTGGCTTTAGCAACCAAGACAACTCGACAATATTTGAAATTGGCTTTTATTGAACATCTCAAACTAACAAAAATTATGGGAAAATTTGTTAGTAAGACTCGTAAAAATAGTAGAAGGTCTAATAAAACACGTAAAAGATCATAGGTAATTCTATTATGTTGCGGGCTAGTAACTTTAAGTGGATCCATTGTTAAATTATTATGGTGGGTGGGGCTACCGCACCACCTCCATTGATGGCGTCCGGTGGGGCTGGGGCTATAGCACCTCCTCCATTGTGGGAGTCTACCGCACCACCTCCTCCATTGCCGGGATTTATTACATTGGCTTCTAAATTCGCCACTCTGCCCTCTAATTCGTCCATTGCGAGTCCTAATCCCAACATTTCCTCTAGAATTTGTCCAATACGGCTTACACCGGTTATTTCATCTACTACCGCGTCAAATAAAGTATCTACTTTGGAGGATATTTCGTCCATTTTCTCGCTTGTCCCACTACTAATATTTAGTTCATTAAGACGACTGGTTAACTCACCTATTTGAGCAGATTGGGTAATTACTAATTTTTGTAGTTCATCCACTTGAGATTTAAGACAATCCACTTCGGATTGACTAGCATCTTTTGTAAAATAAAAATAGTTGTTTCTTGTTTTTTCGTCAATTATTTGAGCAATAACATATCCTTGATAACCTAAAAACTGTCCACTACCATTAACAATTTTGCCAACTATATATGTTCCCGGTTGATTATAAAGTCCATTGCTATCAGTTACATTTGTTCCAGTTACAAATATTGAGAGTGTACCTTTATTATGAAAGCAAATAGTAGATGCGTGTTCATGAAATACGCACCCATCGACTCCGTATGATGTGGTTCCACTTGCTATCGCATCACCTATATGGGTACCATGTATATCAGCTAACGTAAATGAAATATTATATGTATTTTTGTTAGTCAATGCATCTGTTTTATTATATTCGACAGTAGCCACCAACATGATATCGGGTTTAGTGGAAGGTGAAATGTTAAGCTTTTCCAAAAGTTTAACAAATGCGCGAGTACGAGGAACTGATGAAATCCTCATTATAGAATATATCAATAAAAATTTTTTTAACAAATTTTTATCCCTTTTTCTCATTTAATACGCGTCGAGATAATTAAATGAAAATTACAATATTATTTCGCGATGATAAACGTGTAAATATTTTCGTTTATTTTGCTAAGCCTAGCCCGGTCTCGAGCATAGCGATAATGGCGGCGGTGATGGGACCGCCGAGGTTGGTAAATAAATTGCGTAAAAATATAAAATTACTATTATATTGAGTGATTGCCGCGGACAATCTACTGGCCAAATCGCTAGAACCTAAAAGTTGAGAAGCTACTGATTTTTTTAGTTCAGCCATTTCCGCTTTAAGCTCATCCACTTGAGATTTAAGACAATCGACTTCGGATTGCTTAGCATCCTTGGTAAAGTAAAAATAGGCATTTCTTTTCAAGTCCTTAAGGACCTCAATGATAACATATCCTTGCTTACCCAAAAACGCACCACTTCCATTAATAATTTTTCCAGCTACAAATGAACCGATGATATTAAATAGACCCTTTTCATCTGTTACGTTTGAATTGGAAATGGCTACTGAAATGGTTCCTTTATTATGTAAACAATATGTGGAAATGTCGTCTTGTATTATACATCCAGAATCAGCAACACATACGCGTCCGTTTGATACCATTTCACCAAGATGCTTACCGTTTTTATCAGATATGTCCAATTCACCTTTATATGATTTTTTCTTTTCAGTAAGATCGTACGTTTCAAGTTCCGTAATCTTAGTATACACCTCTAAATCGGGTCTAGCATTCGTCGGTAATTCAAGCGTTTTTAATATCTTGATAAATGCATTACTACGCGGAGGGCTCATTATAAAATAAGTTAATATAATTATTTTCACAAAATTTTTAACGCAAAAAAAAACTAATATAGTTATATAATATGGCACATGCTTTCGCACCTATTCCCGCAAAACCAGCATTTGGCACTTTAAGAGAGAAATTATATCAGAGCGACTATTTGGAACGAAAAAAAGCTAAATTGGTTTATTGTAATACTCCTAATTTTTGTAACAAACCAATATATACTTATAGTTACGATCAACAAAATTTATATAATTTGGGAAAAAGATTGAATACATGTAATTTTTTACATGTGAATAAAGCAAATCTTATTGCCGGACAATATTCTCAACTTGATTTAAAGAATACATGTACTGTTATACCTACTACGAAAACGCCTTGTAATATTATTAACGGTTGCGCTCCTTGTGCAACCTTTACTCCGGTGCCTATTAATCTATTAAGTACTGTACCATTTTATCAAACTAACAATATTGATCCACTCGGTGAACTATTCGGTAACTCACAATGTGGTGAACTAAATTATACTAATTTTATGGTATTTTATCCGCCTAAAAGAAATTAATCAAATTAACAAGTTTTACACAAGTTTTACACAAGAAATATTTCAACAATGCTAAGAACTAACAAAATGGCTATTAAACATAGCACTCTGGGTTCGCCATAAAAGCAAACATTTTTTGTGACGCTACATTTGATAACACTAGTACAATTCGTTATTGGCTCCTCATGTACTTCTGTAGGACATTCACGAATAGTTTCCATTGTATGGACCACGGGCACCCTCTTTTTTCTTTGTGTTTTATAGACATACTGTGGATATAAAGATGAAGATGAAGATGAAGGGGAGTCAATATCGATAAACCAACCCCAATCCTCACTGGTTGTATACGCGTCCATCCTACTAATTAGTTATATCTTTTTAATTTAAAGCCATTTAAATTATTTACTAATATATTTTAGTAAATAATTCAATTTTATTTTTGTTTCATACATTTGGTCATTCATTTATAAAGCATCTTGTAAGCCTTCTTTGCTATCTTTCCATACTTGCGTGTGCCACGAATGGTCATGTATTCTCTGGCGCGACTATACGCAGCATGAACACCCTTTTTGTTTACCCGGCATGTATTTTTAGTACAAATGGGGAACGACTTGTTAGGTCCTAGAAAACATTTTTTACCACATTGCTTCAACATAACTGTTCTTTGGTGCGTTCCGGGTTGTTCTTTTGCCCAACCGCGTAAATACGCACCGCGACCTTTTACACCAGTCTTGCTTCTATATTTACGTGTACTTGACATTTATATTGTATACGAAGAAAAAGAATTTAATATCCATTTAATTTATATGAATAATACAAACGATACAAATAATACAAACGATACAAATAATACAAACGATACAAATGATACAAACGACGATATAGTATTAAACATAGAAGATATTTATCAAGAAGATATTAATAATGTTCCTAAACTGTTAAATGATGCGGATATTTTGGAGAAAATGGATTATACAGATGATTATAAACTAACAAGTATTAATACAAATACAAATACAAATATTAATACAAATACAAATATTAATACAAATGATTTTATGAACGTAACGCCATTACATTATGACTACGATTCAGAGGACGAAAGTTTACTCCATCTCTTAGACAATATCAAATCTAAAGAGATACCATCTTTAAAAAAAATAGATTTCAAAGATGTGGAATACAAGATTAACAAGTCTTATTCAGATATTAATCACAAATATAGCAGTGCGTTAGATATTTTGGCGAGCTACTTAAAGGGACATAAAATAATCTATATGGAAGCCAAATTCTACTGTGAATCCCATCTAAACTTATATATGATGCCTTCTATTTTGTTTTCCACGGCAGCCACAGTTTTATCTTCCTATGTCGCGCCATTTTATTGGGGAGCGGTTTTCATTTCCGCATTAAATGGATGTATTGCGTTTTTACTCGCAATTGTGAATTACTTGAAGCTAGACGCCGCATCGGAAGCACATAAGATTTCTTCACACCAGTACGATAAACTCCAAAGCACGGTGGAATTCACATCCGGATCCGTTCTCCTCTTTCGCTACAATGATTTACAAAAACAAGAATATGAATTGGGTCAGCTACAAGAACGTAAACAATTCATCAATTATCAGCTAAACGATTGTGCTAGGATTAGTGCTATTACAAAACAAGAACAAACTCAGATCCAAGATATTAAAGCTGAACTGGCTATTTTGGAGAAGGAAATAGAGGGAAAGAGGGGTAAAATCGATAAATCTACATGTGATATTGAAATGGAGATGCGTCAGAAGCTGGATGACGTAGAGAAGAAAATTGCGGAAATAAAAGAGACCAATCAATTTATTATTCCGCGCACGATTCGAATGAGATATCCGGTGATCTACAATACGAATATATTTTCCGTTATCAAACGTATCGATGATCAGAGAAAGAAGATTATCACCGATTTAACAAATGTGAAGAATGAAATCCGTTATTTTACGCACTTGAAATATATGTATGAATCGGAAAACAGTTGTTCATCCAGTTTTGATAATACAACAAAAATAAAATTAATTGCTAAAATAGTAATCAAATTGTTTCAAAAGAAACGAATGTTGATGCGAGAAGTGATTCTTTTAAAATCCGCATTTTCTATTATTGACCAAATGTTTCATAAAGAAATATTGGATGGAGAGAAAAAGCGGCATAGAAGTATTTGCCATTTTTTTATGGGCAAAACGTATAAAAATTACAAGAATCCAGAGGAAATGAATGAATTTATTAAAAATCTAATGGACCCATTCAACAATGCGAACAATACGAATAGCAGCGACTACGAAACATATTACGATGAATTTTATGAATTGTATAATATCGATAAACCTACTGAAAAACAGACAAAAAATAGAAAAAAAACATTGTCTTTTGCTATAAAATAGTATTTATAATTAAATAATTAAAATATTGTTTATAATTAGTTATGATAATAGTGGGCATGCTATTATCATAATTTTAATAGACGGGGCGGTCTACTAAATTGGATTATTATTTATAATTTTGGGTTTGCTGTACGATAAAATTTTGTCCGACTTGCTGGAATCGAACCAGCTACCATTTGATTACTCTACCATTTGATTACTTCAACCTCTTTTAAAAAGGTTGAAAAACTACTACAGTCAAATGCTCTACCAAATGAGCTAAAGTCGGATTGCCCCAAATATATTTGGGTAATTGTCTTTAAGTTGTTTTATTCATTAAATATAATTAAAGTCGATGAGTATAAATATTAAAAGGGGACTGGAGGATTCATTACAGGAATTATCGGTGATCCAAGAATTGGCGGTCCACCAATCATTTGAGGATTTGTTGGAGGATTTGTTGGAGGATTTGTTGAAGGATTTGTTGAAGGTGGGAATGGACCAAAATTGTTGCTTCTCCCAGTAATTTGCCAAGTGCTAGGGTCAACCTCTACTGAGTCGGGATTAACAACTATTGAATAATACTGGGTTTGTCCAGTCGTTTTAGGAGCCCAAGGTATAGTAGCAGTTAACGTATCGATATATTTTTTAATGCTCAGAGGTTTCTTTGTTACTGGGTCATTTAAAGGTTGAAAAAATGGAGTAAATGTCTTTTTATCATTTAAAAACGCGTCCGTATCTGAATTACTCCAAACGGAAACTAGTAAGTCGTTTAAACCGGGAACTGAGATTGGTGTTGTTGAATAATCATTTGTTGTATACACATTAAAAATCTCTAAATATCCATAATTGTTATTCTGATCTGTATTTGTTAAAAAAGACAACTTAGGTAACGTTTCTTCCGAAATATTTTCAATGACTAAATGTTGAGTATTATTAGTCAATTTTAAAACAGAAACACGCAATGATGAATCCACCTTTTGCGCTAATTTTGTGGTAGTGCGAATCCACCAATCTGCGTGAGTCAAATCTGGACTTGGTTGTTGAGGCATTATATAATTTGTAAAGATTATAATACTTACAAATTATTTAAAGATTATTTAAAGATTAATTACAGTTTTCAATGGTGTATATGTTTACTTAAAATAGTGTTAAAGCAAGCCATTTAGGCCGGCGACTAATAATGAAGTACCGCCTATAAGCGCAACCGCACCCAAAACGGGACAGTCTGGACTTACTTGTATTGAAAAAACCTTCGTAAGTCCACTTGTTTTAGGAGCCCAAGGTATAGTAGAAGTTATCATATCAACATAACTAGGAATACTAAGG
>Ga0007795_10000228_pt1 | contig 16083 bp, 13 predicted proteins | sample CryBogmetaGMA1M_FD_60369 | JGI IMG/M metagenome (GOLD analysis project Ga0007795, IMG submission 60369) | Freshwater microbial communities from Crystal Bog, Wisconsin, USA - MA1M | ecosystem: Environmental > Aquatic > Freshwater > Lake | place: Crystal Bog, Wisconsin, USA | collected 2009-07-06
GAAGAAGACTTCATTACTGCAGACCCCCACTGGCTCGCCGACGTGGAGCGGGTCTGCCTGGCGTGTTGCGCGCTGATGGGGGTGGAACGGCCAGCGGCGGATCACTACCTGTTTGTGCTGCACCTCAGCGAGAAGGGCTATGGCGGTTTGGAGCACGACTCCAGCACCGTGTTGCACTACAGCCGCAAGGCCCTGGCCAAGGGCGATGGCCGGCGCAAGCTGCTGCAATTGGTGGCCCATGAATACCTCCACCAGTGGAATGTGCGGCGTTTAAGGCCCGCAGAACTCAGCCCCTACCGCTACGGGGATGCCGTGGTAATTCCAACCCTTTGGTTTGCCGAAGGGGTCACGAGCTATGTCGATCAGCTACTGCCCTATGCCGCTGGGATAACAACTGCTGAATCAGTGCTTGAGGATCTGGGCGCCGATCTGAGCCGCTACCTGCTGAGCCCTGGTCGAGCTGTGCAAAGTCTGCTGGAGAGCAGCCAGGAGTCCTGGGTAAAGCTTTACAAGAGCGACGCCTATTCGCCTAACAGCCAAATCAGTTATTACCTCAAGGGGGCTGTGCTGGCCCTAGTGCTCGATTTACTCCTGCGCCGCCATGGAGCATCGCTCACGCAGGTTCTGCAAAACCTCTGGCAAAGCCATGGCAGGTGGGGCAGGGGTTATCACGAATCGGATCTTGTCGAGGCTTTTGCATACTTCCATTCCCCCCTCTCCACCCTCTTACCCGAATGGCTACGCAGTCAGTCAGAGCCTCCCCTGCATGAGTTGCTCGCCGATGTTGGTCTTGAACTCACCCCGGAAACTGAAAACCATCTCGACCTTGGCGCCAGCGTGGAGCTGAAAGCCGGCCAGTTGTGGGTGCAAAGGGTTAACCGATATGGTCCGGCATCCCAGGCGGGATTGATGGTTGGCGATGAGCTCGTGGCCCTCGATGCTGAGCGCCTTTGCCACCCGGAGGATCTCGGTCCCTTGCTTGATCTCAAGTATTCAGGTCACCAGCGTCAGCTTCTCATCTCCCGGGATGGTCTGATGCGCAACCTGACAATTAGGCCAGCCAATCCAGCGATCAAGGCCTGGACCCTGGGCCTGGTTGCTAGCCAAACGGGGCAGACAACGGACCAGCGCAACCGCTGGTTGGGCCTGCAACCGGCATGAACCAACCAGAGCACCAGGCCCCACGAATCCCTACCGGTAGAAACGGTGTTCTTTTGATCACCGGTTCTGTGCTGATCGGAGGTCTTTTGGCCATAGGCGCCTTGGGCTGGATCGGGCGTGGGGGGGGCTTCAGCTCCTCCGGCCAAAGCCCAACCAGTGCCCATGCCGAAGTGGGCCACGGTGTTCCCGTTCCGCCAGCCAAACCGGCCTGGGTGTCTCCCCTGCAACCCAGCTGCAGCGTTCAGGATTTGGACCAGCGTCAACACTTACAAGCCCTACTGGTCGCCTTGCGAGCTTCACCAAAGAAGGTGCGGGTGGACCCCACCAACTTTGGCGAGCGTTTCCGGCGCGATGCCTTTGGCCATGCCGTCGACCCAACGCCCCGGCTTGTCGTTTTGCACGAAACGGTCTATGGCCTGAACTCCGCGATCCAAACCTTCACCACGGCCCACCCTAAGGATGAAGACCAGGTCAGTTATCACGCCTTGATTGGTGAGGATGGAACGGTGGTGCAATTAATCGATCCTTCAATGCGGGCTTTTGGAGCAGGCAACTCCGCCTTCAATGGCCAATGGGTGGTCACCAATCCCAAGGTGGGAGGCTCGGTTAATAACTTCGCCCTGCATGTGAGCTTGGAAACGCCGCTCGATGGCGAAAATGACAATGTTGGCCACAGCGGGTACAGCTCCGCCCAGTACGACTCCCTTGCCGCCCTGTTGGCTGATTGGATGGGCCGCTACCCCATCACCCTTGAGGCGATCACCACCCATCGGGCTGTCGACCTCGGAGGTGAACGGGCCGATCCGCGCAGCTTTAACTGGCAGGCCCTGCAGGAACGGCTGCAAAACCTTGGACTTCTTTGCTGAAGAAGGTTGCTTTCAACCTAAATCAAGGGTGATCTATTGGTCTGGCGAACCCCATACATCACCGCATGCAATTCCGTGTCCTGCATGGCCCGAAGAATGCGCCGCGGGTAATCCAACTTGCCATTGTGGAGATAGGCAAGGGTTGCGAGTTGCTTGGCCTCGTGGGGGTTGGTACTCGCCTGCAGGGTGTGGTTCTGGGGAAAGTCCAATTCCTTGGATAGTCGGGCGAATTTACCGATGAGGAGGATCACATTTTGATCCGGATCCAGCAAGCGATCCCGCGCTTTGGATACATCAGTTTCACTGGCATTTGGCTTTAAGAGCCCCTGGTGAACCATTTCGCCAAGGCCTAGCTGGGCCGGGCCGTGGGTTTGAAACAGGCCTGAATGGGCCGCGATCGGTAAATCCTCACCTGGCTTGGCATGGCGCATTTCATCAAATAAAACAGCGGCCACCAGCATCGGGTTGACATGGCGCTTTTGTGATTCCTTGAGAATCAGGGGTTGCAAGTCCTGGATGCGGCCGAGGGTATAGCTCCGCAATGGCTGGAGTTGGTCGATGCCCTGGGTGAAGAGCTGGGCTAGCCGGGGCTGGGAACCGTGAACACCAAAGCGAAGCTGAAGCTGCTTGAGCTCCTTGGCAGAAAATTGAACCGGGTCAGCACCTTCCCCATCTCCCGGAGGGGCGTTGATACTGCTGCTTAAACCCGGATCCAAGAGGAGCCGGGGGTCAGCTTGCCGCTGACTGAGCGGCATCACGGCCAATCCCAGCAACAAGCCCGCTAAAGCAAGGTGGCGATAACGCAGGGACAACGGATTTGGTGACCTGTAAAGGATCCTAAATAATTATTCCGCAACTTTCCTTCCCGGGTGAACGGTCTAGCGTCCGGCCCCCAGCGTGGCGCTGGTGATTGGGTGGAACTAGCGTAGGAAAGCCCAGTTTGAGCCTGCGTTTTCGCCATGGTTGCCGATTTCGATGCCTCAAGTCCGGCAAACCAATGGCAGCGCTTTTGCCAGATGCTTTGGCATCACGAGGATCTCGGTTTTTGGCTGGATGTCAGCCGGATGGCCGTAGGCCAACAGGAGCTTGATGGCCTCGCCCCCAGGTTCGATGCAGCCTTTGCTGCAATGGCAGCCCTCGAAGCCGGGTCCATCGCCAACGCTGATGAAGGGCGTCAGGTGGGCCATTACTGGTTGCGGTGCCCTGAACTTGCCCCAGATCCCGCTACGACGGCCCACATCTCCGCAGAGATTGACCGAATCGAGGCATTTGCCCAGGAGGTTTGCAGTGGCACGGTTCAAACACCTTCAGGCCAGGCGTTTACCGACGTGCTTTGGATTGGGATCGGGGGATCGGGTTTGGGGCCGCTGTTGATGATCCGGGCCCTGCAGGCCAAGGGCCAGGGCCTTCCCTTCCATTTTTTCGACAACGTTGATCCCCAGGGCTTGAGCCGCACCCTGGCGGAGTTGGGGGGGCGCCTCGCCACCACCCTGGTGATTGTGGTGAGCAAATCCGGCGGCACGCCAGAACCCCACATCGGCATGAACCAAGCCCGCCAGCGCCTGGAGTCCGCAGGGGGCCATTGGAGCAAGCAAGCCGTGGCGGTGACCCTGCTGGGCAGCAAGCTCGATCAACAGGCTGAAACGGAAGGCTGGTTAAGCCGCTTCGACATGTTCGATTGGGTGGGAGGCCGCACCAGCATCACCAGTGCCGTGGGCCTACTACCCGGGGCATTAATCGGCGCCGATATCCGGGCCTTTCTTGACGGCGCCGCCGTGATGGACCAAGCCACCCGACTCCCCGATCTCACCGCAAATCCTGCTGCCCTGATGGCAGCGGCCTGGTATGTGGCAGGCCATGGCAAAGGACAACGGGACATGGTGGTGCTTCCCTACCGCGACCGGCTGGAGGTGTTCAGTCGCTATCTCCAGCAATTGGTGATGGAGAGCTTGGGTAAGAAGTTGGATCGTTCTGGGCAAGTGGTACATCAAGGGATTGCGGTCTATGGCAACAAGGGTTCCACCGATCAGCACGCCTACGTGCAGCAACTGCGGGATGGCGTTGACAACTTCTTTGTCACATTCATCGAAGCCCTCGATGACCCCACAGATATTGCCGCCATCGATGGGGCCTGGCCCGGCGACTACCTCGACGGCTTCCTGCAGGGCACTCGGTCGGCGTTGATGGAAGGGGGGCGCCAAAGCATGACCATCTCCCTGCGTCGGTTCGATGCCCGCAGCCTGGGCGCCCTGGTGGCCTTGTTTGAGCGGGCCGTGGGCCTCTACGGCGAGCTGGTGAACGTGAATGCTTACCACCAGCCCGGAGTGGAAGCCGGTAAAGCTGCAGCCGCTGAAATTTTGGATCTGCAGAAACGTATCGAAACTGTCCTGGCTGATGGCCAGCCTCGCAGTGTTGAGGCCTTACAACAGGCCACGGGCAGCACCGGCGCCGAAGCCGTGTTCTGGATCCTTCGCCACCTGTGCATGAATAACCGTGGCTACGGCGCCAACGGTGATTGGGGTAGGCCCGCCGAACTCCTGTTCCACCGGACCTAGGGAACGAGGTTCACCAGTTTTCCAGGTACCACGATGACGCGGCTGGGCGCCTTGCCTTCCAACCATTTAGCCGCCACCTCACTCTGCAAAGCCAACCGTTCCAAGGCGGCTTTGTCGGCGCTTGCTGGCACCATCAAACTGCCGCGCACCTTCCCCTTGATTTGAATCACAAGCTCAATGTTGTCCCGCACAAGCGCCTGGGGATCTGCCATCGGCCAACGCTGGCTGTGGACGCCAGATGGGCCAGCGAGTTTGAGCCAAAGCTCTTCGGCCAAGTGGGGGGCAAAGGGTGCGAGCAAAACCAGCAAGGTATGGACTGCTTCTGTGGCAATGCCATCACCAGAGGCTTCAAGGTGCTCGGCCATGGCGTTGCTGAGTTTCATCAATTCAGAAACAGCCGTGTTGAATTGATAGTCGCCATCAAGATCTTCACTGATGGCGGTAATAGCCGTGTGCACCGCCCGCCTCAGCTCTTGTTCGTTGGAATTGAGCTGCTGCAGGCTTTCTGGGCTGGGCACGTTTGAACCTGGGGAGGCGAGGGAGACCCCTCTCGTATGAACAGCGTCGATCAACCGCCAGATGCGTTGGAGGAACCGGTATTGCCCTTCCACATCGGCGTCATCCCATTCCAGATCCTTTTCAGGCGGAGCCTTGAAAAGAATGAACATCCGCGCCGTGTCGGCGCCGTATTGGTCGATCACAACAGACGGATCCACTCCGTTGTATTTCGACTTCGACATCTTTTCGTAGAAGGTGTCGAGGGGATCGCCGGTGATGGGATCCCGCGGATCGCTGGAATCCGCTACATCGGCTGGGGCGACGTACTTTCCGGTGGAGGGATTTTTATAGGTGATTGCTTGCACCATGCCTTGGGTCAAAAGACGACTGAAGGGTTCATCGAAACCGAGCAGGCCTCGATCGCGCAGGGCTTTGGTGAAGAAGCGGGCATAGAGCAGGTGCAGAATGGCGTGCTCAATTCCACCCACGTATTGGTCAACAGGTAGCCAGCGATCCACACAATCACGGCTAAACGGCAGCGAGGTATTTTTGGGGTCGCTATAGCGAAGGAAATACCAGCTGGAACACATAAAGGTGTCCATGGTGTCGGTTTCCCGTTTCGCTGGGGTGCCGCAACAGGGGCAAACAACCGCGACCCAGTCGTCCAGTTGGGCCAGGGGTGATGCCCCTTTACCGCTGAAAGCCACGTTGCGGGGTAACTCCACGGGGAGTTGTTCTTCTGGAACCGGAACCACACCGCAGCTCGGGCAGTGGATCACAGGAATGGGGCAACCCCAATAGCGCTGCCTCGAGATCAACCAATCCCGCAGCCGGTATTGCACCGTTTGATTGCCCCAGCCATCGGCTTCAGCAGCTGCGGTGATGGCGGTCTTGGCGGCGGCGCTGGTAAGGCCATCAAAAGGACCGGAATGGATCAAGACCCCTGGCTCAGTCCAGGCCGAACCCTCGAAGGCATGCTCATCGGCTCCTTCCGGAATGATCACCTGCTGGACAGGCAACTCGTATTGGCGGGCGAATTGGAAATCCCGTTGGTCGTGGGCAGGCACACCCATCACCGCCCCGGTGCCGTAGTCGGCGAGGACGTAATCGGCGATCCAAAGGGGGATGGGGTTGCCGGTGGCCGGATTCAGAACCTCGACGCCGAGGGGCACCCCCCGTTTGGGGCGATCATCCGCCGTGCGTTCCAGCTCACTTTGGCGGCTCACCAGGTCGCAGAAGGCTTCCACCGCAATCTGTTGATCGGCCCTGGTGAGACTGGCTACCAGAGGGTGTTCAGGGGCGAGAACCACATAACTGGCACCGAAAACGGTGTCGGCCCTGGTGGTGAACACCTGGATCACCTGGTCGGTGGCCTGGCCGGAGCCATCCAGCACCGCAAAGTTGAGTTCGGCCCCGGTAGAACGACCAATCCAATTGGCCTGCATGGTGCGCACCCGCTCGGGCCAGCCCGTCAATTTGGGCAGGTCTTCCAGCAGGGCATCGGCATAGGCCGTGATCTTGAGGAACCACTGGCGCAATTTGCGCTTTTCCACCAGGGCGCCCGAGCGCCAGGAGCGCCCTTCGCCATCCACCTGTTCATTGGCGAGAACGGTCTGGTCGATGGGATCCCAGTTCACCGTGGCGTCGCTCTGGTACGCCAGGCCCCCATCCAGAAACTGCAGGAAGATCCACTGGGTCCAGCGGTAGTAATCGCTGTGACAGGTGGCGACTTCGCGGTCCCAATCAATGGAGAGGCCCAGCTTCTTCAACTGGGACCGCATGGAAGCAATGTTTTGGTCAGTCCAATCTCCCGGATCCACGCCCCGTTCAATAGCCGCATTTTCCGCTGGCAACCCAAAGGCATCCCAGCCCATCGGATGGAGCACCTGCTTGCCGCGCATGCGGACCACCCGGGCGATCACATCGGTGATCACGTAATTACGGACATGGCCCATGTGCAAGTTCCCCGATGGATAGGGGAACATCGAGAGGGCGTAGTAGGTCTCTCCAGGTTCTGCAGGGGTTGGGGGCCCTGGGGTCCCATGGGATTGCTGGCTATCCCAGTGCTCCTGCCAACGTTGTTCGATGGCTTGGGGCTCGTATCGGGACGCGTCGCTCACTGCAGGCTCTCAAGGGCCGGCCCCGCCAGTCAGGCCGATGGTTTGGTTGTGATCGTGCCACAGAAGGTTGCGCCGGTTGGGCCTGCCTTCAGAGCAGGGGCCGAATCACCGAGGCACTGGAGCGCCGTATCAAGGTGAGTGGACGACCTTGACCCGGATTCAGGGCCAGATAATCCGTGTCTTGCCATTGGATGGTGCCTTCGAGTTCGCTGTTGCCCAGCACCTGAATGGAAACGGGGGTTTGGCTCCGAATCAGATCTTGGAGATGGCGGGTACTGGGCTGGTCGGTATCGAGGGCAGGGGGACGCCGCTCAAAAAAGCTCTGCATAGGATTCGACCACCGATTGATTGCGCCCCATCGTGCTGCAGTTCAGTAAATACCAAGGCCTGGGCAACGATTTCCTGATGCTCGATGGCCGCGATGCAACCAGCACCGCATTCTGTTTTGAGCTCACCCCTGGGCGGATTCAGCGCCTCTGTGACAGGCGCTTTGGCGTGGGCGGCGATGGGGTGATTCTGGCCTTGCCCCCCAGGGAAGGTGGAGAACTGCGGATGCGGATTTTCAACGCCGATGGCACGGAGCCAGAAATGTGTGGCAACGGTATTCGTTGCCTGGCCAGGTTTTTGGCTGACAGCGATGGGGATCAACCGGGGCGGGAGTGGCAGATTGAAACCCTGGCCGGGACCATTGTTCCTGGGCTGGAAGCTGGGGGTGCCATCAGGGTGGACATGGGCCCTCCCTTTTTGGAGCCTGCCAGCGTGCCGACCACCCTGGAGATTGGCGAGTCAGCCATCCCCCAGGGGGAACTGGAGGTGGATGGTGAGATCTTTTTTGTGGGCGCCGCAGGCATGGGAAACCCCCATGTGGTGATCCCTGTAGCCGATGTGCAGGCCATTGATCTGGAGCGCTTTGGATCAGCCCTAGAAGTGCATCCGGCCTTCCCGGCCAAGACCAACGTGCACTTTGTTCAAGCATTGAACCCCCGCCACCTGGTGATGCGGGTTTGGGAAAGGGGTGCCGGGCCCACCCTGGCCTGCGGGACTGGTGCCTGCGCCACCTTGGTGGTGTGCCACAGCCTGGGCATCGCCGATCGCCAGGCCCGACTGGACCTGCCCGGCGGACCGCTCGAGATTGCCTGGGATGCAGCCACTGGTCACGTGTTCATGACAGGGCCTGCGGAGGCGGTTTTCGATGGGGTGGTCAGCCCGGACGTGTGGGGTGACGAGGCAGGGGGAATGGAGGCTGAAACGACGTTGGATCGCCCTGGGTTACCTACACCACCAGCGCAGACAGAACAAGCGGAAGCCCCAGGCAATGGCATGGTCCCCATTGATTGCGCCACGGCCTGTACTACGGGGTGCCAGCGCCCAGAGGCCTGTCCCTCGGCCGATGCCCGGGCCCGGGTGGCAGCGTTCCTAAACAACAGTTCCTTGGACGATCTGGTCAACTTGGCCACCAATTCGTTGGAAGCCCGCACCCGGGCCCGCTTCCAGCCGGATCCGGATCGGCAAGCGTGAGCGCGCTGTTAACGCCCCAGGTTTATCTGGATTCCTGTGCCACCACGCCGCCAGCGGCGGGAGTGCTGGAAGCGATGGCATCGGTGTATGGCGAGGCCTGGGCCAATCCGTCCAGCCTGCATGGCTTCGGCTTGGCGGCCGCCGAACGGCTTGAGCGCTCCCGCATGCGAATTGCCGAAATCCTGGGCTGCAGCGCCAACCAGGTGATCCTCACCTCGGGCGGCACCGAGTCGATCCATACGGCGTTGCTGGGGGTTGCTGCCGATGGGCCGCCCGGGCGATTGGTGATCTCTTCGGTGGAACATCCAGCCACGGTGGCTGCCGCCGCCCAGTTGCAACGGCGGGGATGGCAGGTGGAGTGCTGCCCCGTCGATCACCTGGGAGTGGTCGACCTGGAGGCCTTGGAATTACTGCTCAAACCACCGACGCGGCTGCTGTCCTTGATCTGGGGCCAAAGCGAGGTGGGCACCCTCCAGCCGATCGAAGCCATTGGCCGGCGCTGCCGGGCGGTTGGCGTGCTGTTGCACGTGGATGCGGTGCAGGTGGTGGGCCATCAGCCGGTGGATTTCAACCAGCTTCCGATCGATCTCTTAAGCCTGGCTGGCCACAAACTCCAGGGCCCTAGAGGCGTCGGCGCCCTGCTGGTGCGCTCCGATCTCAAGCTCAAGCCCTTCATGGGCGGAGGGGGCCAGGAGTCCGGACGCCGCGGCGGCACCGAACCGGTGGCCCTGGTAGCTGGATTGGCCCAGGCCTTGGACCTGTGCCATGGGCGTCTTTTGGCCCACGGGGGGCGCGATCCAATTGCCGATCTGCGCGATGGCCTGCTTGAGCGCCTCCTCGCTTTGCCAGGGGTCGAACTCAGTGGCCCCGACCCCCTGGATCCAACGGCTCCAAAGCGGTTACCCCACCACATCAGCCTGTTGATGGCCGCTCCAGGGGGAAAACCCCTCTCTGGACGGCGGTTGGTGCAAACCATCTGGCAGCAGGGCTATGCCTTGAGCAGTGGCTCGGCCTGCAGCAGTGGCCGGGGGGCCAATCCCTGGGGCATGGCACCAAGCCCGATCCTGCAGGCCATGGGCTATCCCGACCCCGTAGCGGCCAGCGGCCTGCGCATCAGCCTCGGGCCCTGGCTCACAGCTGGGGATCTCGAGGGGGTGCCTGGGGCCGTGGAGCGCGGGAAGCTGCGTGTCCTCGCTGGGGAGCCCGTGGGCTGAATCCACCTCTGCCTAGGGTCGATAGATCTGAGAAGTTTTGATGCTCCCAGCTGATTTACGGGCGGCTGAGGCCCAGGCGTTAGCAGCGGTACTTGCGGCGCTTGGGGCCGAACCCAAGGGGCGATGGACCGTGGATTGGCGGTTTGAAGGCTTGCGTTTACTGCCGGTGGTGTTGCGCTTCAGTGAAGCGCTTCTGGGCTCGGCAGGCCCCATGGGCGACCAGGCCCTGAAGGTTTTGTTCCCCGATGCTGGAGCCTGTGCGCTTGCCAAGCGGGATGCCCCAGAGCTGGCGCCCCTGTGTGCTGATCTGCGCGGCCACATGCGGGTGCAATCGGATGGTCCCAGCCGGGGGGTGATCTTGGCGATTGGCCCGTCCCAGTCCGACTACGAGGATTTCGAATCGGTGTGCGGTCAGCATCTTGGTGCGGTGGTGGTCATCAACGGGGCCCTGGAAGATGCGGCGGTGGGGATTGGCAGTGTGGCCCGGCAGCGTCGCCGCGGTTTTCTTTCCCAATGGCAGGCGGCCTACAGCCTGATTCCCCTGGATGGCAGTGCCCTGCGACGCTCCTTCCCGGGGAACTGGGAGCTCTACCGCCAAGACACGGATGGCTATCGACTGGTCGAAAGCTTTGAGCAAAAACCCGATGCCGAGCAGCAGGCCCTGGCCCTAGCCGGGGGTGAGGGTCTGGGTGTGGGTGGCAATTTGAAGATGGTGGATGCCTTCATCGAAGGCTTACGCAGTTAGGGGCTTGGGCCTCCTGGGCAAGCTCCTTAAACTGCGCGAAACGAACCATCCCCTATGGATCCCGAGAGCAACCCTGCGCCCCCTAGCCCCCGTCGTTCTTGGAGCGTGGTTGACCTTGGAGCCGCCCTTGCGGTGGTCCTTGCCGCCGGTGGTGTGATCTGGAGCCCCAAGCTGAGCACCAGCATCGCCAAGGCAACCGGTGCCCTCACGCCTGTGATCGTGAGCGTGGACGTGCGTGGCATTCCAGTGGCCAAGCCCTCCGCCTTGATTGATCAGGCCCGGGAGGAGGGCAAAGTTGCGATCGTGATCCGCAACCAACCCCATGGCACTGTGGCGATCAAACAGGTGATCCCCCTTCCCAGGTTGTTGAGCGCTGTGCAACCCAACGGCACGGTCGTCACAGCGGTGGATCCCAACCAGAAATATCTGGCAAGCCTGGATGCCCGGTTTGTGCTCGAAGGCCAGGGGCGCAAAAGCGGTGGTGGCGTTGTCTTCGGCAACCAGAATTTAAAAATTGGCACCCCGGTGGAAATCGAAGGCAACAATTTCCGGATTACGGGCACCGTGACCGACCTCGACGTTCGACGCAACTGAGATGGCCATCCGCAGGGCCCTGTCCTTTGACCCAAGGGCCGTGCCCTTTGCCTTAGGAGTTCCGGTACTGCTCGCGACAGCTTCAGCCCTGGTTCAGCCAGGGCCTGCCGTTGGCCAAACCTGGGAGCGGGCGGTACCCCTGGCATCCCTGCCTAGCCCCCCGCCACCCCTCGGACTCCCGCTTCTCCAGCAGCAGGTCAGCTGTCCGGGCCTACAAAAGCGCGTGTTGTTTGCAGTTGGGTCCGAGCTCCCCGTCTGGAGCATCACCGTTGCCGACCCCCAGGGCCGCCTGCTTGCCGATCTCAATGGTCAACGCTCCCGGCTACCCGCTTCCAACCAAAAGCTGATCAGTACGGCCTATGCCCTGGATCAATTAGGCCCCGATTACCACCTCACTACCCAGCTTTGGCGGCTTACGGATGGCACCTACCGGCTCACCGGTGAGGGCGATCCCGATCTAGCCCTCCCCCAGCTCCAGCGGTTCGCGAACTTGGCCCTCGGCAGTGGAGGGGGTTCTGGTGTGGATGCCAGTGGCGCGCTGCCATCCCTGGTGAAGCTTGAACTGGTGGAAGAACCCGCCCAGGCCTGGTGGCCCCAGGCCTGGCATCTCGATGATCGCTACGCCGCCTATGGCGCCCCCATCACCCGCTTGGCGATCACCAGCAATGCCATTAATGACGCGGTGATGAATCCGCCGGCACGGCTGCAGAGTTTGCTGCAGAAAACCCTCGCCAAGCAGGGCGGCACCCGGGTTCAACTCAGTGTGGTGTCAGCCCGCCAACCCATGCCCACCACAGCTGTCTTGTTGCATGAGGAAAGTTCAGCTCCCATGCACAACCTGTTGAGCTTGGCCAATACCGAAAGCCACAACTTCACGGCCGAGGTGCTGTTGAGACAAGCCGCCGGCACCTGGGATCTGGCGGAGGCCCGGCGGCGGGAAATGCTCTGGCTTGCCCAGCAGGGGTTGCCCATGCAGGGGGTCAATGTGTCCGATGGCAGCGGACTCGGGCGGGACAACCGGGTTACGAGCCGGCTGATTGCCAGCCTTCTGTTGCGCATGAGTCAGCACCCCTACGCCCGTAACTACGTGGCGTCGATGGCGATTGCTGGCCAAAGGGGAACCCTGCGGAATTTGTATAAAGGCACCCCACTGGAGGGCCAGTTCCATGGCAAAACCGGCACGATTACTGGCGTGCGTGCCATCAGTGGGGTGCTTGATACGGCCGATGGACCCCGATTCGTGAGTGCGATCAGCAATGGAGCTGGCTCACCCAACACAACGATTGCCCAGGTGCTGATGGACGTGATGAAGGTGGAGCTCTGTCCCAGGGGCTAAGGGGCCTGCTACTTGCCCTCAGCCGGCAAGATCCCGCAGCCCGTTCGCTAGGCGACTACGCCTCGAAGGTTTGGCGTCCTGCCTGGGATCGGAAGAGCGCCGTTGGGAGGTGACCTCGGGGTTCTGGAGGCGAACCAATTCATGGCGCCCGCCCAGCACCACCTGACTCAACTCCTGAAGTCGACCTTCTAATTCACCGAGCACCTGTTCGGCATAGCGGTTGGCGCCCTCACTAATCGTGGCGGCTTCCTGGCGGCTGCGAGCCACCAATGCATCGCATTGCTGCTGGGTTTGTTGGCGAAACTGCAGGGCATCGTTGTGGAGACGCTCGGCCTCAGCCTGGCTATCCCGTTGCAGCCTCAACCCTTCCTGGCGGATTTGGTCAACTTCGGCCATGGCTTGCTGGCGGGCCCGCTCGTGTTGAGCCACCAGCTGTTGGTTGCGCTCCGCCGCCTCCTGCTCCAATTGCTGGCGCCGGAGGGCAAATTGCTGCTCCATTTGGGCCAACCGGGATTGATGCTCTTGCTCGGCGTTGGCAACCTGCTGACGGGCCTGGGACAAGACCTGCTCGCATTGGAGCCTGGCTTGGTCGCGTAGTTCGGCCACCTGGCGTTCGGCTTCCTGGCGAATCGAGGCACTGCTGGTGAGCTGCTCCCTCTCGCGTCTCGCAGTGGCAACGATCTCATCAGCCTGTTTCTTGGCCTTGCTGATGTACTCCTCCCGTTGCCGGATCAGATCAGCAGCGAGCTGGAGCTGATCCGGCAAACATTCCCTGAGGGCATCCATCACCTCAATGGCGTCTTGCTCATTCACCAGACGGCCACCGCTAAAAGGGATGCGACTGCCTTCCAGCACCACCTCCTCCAACTGATCCAGCTGGTCGAGAACGGTGATTGCGGCCTCAGCCATGACTGCCCTAGGGAGAGTTCCGATTAAAAAGCCTGGAGAGGTCGTCTGCCACTCCCGTCGGGACCATGTGACGCACGTCGCCACCAAAGCGAGCAACTTCCTTGACCACCGAACTGCTCAAAAAGCTGTGGTGGACTGCGGTGGCAAGAAATAGCGTCTCCACCTGGGGGGCAAGGCTCTTGTTCGTGTGGGCGATCTGGAGTTCAAATTCAAAATCGCTCATGGCCCTCAGGCCTCTCAAAATCACCTCTGCCCCGCACTGCCTGGCGTAGTCCACGCTGAGTCCGTCGAAACTGCCCACCTCGATGGTTGCCAAATGGGAGCCGCTCAAGTGGGAGGTGGCCTGCCGGATTTGCTGGAGCCGTTGGTCGAGTGAAAAAGCTGGACTTTTGCTCGGGTTCTGCAAAACGGCCACGATGATTCCATCGAAGAGCTTGGCGCTGCGCTCGATCAGATCTAGGTGCCCCAAGGTCAGGGGGTCAAAGCTTCCCGGGTAAAGGGCACGCATCGTTCGACCTTGTTTTTGCCACCCTATGGGTCTGCGGGCCCTTTCTAGAGTGGGTGGAAATTCAACAGGGCCATGGCTTCACCTTCCGGTCTGAATACAGACGCCAAGAAGACCCTGCTCCGCAAGATCCCCCATGGCCTCTTCATCTGTGGGGTGACTGAAGGAGAGGACGTCAATGGCTTCACCGCTAGCTGGGTGACCCAGGGATCCTTTGAGCCGCCGCTGGTGGTGATGGCCGTTCGTGCCGATTCCACCAGCAACGGCATGATTCAGCGGACAGGCAAATTCAGCCTGAACGTGTTGGCAGTTGATCAGAAGGACCTGGCCGCCGTGTTCTTTAAGCCGCAAAAGGGCATGGGCGGCCGCTTTGATGCGGCACCGTTCCAATTGGGACCTTTGGGCTTGCCGATCCTCGACAACGGCCTGGGCGGCGTGGAATGTGAGGTTGTGGGCCAGGTGGACCACGGCGACCACACCGTCTTTGTGGGGGAGGTGAAGACCGCCACCCTCCACCGTGACGGCGAAGCCCTGGAACTCAGCGGCACCGGCTGGCAATACGGCGGTTGATGCCGGGTTCCCTGCCCCTGGTCCAACAACCCGAACGCCTCAAACTTCGGCTCAAGGATGTGCCCCCTGAGCCGGGTTGTTATTTGATGCGCGATCAAAATGATCGCATCCTCTATATCGGAAAAGCGAAAGCCCTAAGAAATCGAGTTCGCAGTTACTTCCAGAATTCTCAAAATCACAGCCCACGCATCTCCCTGATGGTGCGCCAGATCTGCGAGATTGAATTTATCGTGACCGATAGCGAGGCAGAAGCCCTCGCCCTGGAATCGAATCTGATTAAGCAGAACCAGCCCCACTTCAACGTCCTACTTAAAGACGACAAAAAATATCCCTATCTCTGCATTACTTGGAGCGAGGCCTATCCGCGAATCTTTATTACCCGCCAGCGCCGCTTTCGTAGCCCCTTCGACCGTTTTTACGGTCCCTACGTGGATGTGGGCCTCCTGCGACGCACCCTGGCCCTGGTGAAACGGGTGTTCCCCCTCAGGCAAAGGCCCCAGCCGCTCTACAGGGATCGCACCTGCCTGAACTTCGACATCAGCCGCTGCCCAGGGGTGTGTCAGCAAAAAATCAGTTCGGGCGATTACCACCAAACCCTGCGCAAGGTGGCGATGGTGTTCCAAGGACGCAATGACGAACTACTCGATCTGCTGGATGAGCAGATGCAGACCTATGCAGGGCGACTGGATTTCGAATCGGCGGCCCGGGTTCGGGATCAATTGCAAGGGCTCGACACCCTCACAGCGGGTCAAAAAATGAGCCTTGGTGATAGCTCCGTCAGCCGTGACGTCATTGCCCTCGTTGCGGATGAGCGGGTGGCAGCGGTGCAGCTGTTTCAAATGCGCGCCGGAAAACTGGTCGGCCGCCTCGGCTATACCGCCGATGCCATGGTGATTGATGGAAAGACCAGGAACCACGGCTTCATTCTGCAGCGGGTGATTGAGGAGCACTACAGCCAGGTGGATGCGGTGGAAATTCCCCCCGAGCTGCTCGTCCAACATGCCCTGCCCCAACAGGGCTTGATCCAGGATTGGTTGGGGGAACGCCGCGGCCGCAAGGTCAAGATCGCCGTGCCCCAGCGAGCCCAAAAAGCAGATCTGATCGAACTGGTGGAACGCAACGCCACCTATGAATTGCAACGCGCCCAACGGGGGGCCGAACAGCAGTTGCTAGCCACCGAAGACCTGGCCCAATTGCTGGATCTCCCCCATCCCCCACGCCGCATCGAGGGCTTCGACATCAGCCACATCCAGGGCAGTGATGCCGTGGCATCCCAGGTGGTCTTTATTGATGGATTGCCCGCAAAGCAGCACTACCGCAAATACAAGATTCAGAGCAGCACGATCCGATCGGGCCATTCCGATGACTTCATGGCCATGGCAGAAATCATGCGCCGCCGATTCCGCCGCTGGTCCCAGGTGAAGGCTGAGGGTGGGGATCTCGAGGCCCTGCGCCAATCAGCCAACACCGCCTTGCACATCGGTGGCCTCAA
>Ga0007795_10000233_pt1 | contig 15927 bp, 15 predicted proteins | sample CryBogmetaGMA1M_FD_60369 | JGI IMG/M metagenome (GOLD analysis project Ga0007795, IMG submission 60369) | Freshwater microbial communities from Crystal Bog, Wisconsin, USA - MA1M | ecosystem: Environmental > Aquatic > Freshwater > Lake | place: Crystal Bog, Wisconsin, USA | collected 2009-07-06
CGGCCAACGGTCTTCAAGGCGTGGCCATAGCTCATCCAGCCCTTTGGCTGGGCCGGAAATTCCTTCAGCAGGGCCTCATAGACAGCGATGGTCTGCTCATAGTCGCCCATCTGGCCAAGGGCGGCGGCCTTGAGATTGCGATAGCTGGGATTGCGCGGGTCATCCCTGAGCAGGATTTCAACCTCGGCCAGGGCCAGAGCCGCCTTGGTCTGACGATAGAGGGCAATCGACAGATTGTGCCGGGCGGCGGTGAATTTAGGGGCCAGTTCAAGACATCTCACCAGTATGGCTTCGGCGTCCTCATAGCGGCCTAGTCGCGTGGCGATCTCGGCCAGCATGCGCAGGGCCGCTGTTTCGTCGGGACGCAACCTCAGAAGATCGCGCAGGCGGTGCTCGGCCACAGCCAGCTTGCCCTCCGCCAGGGCAGAGCCCGCCTCTAGAAGGATGGGATCTTGGATGGCCACCCCGAGATAGCGGGCCTGGGCCTCATCGGCACCGCGGCTGTCGCCAAGCAGACGCCGCTGCTGGGAAATCGCGCTCCAAGCCTCTGGCAGGTCGGGCCTAAGGCCCACCACGTGGTCCAGGGCCTTGAGGGCACCATGGCTGTTACCCAGATCTGCCCAGGTGAGGCCCAGCTCCAGGTGGGCTGGCGGCCATTTGGGTTGGGAGGCCGCAAGGGGCTCTAGGGTTTGCAAGGCAAGGCTCGACTGGCCCTGGAGCCTCTGAGCTTGCGCCATCAAGAGCAGTGCGGCGGGATGACCGGGGGCGGCCTGTAGAATTTCCCTGGCCTGCTGCTCGGCAAGATCGGGGCGCGCGCCCAGCATGCGAACACCATGGGCTATGGCGGACTCTAGGGTGCCAACGGCGTCGCTCATGCCGGACGCCGCGCCCGCATGGCCTGGGCTATGGTGCCATCGTCAAGCCAATCTAGTTCCCCACCCACAGGCACACCGCGGGCCAGCATGGTCACCGCCACATCCGCCCGGGCGAGGGTCTCCGCCAGGTAATGAGCCGTGGTCTGTCCATCGACTGTGGCTGGCAGGGCCAGGACCACTTCGCGAATCTCGCCCGCTCCAGCCCGCGCCACGAGCGGACCTACCCTGAGGGCCTCCGGGCCGACGCCATCTAGGGCTGATAAGAGCCCACCCAAGACGTGATATCGCCCACGGAAGGCGCTGGCCCTCTCCATGGCCCAGAGGGCACCGACCTCTTCCACCACACAGATCAGGGCCGGGTCGCGGCTGGGATCGGTACAAATAGCGCAGGGATCTTGGGTATCTAACGCCCCGCAAATATGACAGGTCCGCACCTTGGCTGCGGCCTGAGATAGGGCGTCAGACAGGGGTATAAGCAATTGGTCCCGGCGCTTGAGCAGGGCAAGGGCCGCCCGGCGCGCCGATCTTGGCCCAAGGCCAGGCAGCTTCGACAGAAGGGCGATCAGCCGTTCGATTTCAGGTCCCGCAGACGCGGCCAAGACACTATCCCCAAATCCAAAGTCAAAACCGTGCGCCGGTCTCCTGAGGCAACTTACGGGTCTTTGCTCCAGAACGCCCCGTTTTTCACGAAATGACACCGAAAGACAGCCAATTGGCGGAAATCATGGTTAACCGGCCTTTAACAGGGCTGGGGCGAAACTCCAGCCATGGCCCGCCCCCTTCGCCTCCTCTTGCTCTGCTTGGCTATCGCCAGCGCGGCGCAAGCCCAGCAGCTTCGCGGGCCAACGGGGCAAGACCCCGCAGGGCCGAGCTTGAGAGGCTCGGTAGCCCCAAGCGCCCCAAATACCCCGCCCATGCGACGGTCTATCGGGCTTGATCCCGTTATCTATGGTGCCCAGGGTGCGATCCAACCCCTGCCGCCCTCAGGCACCCGTGTGGGCGGCCTGGCCCAACAATGCCGCATGTCCTGCGCCCAGACCTATTATTTCTGCTTGGCCGGAAATCAGATCGATGACTGCCCAGCCAGCTGGAGTCAGTGCCGCGCCGGGTGCAGCTCTGATCCTATCAGCTCCAGCTATTAGGCTTTGCAATCCGGGGGCGGAGCTTATAGTGACGCCTGTCATTTTTTAAGTTCGAGTTCTAATGCCTCAAGTCGCCTATCTCCCCCTTGGCAAGCGCGAGCAAACCAAGGTGCAGAATCGCATCGCCATTCTCAACGCTGCCCGGGAGGTGTTTGGCGAATTGGGTTATGACAATGTCACGGTCCGCGACATTGTCCGGCGCACTGGATTGGCGGCGGGCACCTTCTACAACTACTACAATTCCAAAGAAGAAGTGGCCGCAGCCCTATCGGCCGAAGGCGCTCGGCGGTTTGCGCCGATCCTGAAGGCGCAGAGGGCTCTGGCCACGGACTGGGAAAGCTTTGTTCGCGCCGCCATAGCCGCCTATTTCGACTTCTTGGCCGATGAGCGTCAGTCCTGGCTGGCCAGACGCCCCCCTGAAGAACCGCATTTGCATGTCAAAGGCGAAACCCCCGAAATGCAGGCCGTCTTCGCAGAAGTGCGCGATTGTATTGTCGATGAAATCGCCAGGGGCGGTGCCAAGGGTGTGGATCCGGACTTCCTCACAGCCGCCTGTATCGGCGTGGCGCGAGAGGTTGGCGATCGCATGCTGATGCGCCGTCCGTTCGATACCAAATCGGCCACAGACTTCGCCGTGACGATGATTCTCAGTGGCGTGAACGGACTTCAGGACAAATAATCTCGGCGGTCCCGTAACGGGCCGCTTCTAGGGAGACGATCTAAATGCGCGCCCTCGTGGTTGAAGAATTGGCCGCCGAATATGCCGGGTGCGTGGTCAAAGACATCCCGACCCCTGAACCGCGCCCCGGCGAGGTCCTGATCCAGGTCAAGGCCTCTGCGGTCAATTTCCCAGACCTGATGCAAACCCGGGGCGAGCATCAGCACAAGCCCCAGGTGCCCTTCACGCCTGGCATGGAGTTGGCGGGGGAGGTGGTGGCCCTAGGGGAGGGCGTCACCCAGTGGCGGGTTGGCGATCATGTAGCTGGTGGCTCACGAACCGGCGGCTTTGCTGAGTTCACCTGCAGCCCGGCTGCAGCCCTGCACCGCAAGCCAGAGACCTTAAGTTTCGGCCAGGCTGCAGGCTATCAAGTAGCTTATCTCACGGCATGGGTCGCCCTAGTTTGCCGGGCCAAGGTTGAACCCGGCGCTTGGGTTCTGGTGCATGGGGCCGCAGGCGGCGTGGGTCTGGCCTGTGTTGACCTGGCCAGGGTCCTTGGGTGCAAGGTGATCGCTGCCTCGGCCTCAGACGAAAAACTGGCCATCATTGAAAAAGAATATCAGCCCGATGCCATCGTAAATGTCACCGGCGGCTTCAAGGACAAGGTGAAAGAGATCACAGGCGGCCGCGGCGCAGATGTCATCTATGACCCGGTGGGTGGTGATATTTTCGACGAGAGCGTCCGTTGCATCGCCTTTGACGGCACCATCCTCTCCATCGGCTTCACCTCGGGGCGCCTGCCAGTGTTGCCGGTCAACTACGCCCTGATTAAGGGCTTCTCAGTCATGGGGGTGCGGGCGGGGGAATATGGCCGCCAGTTCCCGGAAAAGGGCCGGGCCAATAACAAGGCCATCTGGGACCTCGCAGCTGAGGGCAAGGTCAACCCGCGGGTCCACGAAACCTTCGGCCTCGACGGCTGGCGCGCGGCCTTTGACACCCTGGCCGACCGTAAGGTGGTGGGGAAGACCGTCGTCCGGCCGGATGTCTGATCTGTAGGGGATCTGATATTTTCGAGACCGGAAATTGTTCAATCGTCAGAGTCGGTTGACATACCCCCGCCCATCCCCTATTCCCCGCCGCTCGATTTCGACCCGGAGCCATTCTCGTGAAGCGCACATTTCAACCCTCCCGTCTCGTGCGTGCGCGCCGTCACGGCTGGCGCGCGCGTATGGCCACCAAGAATGGCCAGAAGGTGATCGCTCGTCGGCGCGCCAAGGGCCGTAAGCGGCTTTCCGCTTAATCTTCGGAATCCTGGGGCGTCCGGATGTCGGAGCCCAATTTTCCCATTATCCGGCTTAAGGTCCGGCCAGACTTCCTCGCTGCGGCGAAGGGTAAGTCTTGCGCTAAGGGTGCCGTCGTTATGCAGGCTCGCGCCAGACAGGACGATGAGCCGACCGTGCGAGTTGGATTTACCGCCACAAAGAAAATCGGGGGCTCTGTCGTCCGCAACCGCGCCAAGCGGCGCATGCGGGCCGCGGCTCAGCAACTCGTCCCCCTTTTCGGCCGCCCCGGTCAGGACTATGTATTGATCGCACGCAATGGCGCGCCAACCCGACCTTGGGGACGGTTGCTTGACGATGTGAAAAGCGCGCTGTTAAGCCTGCGCGCCGAAAGCCAAAGCCCCGTAAGCGCGAAACACCGCGCACCCCCTCCTTCGATTTGAGTGCGCGCCGCATGCCCGACGACAATTCCAATCGCAATACTTTCATCTTCGCCATCTGCGCGATTGCCCTGCTCTTCGCCTATCAGGTGTTGGTCATGGGGCCGCAGACCAAGCGGATGCAGGCCGAACTGAAGGCTCGGGAAACCGCGGCCTCGACCCAGGCGGGAGGCAAGGGCGTCGGTGTTCCTGGCGTCGCCGCAAAGCCGACCTATGCACCTCGGGCCGTCGCCCTGTCCGCCAGCCCCCGCGCAAAGATTGATACGGCGTCACTCTATGGGTCCGTTGCCCTGAAGGGTGCCCGGATCGATGACCTCTTCCTAAAGGCCTACCGGGCAACCGTTGACCCCAAGTCGGCGGCCGTCGAACTTCTTCGGCCAGAAGGTGCTGAGCATGCCTGGTTCGCCGAATTCGGCTGGGCCGGTGCAAACCTGCCGGGTCTACCAACCAGCACAAGTCTTTGGACCCTGACGCAGGGCGATAAGCTCGCCCCAGGGCACCCCCTGATCCTGGCCTATAATAATGGCCAGGGACTGAACTTTGTCCGCAAGATTGAGCTCGACGACAAGTTCATGTTCACGGTCAGCGACACCCTGACCAATGCCACCCCAGCCTCCATCACCGTAGCCCCCTACGCCTCGATCCAAAGACAGGGCGCACCGGCCCTGGACACATCCAACGCCCACCAGGGCGCTGTGGGCGTGATGGATAAGGTCCTACAAATGGTGAAGTATAAGGACCTCAAGAAGAATGGCGAAAAGGACTTCAGCGCCAAGGGCGGGTGGCTAGGCATTACCGATAAGTATTGGCTGGCAGCCCTGATTCCCGACCAGCAGGAGCAGGTTCACGCTGCCTTCCGGGTCACGCCAACCGCCTCAGTGGATGTCTATGAAACCAATTTCCTCGGCCAACCCCGTGCGGTGGCCGCTGGAAGCCAGATCACCCACGTCAGCCACTTCTTTGCTGGGGCGAAGACCGTTCCCGTCTTGAAGGGCTATGAAGCCTCCCTGGGTATTCCGCGCTTCGTGGATGCCGTCGACTGGGGCAAGCTCTACTTCATCACGAAACCGATCTTCTGGATCCTGGAGCAGTTCTATCAGCTGGTCGGCAATTTTGGCCTCGCCATCCTTGCCCTCACCGTCTTGGTTCGTTTGGCCTTTTTCTATCCGGCCAATCTTAGCTACGAATCCATGACCAAGATGAAGAAGATCCAGCCAGAGGTCGAAGCCCTTCGCGGGAAGTTCAAGGACGATCCTGCCAAGCAGCAGCAGGAGCTGATGCTTCTTTATCAGAAAGAGAAGATCAATCCGCTGATGGGCTGCCTGCCCATGCTGGCGACCATTCCAGTCTTCCTGGCCCTGTTCAAGGTGCTGTCCGTCTCCATAGAAATGCGTCATGCACCCTTCTATGGCTGGGTTCAGGATCTCTCGGCCCGCGACCCCTCTACGATCTTCAACCTTTTCGGCGTCATTCCCTGGGACCCGTCGACTGCGCCCTTGATCGGAACCCTGCTGGCAGGCAGCCTGCATGTGGGGGTCTGGCCGCTGATGTATGGCTTTACTCAGTGGCTCTCCATGCAGATGAGCCCCCCAGCCCCAGATCCCGTCCAGCAGCGCATGATGCAATTCATGCCGGTGATTTTTACCTTCGTGCTTAGCCAATTGGCCGTCGGCCTGTTGATCTATTACACATGGTCAAACGTGCTCACCATTCTGCAGCAGTATGTGATCATGCGGCGCTTCAAGGTGGATAACCCCGTAGACGACATACTCGGTCGCCTGACCGGGAAGTCCCCCGGCGCAAGGGCGTGACGTCCGACTACACAGAGGACCAGCTGGAAGACGCGCGTATCCTGTTTGCGCGCCAAGCCGCCTTCATGATGGGCGCTGTGGCCATGGATGGCCTGCCGCCGGCAGACCTGCCAGAAGTTGCCTTTGCCGGGCGCTCAAATGTCGGCAAGTCCTCGCTGATCAATGGCCTAGTGGGCATGAAGCATCTGGCCCGCGCCTCCAACGAGCCTGGCCGGACCCGGGAAGTGAACTTCTTCGTCCTCGACGAGAAACTGCGCCTCGTCGACCTGCCGGGCTATGGCTGGGCTAAGGCCTCCAAGGGCACGGTCAAGCAGTTCCAGAATCTTGGCCGCGACTATCTGAGGGGACGGCCGAACCTGAAACGGGCCTATCTGCTGATCGACGCCCGGCATGGCCTCAAGGAGGTTGACCTGGAACCCATGGACGCCTTCGACCGGGCCGCTGTGTCCTACCAGATCGTCCTGACCAAGTCTGACAAGATCAAGCCTTCAGAGGTCGATGCCGTGGTCGCCAGAACCCAGGCCGCCATTGCCAAGCGCCCCGCCGCCTATCCAAAAGTGCTGGCGACATCCTCTGAAAAAGGAACGGGCTTGCCCGAGCTCCGCGCCGAGATTGCTGCGGCCTGCGCGGTCATCGCCTAGGTCGATTTCAGCCACTGGCGTGACCTTGGGTGAAGGGGTTTAATTGGGGTCGACATCCTGACTCGGAGACCCCGCCATGCTCGATTCTGCACAACGCGCCTGTTACGACGCCGACCTGGACCTGTTCCGCGATCAGGTCCGAAAGTTCTATGCCCAGCACCTGATCCCGAACCTCGACAAATGGGAGGAACAGGGTGTCGTTGACCGGTCCTTCTGGCTGGCCTGTGGCGAGGCAGGCATACTCTGCCCACAGGTTCCGACCGAGTATGGCGGCCTGGCCCTGGACTACCGCTATAATGCCGTCATCGGCGAAGAGCTGTCCTATGCCGGGTCCACCGCTGGCATCACCCTGCAGTCCGACATCGTCGTCGACTACATCATCAATTATGGCTCTGAAGAGCAGAAGCAGCGCTGGCTGCCGGGCATGGTGTCGGGCGAGGTGGTGATCGCCATCGCCATGACCGAACCCGGCGCTGGCTCTGACCTCCAGGGGGTTCGGACCAGCGCCGTCAAGGACGGCAATCACTATGTGATCAATGGGTCTAAGACCTACATCACCAATGGCCAGAGCGCAGACCTGATCGTCGTGGTGGCCAAGACCGATCCGGACAAGGGATCCAAGGGCACCTCCCTGATCCTGGTGGAGGCCGACCGCAGCGGCTTTAAGCGCGGCCGCAACCTCGACAAGATCGGCCAGAACTCCGCCGACACCTCCGAGCTGTTCTTCGAGGATGTCCGGGTGCCCATCACCAACTGCCTTGGCGAAGAAAACAAGGGCTTCATCTATCTGATGACCCAGTTGCCCCAAGAGCGCCTGCAGATCGCCATTGCCGGCCAGGCAGGTGCCCAGCGGGCTTTCGACGAGGCCGTCAAGTTCACCAAGGAGCGGAAGGCCTTCCGCCAGACTGTATTCGATTTCCAGAACACCAGGTTCACCCTCGCGGGTCTCAAGGCCAAACTTCAGGCCGGGTGGGCGCATCTGGACTGGTGCATGGCCAAGCACCTCAAGGGAGAGCTGACAGCCGCCGAGGCGTCAGCCGCCAAGCTCTTCCACACTGAACTCCAGTGGGAGGTCTGCGACGCTGCCCTGCAACTGCATGGGGGCGCAGGCTATATGAATGAATACCCCATTGCCCGCCTCTGGCGCGATGCCCGGGTCCAGAGGATCTATGGCGGCACGTCCGAGATCATGAAGGAAGTGGTGGCCCGGAGCCTTTGATCGAGGACCAAGATCAGGGGCGGCGGACCGTGTCGCCGCCCTTCATCACGAAGACAGGATGCTGAAGCAGGGTGACGTCCTTCAAGGGGTCACCGGCAACACCCACCAGATCGCCATAGGCACCAACCTTGATCTGGCCCACATCCTTGGCCTGACCCAGTGCCTCCGCGGCCGTCAGGGTCGCCGACTGGATCGCCTGAAGCGGGGTCGCACCCCACTGGACCATGGTGGCAAACTGCTTTGCATTATCGCCGTGCGGATAGACGCCAGCGTCGGATGAGAAGATCATTTTCACCCCAGCCTTCAGCGCCTTTTGATAGTTCTGACGCTGGATCAGGCCGATATCCCGGTCCTTCTGCAGGTTCTCTTCCAGGACGCCGTTCTTCTTGCCCTCTGCCTGGGTGTAGTCGGTATTGTAAATATCCATGCCGAAATAGGTGCCCTTCTGGAGCGCCAGCTTGATGCCCTCGTCGTCCACCAGACTGACATGTTCGATGGTGTCGACCCCAGCCAGGATGGAGGCCTTGATCCCGGAGGCCCCGTGGGCGTGGGCGGCAACCTTCATATCGGTGGCGTGGGCTTCGTCGACAATGGCCTTGATTTCTTCAAAGGTCATTTGTTGGGCCCCCGGAGTGTCGCCGTGGGAGAAGACCCCGCCCGTCGCACAGATCTTGATGACCTGAGCCCCGTATTTGTGCAGCTGCCGCACCATCTGGCGGCCCTGATCGGGGCTATCGATCACCGCATAACCCTTCTGGTTCATGGACGGCGGAAAGAAGGTGGAATCGCAATGGCCGCCCGTGGCACCAATAGCGTGGGTCGCCGTCACGATCCGCGGCCCTATGACAAACCCGGCATCGATCGCCTGTCGCAGACCAACATCATCGAAATTGTCGGCCCCCACATTTCGGATCGTCGTGAAACCAGCGTTGAGCGTGGTTTTGGCGTGGGCTGTGGAAATCACCGGCCAGAAGCTATCGGTGAACAGAAGCGAATTGAAACCGCTGTAAAGTGGCGATGAGGTGATGTGGGTATGCATGTCGATCAGGCCCGGCAGCAGGGTGACGCCGGGCAGATCAACGCGCTCAGCACCAGCTGGCACCGCATCACCCTGACGGCCGACCGCGGTGATGCGGCCATCGACGATGATCACCTGGGGCTTATCAGCTTCCTTGCCGGTGGCGACATCGAGGAGCTTGTCCGCCGTCAAGGCAACGGTCTTGGCTTGCGCTCCACCCGCGGAGAAAGCGAGCACGGCGGCGGTGGCGAAGAGGGCGGTGAAGCGCATGGGACGTCTCAATCAATTGAAATTTTCATCTTGCTAGCACGATCCCCCGCCGCGTCGACAGGACATTGACAAGGGTGCGGCGTGACAGACCGGCCAGGGTCCGCTATCGGAGCGCTCCAATTGGTGGGAGGCGTGAGAATTGAGCCAGACGTCAGACCGGGAGTCCCGCTCCGAAGAACAAGGCTGGGCCACCGCAAAAACCCTGGCTGAGGCCCTGCCCTTCATCCAGCAGTATGACCGCGAAACCGTGGTCATCAAATATGGCGGTCATGCCATGGGCCAGGAGGAGACCGCCAAGCTCTTCGCCGCCGACGCCGTTCTTTTGAAACTCCTGGGTCTTCACCCCGTGGTCGTCCATGGCGGCGGCCCTCAGATTTCCCGCATGCTGGACAAGGCGGGGGTTAAGTCAACCTTTGTTGATGGACTGCGCGTCACCGATGAAGCCACCATGGAAGTGGCCGAAATGGTCCTATCAGGGGCCATCAATAAGGAAATTGCCAACTGGATCACCCTGGCCGGCGCCGAAGCTGATGTCCGCGGCGTGGGCCTATCGGGAAAAGACGCCCGGCTGATCACGGTTGAAAAGGTCACCCGTACAAAAAAAGATCCCGACAGCCTGATCGAGCAGGTGGTGGATTTGGGCTTTGTGGGCGAACCCACCCGGATTGATCCGCAACTGATCGAGGGCCTGATCTCCGCCGAACATGACTATATCCCGGTCATTGCACCGATCGGCGTCTCTAAGACCGGCGAGACCTACAATATCAATGCCGACACTGTCGCAGGTGCCCTGGCGGGTGCCTTGAATGCCAAGCGCATGCTCCTGCTGACCGATGTGGCCGGCGTCCTGGGTGCTGATGGTGAACTGATCCGTCAACTCACCGTCGCCGAAGCCCGAGAAGCCATCGCGTCTGGGGTGGCGTCAGGGGGCATGATCCCAAAGCTGGAAACCGCCATTGCCGCCGTCGAGGCCGGGGTTGAAGCGGTGGTCATCCTGGACGGTCGCCGGGCGCACGCCATGCTGGTAGAGTTATTTACCGAGCACGGGTCGGGCACGCTCATCACAGCATGAGCCCAGACCTCGCTCACATAGACACCTGGCTCTTCGACCTGGACAATACCCTCTACCCTGAGGACTCTGGGTTCATGAAGCAGGTGGAAGGCCGGATGACAGACTTCGTCGCCCAGGCCGGGGGCCTGCCCCATGACCAGGCTTTTGTGCTTCAAAAAAAGTATTTCGCAGAGCACGGTCTGACGCTGAAGGGGCTGATGCTCAATCATGGGACCGACCCGGCCGACTTCCATGCCCTGTTCCACGACCTATCCTTGGATGTATTGGCCCAGGATCACGACCTGCTCGAGGCCTTGACGGCCCTGCCGGGAAGGCGGTTTATCTTCACCAATGCAGACGACCGGCACGCCGAACGGGTTCTGGAGCATCTGGGTCTGACCGACCTGTTTGAAGAGGTCTTCCACATCCATTCCTTCGGCTTTGCGCCTAAGCCGGACCCCGTGGGGTTTGAACGCATGATCGCCGCCCGCGGACTTGATCCTGCGGCCACCGCCTTCTTTGAAGACAGTGAGCGCAATCTGAAGCCCGCCAAGGATTTGGGCATGACCACCGTCATGGTTGGGCCACGGGCTGCAGAAACCACCGCCCCCTTTATCGACCACAAGACCGCTAAGCTCGCGCCCTTTCTTAAAAGCGCCCGTCTGAGAGAAGCCTGACTATGTCAAATGATCTGAAGTCCGTCATCGAAGCCGCCTGGGACGCCCGGGATACTTTGAATACTGCCACCAAGGGTGAGGTCCGCGAGGCCGTCGAGGAAACCCTCAACCGCCTGGATGCGGGAACCCTGCGGGTGGCCAGCCGTGGCGATGATGGGGTCTGGACCACCCACCAGTGGGCCAAGCAGGCCATTCTCCTGTCCTTCCGCCTGACCGCTAACAGCTTGATCGAGGCTGACGCGCCGGGCCCCTATTGGGACAAGGTGCCGTCAAAGTTCACTGGCTGGGACGCCGCCCGCTTCGAGGCCGCCGGCCTGCGCGCCGTGCCTGGCTGTGTTGCCCGCCGTGGCAGCTTCATTGCCCGAAACGTTGTGCTCATGCCCTCTTTTGTGAATATCGGCGCCTATGTGGATGAGGGCACCATGGTCGACGGCTGGGCCACGGTCGGTTCCTGCGCCCAGATCGGCAAGAATGTGCATCTGTCCGGCGGCGCGGGCATTGGCGGGGTTCTGGAACCCTTGCAGGCCAATCCAACCATTATCGAGGACAACTGCTTCATCGGAGCTCGGTCCGAAGTGGCCGAAGGCGTCATCGTCCGCGAAGGTAGCGTCCTGTCCATGGGGGTCTATCTGACCTCCACCACCCCGATCATTGACCGCAGGACCGGCGAGGTGATCACCGGCGAAGTCCCGCCCTATTCGGTCATCATGTCTGGCAGCCGGCCAAGCCCGCACGAGGGCATGCCCTCGACCTATTGCGCGGTAATCATGAAGACGGTCGACGCCCAGACCCGGTCTAAGACGTCGATCAACGAACTGCTACGGGAATAGGCTGCGCGCCGCGCGAAGAGAACCATCATGATTGACCCGGTCAGCCTAACCCAAGCCCTCATCCGCCGCCCCTCGGTCACCCCGGCCGATGCGGGTGCCATGGACATTGTCGAGCAGACCTTGAGCGGCCTGGGCTTCACCTGTCGTCGGATGACCTTTGGTCAGATCGAGAACCTGTATGCCCGCTATGGGTCTGCTCGCCCCAATCTCTGTTTTGCTGGCCATACCGACGTCGTACCCGTGGGCGACGCCGCCGCCTGGAGCCGCGAGGCCTTTTCAGCAGACATTATCGAGGACGTGCTGATCGGCCGCGGCGCTGTGGACATGAAGAGCGCCATCGCCGCCTTCGCTGCGGCCTGCGCGGACGCCATTGAAGCCGGCGAAGTGAAGGGGTCGATCTCCTTCCTGATCACAGGAGATGAAGAGGGCGTGGCCACGGACGGCACGGTCAAGGTCGTCCAGGCCCTGCAAGCCGAAGGTGAAGTGATCGATCACTGCATTGTCGGCGAGCCCACGAGTTCTGAGCGGTTCGGCGACATGGTCAAGATCGGCCGACGGGGCTCGATCAATGTGGAGATCACTGTCGAAGGTATTCAGGGCCACGTGGCCTATCCCCATCGCGCCGCCAATCCGATCCCAGTCCTGGTCGCCCTCTTGGCTAAGCTTCAAGATACCGAACTGGACCAGGGCTATTTGGGGTTCCAGCCCTCGAACCTGGAACTGACCACCGTGGACGTGGGCAATCCCACCACCAACCTGATCCCGGCCGAGGCCCGCGCCCGGCTGAATATCCGCTTCAACCCAAACCATACCGGCCAGAGCCTGGCCGACTGGATTGCTGGCGAAGCCATCGCCGCCCAGGAAGGGTTTCAGGGCAATGTCATCGTCAAGCCAACCATTAGCGGCGAAGCCTTCCTGACCGAACCCGGCGACTTCACCCAGCTGATCAGCTCGGCCGTGACGGCTGTGGCCGGATCACCGCCAGACCTGTCGACCACGGGGGGCACCTCCGACGCCCGGTTCATCCGCGCCCTCTGTCCAGTGGTCGAGGTGGGTCTCGTGGGTAAGACCATGCATTCGGTCGATGAGCGGACGCCTGTGTCAGAAATCCTGCAATTGCAGGCCGTCTACCGGGAAATTATCCGCAGCTATTTCGCGACCTTTTCCAAGGCTGGGTAACTGACCCCTGTGAGATAGAGGCCGTCTGCCGGCGCCACCAAGCCACAAGCCTGTCGGTCCCGGGCCTCTAGCGCCGCCTTCACATCGGAAGCTGTCCAGCGCCCAAGGCCGACCTGAGCCAAGGTCCCGGTCATGGACCGGACCTGCCGATGCAGGAAGGATCGCGCCTCAAAGACCAGATGCACCTCCTCGCCAACCCGGCTGACCCGCGCCACATCTAGGGTCTTGATGGGGGATTTGGCCTGGCATTTGAGGTCGCGGAAGGTGGTGAAGTCGTGATGCCCCACCAGGACCTGGGCCGCATGGTGCATGGCCACAGCGTCAAGCTCACCTTTCAAGCGCCAGACCTTGCCCCGCGCCAGGGCCGCCGGGGCAGCGCGATTGAGGATGCGATAGAGATAGCGCCGCTCGGTCGCGGAAAACCGGGCATGCCAATCGCCTTCGGCGACAGCAGCGTCTAGGACGACCACCGACTCCTTTGCCAGGTGGGCGTTCAGGGCGTTGCGGACCGTTTCAGCGGGCCAGGCCTTGTCGAGATCAATATGGACGACCTGCCCCGTCGCATGCACCCCGGTGTCAGTCCGGCCAGCCGCCGCCACCCTTAGGGTCTGGCCACAAAACGCCTTGACCGCAGCTTCGAGAGCCCCCTGGACCGAGGGCAGATCGGCTTGGGCCTGGAAGCCGCAATAGGGCCCGCCGTCATACTCGATGATCAGACGATAGCGCGGCACTATAGGAACCTTGTCCCCGGATTTACAGGGGTGCCCCGCAGGAAAACCTCGGCGTCCTGGGCGCCCTTACCTTCCCGCTGAACCCTCAAAAGGCGCACGGCACCTGAGCCCGTCGCGACCAGAAGCGCAGTATCAAGGACTTCACCGGGGCGACCTTCGCCGTCTTCAACCTGGGACAGCAGTGCCTTAACCCTGACCGGGCCTTTTTCGGTGGCAAGTTCGAACCAAGCCCCGGGAAAGGGCGAGAGACCCCTGATCTTTCGGTCAAGATCGACAGCGGATTTGTCCCAGTGCAGGCGGGCTTCCTTCGTCCTGATCTTTTTGGCGTAGGTTGCGCCCTCTTGGGCCTGGGGCATCTCAACCGCACGTCCGGCAGCAATGTCCCTAAGGGTGGTAACCAGCAGGTCCGCGCCTGCCGCCATCATGCGGTCATGCAGACTGCCTGCCGTTTCAAGCTGATCGATTTCGAGGACAGCCCCAGCCAAGACTGGACCCTCATCCAGACCCTCAGTCATGCGCATGACCTGGACCCCAGACTGGGAGTCTCCAGCCATGATGGCCCGCTGGATCGGCGCGGCCCCCCGCCAGCGCGGGAGCAAGGACGCATGCAGGTTATAGGAGCCCAACTTGGGTGCATCGAGCACAGCAGCAGGCAGGATCTGGCCAAAGGCCACCACCACGGCGGCGTCCAGCTTCAGGGCCGCGAATTCGGCAATGACCTGGGGGTCACGCATCGAGACCGGTGTGCGGACCTCAAGGCCGAGGGACAGGGCCATGGCATGGGTGGCAGAGGGTTTCAGATCCTGGCCGCGACCGCGGGGGGCTGGAGGCTGGGAATAGACCATGGCGATCTCGTGTCCGGCCTGCACCAGGGCAGAAAGGCAGGCAGCCGAAATGTCAGGTGTTCCAAGGAAGGCGAGGCGCATGCTCGGGCTTTAACCCGAAACGACGGGCTTAGAAATGAAGGTTTATGCCGCGCGGACCAGCTTCTTGACCTTGGACACCGCTCGCTCCCGCTTCAGACGCGAAAGATAGTCGATGAAAAGCACGCCCTTAAGATGGTCCATCTCGTGCTGGATACAGACCGCGAATAAGCCCTTGGCCAGTTCGGTGACTTCCTTGCCGTGATAGTCCAGATACCTGATCTTCACCTCAGCGGCGCGCTCGACTTCGTCATAAATTTCGGGAACCGACAGGCAGCCCTCTTCATAGGGAGCAGTATCTTCAGACGCCCAAATGATCTTCGGATTGACGAAATAGCGCGGCTCGGGCGGCTCATCCTTGCCAGCCAAATCCATGACGATGACCTGCTTGGGCACACCCACCTGAATGGCAGCCAAGCCAATGCCCGGGGCGTCGTACATGGTCTCGAGCATGTCATCCATGAGCGCACGCAGGGCATCGTCGACCTCATCAACTGGCGCAGAGACCTGCTTCAGTATGGGATTAGGAACAACGAGGATGTCGCGAATAGCCATGATGGTCAGGAGTTAGGTGACCGATCCGTGAGCGTCAAGGCGGGGACGGGTGCGAGATCAGGATCATTCTCGACCGAAGACAGTTTGGAAAGTGGCCGGACCGCAGTTTCGACTGGCAGCAGATCAGGTAGGTCCCGGCCCTCGTGATCGACCTTGAGGTCCTCAAACCGTTTGGCCTGGGTCATCACCTGGGTCTCCAGAGACCCAACGAATTGGTTGTAGCGCCCTACGGCCTGATCCAGGGCCTTGCCGACTGCCGCAGCATGGCCGCCCATGACCGACAAGCGCTTATAGAGCTCACGGCCCAGTTTCGAAATCTCCTGGGCATTGGCCGCCTGCTCCTCCACCCGCCAGCCATAGGCCACGGCCTTGCACAGGGCGAATAGGGTGGTGGGGGTAACGATCAGCACCCGCTTGTCCATGGCCTCGGTCATCAGGTCCGGAGCCCGCTCTACGGCCGCAGCCAGGAAGCTGTCACCGGGGATGAACATGGCCACAAAGTCCGGAGACGCGTCGAACTGGTCCCAATAGGCCTTGGCCGAAAGGCCCTGAAAATGGGCGCGGACGCTTTGAGTATGGCGAACATAGGCGGCTTCCTGCAGGGCCTCATCCCCAGCATCCTGGGCG